>Ga0164293_10005530_pt1 | contig 10750 bp, 12 predicted proteins | sample GEODES118metaG_FD_111487 | JGI IMG/M metagenome (GOLD analysis project Ga0164293, IMG submission 111487) | Eutrophic lake water microbial communities from Lake Mendota, Wisconsin, USA - GEODES118 metaG | ecosystem: Environmental > Aquatic > Freshwater > Lake | place: USA: Lake Mendota...
AAATGATTATTTCTTAGCGTCTTTCCGCCTTAGCGGTAAATTATAAACAAATGAAAATATATTTCAAAATATTAAAATACGCTGGCAGCCTCCAAAGTTTCGTGGTTCCTTTCGTATTCACCTCACTTATCGCTGGTGTTTTTGGTGTTTTAAACTTGGTTTTACTAAAGCCTTTACTGGACGTACTTTTTGGTCAAGTAGCTGATAGTGTAATTGCTGGAATGGCCAATAAGACGCCCAGGAACTTTCAGTTTTTAGATTGGTACCAAAAGTTTTTTGCCCAAGCCATACTTTCAGATGGCAAACTTGGTGGGTTAAAATTTGTCTGTTTCACTATTTTAGGAGTCAGTTTTGTGGCCAATGTTTCCAGATACTTTAGTTTGAGGTTGCTCGAAAGATTCAAAACCAATATGGTGGCTAACCTTCGCCAAGCGGTATTTGATCATACTTTACACTTACATTTGAGTTTTTATTCCAACGAAAAAAAGGGCGAATTGATATCGCGAATTACTACCGATGTTCAAGAAGTTGAAAATTCAATAGCTAATTCCTTCTCAGCGGCCATCAAAGAATTCATACTTTTGGCCGCTTATTTGGTAGCCCTTTTCTACATTTCTTGGAAACTTACATTGTTTTCTTTGATAGTAATTCCAGTCACTGGGGCGTTTTTGGGAATTGTACTCAAAAGAATGCGACACAACGCTGGCGATAGTCAACAACGTCTGAGCAATCTTATCAGCATAATGGATGAAGCGTTCGGTAGTATGAGAGTAGTGAAGGCTTTTTTAGCCGAAGGATTTATCTCTAAAAGATTTTTTGACCAAAACACGGCCTACCGAAAGTCAATGTTTGCCTATGCTTCCAAAAGAGAAATGGCCAATCCATTCTCAGAATTCATCGGCATCAGCATGGTGGCTTCTTTGCTTTATTTTGGAGGAAGCCTGATTTTGGAGGGTACGGGATCTCTCACGGCTTCCACATTTATATCCTACATTGCCATTTTCTCTCAGGTAATCAGACCCGCCAAAGAAATTTCTCAGGCCATAAGCACAGCTCAAAGAGGTTTGGCGTCAGGCCAAAGAGTCATGGAATTGATTGTTCAAAAAGCGAATATAGTGGATGACGAAAATGCCGTCTCCTTGAAAAATTTTGAATCAAAAATAGAATTCAGAAATGTTGGTTTTTCATACATAGAAGAAAAAGAAATCCTGAAAAATATCAGTTTAGAAATCAAAAAAGGCCAAACAGTGGCCTTGGTAGGGGCTTCTGGAGGCGGAAAATCTACCATAGCCGACTTGTTGATAAGGTTTTACGATGTGCAAAATGGCGAGATTTTGATAGATAGCCAAAATATCAAAAGCATAAGTCAAAAAAGCCTGAGGGAGCATATTGGAGTGGTTACACAAGAGCCCATGCTTTACAATGATTCTATTTTGAATAATATCGCTTTTGGGAGAAATGTTAGCTTGGAAGAAATCCAAAATGCGGCCAAAATCGCTAATGCACACGATTTTATCATAAACCAACCCGAAGGTTACGAAACCAATATCGGCGACCGTGGCACAAAACTTTCAGGCGGACAGAAACAACGGATCTCCATAGCCAGAGCTATATTGCAAAACCCACCTATACTTATCCTTGATGAAGCCACCTCAGCCCTCGATACAGAATCAGAAAAACTGGTACAAGACGCTTTGGCGAATTTGATGAAAAACAGAACCTCATTGGTAATAGCCCACAGACTCAGTACCATTCAAAATGCCGACAAAATCTATGTTATCCAAAACGGTGAGGTAGTGGAGCAAGGAACACACCAAAGCCTTTTTGAGGAAGAGAAGGGATATTATCGTAAATTGGTGACTATGCAGGGGTTGTGAGATTAGTTTTCTCCAACAAGCTTCTCCGCGTCTAATTTTAAAATGGGCAAAAATTTAGGCACAATACTCCAAATCAAAACATCTGATACCGAATCGTAACCATGAATTATGAGATTTCGAGCATCAACTTTGTTTCCGAAATAAAATATTTCTATTTCATTATTTGCCTTTAAAATTCTGTTCATTGCCTACCCCATGATCTCGATATTTCTTTCAGCGGCTCTTTTTGTTCTGACGTCAATGAGGTATAAGTCAAAATTAGATTCTATATCAATCATAAAACCATCAATTTCCATAATTGAATTCAAAATGTCCTTCAGCCATGTTTTTATGTCATCTTGCATAAACTAGCTTTTTTTGAATACCTCAGGTTTTCCGAAAAAAGGTTTTTTTTATTGCTTCTTCCTCCAACAAATCGATTGGTCTTTAAAATAAATCTTGCAGAGAGAACTTGAAATCAAAATAATTATCTGCACACTCTTGGATGTGTAGATTTTCAAAATCTAGAACTAAATCTACATCACTTACACCTTTAAAATTCTCAGTCAAAACAGAACCAAAGGCATATAGAGTTTTAACTTGGTGACTGACATAAAGCTGATGTATATCAAGAGAAAATTCATCTAATGCACTTATTTTGAAATTGTTTTTTAAAGAAAAAAATCTTATCAACCCTTCAAAACACTCCAAAACAACAAGCCCCAACCAATTACCAACAAAGTACCACCTATTGGAGCCACTGCACCGAATAAATTTATACCAGTAAAGCAAATTAAAAACAAACTACCAGAAAAAATCAAAGTCCCCAAAAGAAAGGCATTTCCACACCAGTTGATTGTATTTCCAGGGAATTCTTTGCTCAAAACCCCAACTAACACCAAGGCTATGGCGTGATAAAACATATATCGCACGGCCGTTTCGAAGGTTTCCGCTCGACCGGCCGCCTGCAACATTACCTTCAAAGCATGAGCACCAAAAGCTCCTACTGCTACGCCCAAAAGACCTAAAACTGATCCGGAAAGAAGAAAAAACTTATTCATAAATTTATCATTAAAATATTTTGATTGAACCTAAAAATCGTAACCTACTTACATTGTTGCCACATTAGCAAATTACCACATTAACAAATTAATCACCCTCTGCTCCCAAAAATCGAACTTCCTACCCTGACCATCGTGCTGCCTACTTCCACAGCCAATTGCCAGTCACCGCTCATACCCATCGAAATTTCTTGCATTAAAAAATTATCTGCTTGAATTTTCCGAGTTTGTTCAAAAAGATTTTTCAAACTTCTAAATTCTTCTCGAACCAAATCCATATTGTCCGTAAAAGTACTCATGCCCATCAAACCTTTTACTTTGATGTTTTTAAGCAACTTAAATTCTCCTGACTCCAACATTTCAAGATACTCCGCTTTATCCATTCCTGTTTTCGAATCCTCTTTAGCTATGTATATTTGCATCAAACATTCAATAACACGCTCATTTTTAGCTGCTTGCTTGTCTATCTCTTTCAAAAGCTTAAAACTATCTACGGAGTGTATCAAATGTACAAAAGGTGCAATATATTTGACTTTATTGGTCTGTAAATGCCCAATAAAATGCCATTCAATGTCTTTAGGCAGGGCTTCAAATTTATCAACCAACTCCTGCACATAGTTTTCACCAAATGCTCTGAAACCAATCTCATAGGCCTCCAAAAGCAATTCCTTTGGCTTAAACTTAGAAACCGCCACTAGTTTTACCCCGGCCGAAATTCGCTCTTGCAGTTTAGTAATGTTTTCTTGAATCTCCGTCATGCCTTTTCTTCATAAATTATGGCCAAATTTACAATAACTTCAGCTGCTTTGAGCATATCTTGCACCGAAACCCACTCTAATTTTGAATGAAACGCATGTTCTCCAGCAAAAATATTGGGACAAGGCAAGCCCATAAACGACAACCTCGAACCGTCTGTTCCTCCTCTTATACTCTGCAGTTTTGGCTCAATTCCAGCTCTTTTTATGGCTTCAATGGCATTTTCGGTTACCTGTGGATATTTGTCCAATACCACTTTCATGTTCCTATATTGTTCATTCACTATAAACTCAAAACTCGAATTATCATATTCTGTGAGCACACTTTCAACTACTTCTTTGAGTAAGTTTTCTTTCGCCAAAAGCCCCGATTCATCAAAATCTCTGATTATAAAACTGAGTTTACAAAACTCCACATTTCCTTGAATATCAGTTGGATGAATGAATCCCTCTTTATTTTCTGTAGTTTCAGGCGAAAGAATTTCTTTTGGCAATTGTGCTATGATTTCTGCACCAATTTTGAGTGCATTTTGCATTTTCCCTTTGGCAAAACCGGGATGGGCACTCACACCATAAATCCTAATCTCCACTCCATCTGCTGAAAAAGTTTCGTTTTCAATAGAACCTAAAGTTTCTCCATCAACCGTATATCCAAAATCTGCACCCAATCGATTCAAATCCACATTTTCAGTTCCTCTTCCAACTTCCTCATCAGGTGTGAATAGTATTTTTATGTCCCCATGCTTTATTTCAGGATTTCCCTTGAAATACTCCAAGGCCGTCATAATTGCAGTTATTCCAGATTTATTATCTGCACCCAAAAGTGTAGTTCCTGAGGCCGTAATGATATCATTTCCAAGCTGATGCTTTAAATCAGGATGCTCAGCCATTCTTATAATTTGGGAACAATCGTCTGGTAAAATCAAATCTTGCCCTTGATAATTTTCATGAATGATTGGTCTCACGTTTTCGCTCGAACAATCAGGCGAAGTATCCATGTGAGAGCAAAACATGATTTTCGGAATGCAGCTTTTTGTACTATTTGAAACCAAGTTTATATAAACGACTCCAAACTCATCCATTTCGGCATTTTCTAAACCAAGACTTTTCAATTCTTGTACCAAAAGACGACCGAAGTTTTTCTGCTTTTCGGTAGATGGAGCCGAAGCACTTTCTACATCAGACTGCGTGTCGATTTTTACATACCTAAAAAAACGCTCTATTAGTCTCTCCTTTAAATTTTCCATTATTTTTCAAGAATAGACTTCAAGTCCGCCGGCGAGTAATTAATATTTTTAAGTGTCTTATTATCCGCAGTTCTGTAAACCAGATATCTATCTCCGTCTTTTTTATAATAACATTCAAATCCTTTATTTAAGTAATGAGCAACAGTTGCCTCGGCTTCTTCTATATTTGCACAAGCTTTGCTCATATTCGACCTCTGAACTTCGTCAAAAAGCTCCCGGAATTTATCTCCCAAACCAAACTCTAATATAGCACCCGACAACACATATTGAATATCGCAAAGGGCATCTGCCACCTCTACTAAATCATTATTTTCAATAGCTTCAACCAATTCTTTTAATTCTTCAGAAATAAGTTCGACCCGCAACTCACAACGCTTTTGTGCAGGAATTATAGGCGTTTTTTCTATCGGGTGGTGAAAAGTTCTGTGAAAATCAGCCACTTGATTTAAGCAATCGAGTTTGTCCATTTTGTTTTTATTTATATAATTTCGAAAAATATTACCGTAAAATAAATATTCATTTGAATTGTCTTGCAAAGTTGTTCAATTTTCAATAATATTGCTAAAAATCTCGAAGTCAAATAAATCTTAATTCTTAAAATTATGAACAAATTAGTAAAGCTACTTTCAGTTTTTGCATTAGCTACGACTGTTTCATTCTGGTCTTGCAAAGGTGATCAAGGTATACAAGGTGAAACTGGACCAGTAGGTCCTCAAGGAACTGCGGGTGTCAATGGCACTAACGGAACGAATGGTACAAATGGAAAAGACGGTCTTAATGGTAACGCAAACGTTCAAAGTTTCCAAACTACAGTTAAAGTTGCAGATTGGAAGGATGTTCTAGTATCCAGTGTAGGCTCTGGGGTTTCTAGTACCTATGGAGGTGTAACAATTCAAAACCCATTAATTACGACAGAAAAATTTGTAATGATATTTTTGAAAAGTGGGGTTACGTTAAAGGCACTTCCTATTCTCTATACAACTAGTGATAACGGAGCGGTTGAACGTTTAGATTATAGCTATCAAACTGGTCAAGCAGAACTATATTACAGAAGTTCAACTCAGTTGTTTGGCGGCACTATAACGCTAAGGCCAGGTCAAGATTTAACATTTGAAGTAGTAGTTACTTCAAAAACCGTTGGTGCTTCTCTTGAAAAAAGCGGTGTAGATTTGAAAAACTACAAAGAAGTTATGAATTTCTTGAGTACTAGCTTGTAATACCAAAGGTCTTAATGAAACCCCTTTCTCTGCAACCAGTGAAAGGGGTTTTTTATTTTTATGAAATCCAAAATCTTATTATTTATTGGTGTAGTTGTCGTTTCTCAACTGCCCAGCAAAGCTCAATTTTTAAACGACGAAAAAAATAAAGAGTTGACCATAAAAGGACTAGACTTTCTTTATAACCAGCAGTTTGACCTGTCCAAAGAAATTTTAAATACTGTTAAATCCACTTACCCACAACATCCCGTAAAATTTTTACTGAATGCCCTTGAACTCCAATGGCAGTTTGTTCCGATAGATAAAAATCCAGAAGTCCTAAAAAAATATATCACCGAACTAAATAAATGTATCACCGCAGCTAAAGTCATCTACAAAAATCCAAAATATAAAAAAGAAGCTACTTTTTTCCTTCTAGCTGCACATGGATTCATTGCACTATCTAATAACTATCAGAAGGAATATTTCGATGCCGCCAGTGAGGCAAAAAAAGTACACACCTTTTTCAACGAAGGAAAAAAATACAAAAACGAAAATCCAGAATTTTTGTTTGCGTCTGGTCTCTACAATTTTTACAGAGTACAGTATCCTGAATCTCATCCAATCGTTAAGCCCGTAACTATGTTTTTTGAAACCGGAAACAAAACGCTAGGTCTTCAGGAATTAGAAAATTCTTACAAAAAATCTATTTTTAGTAGAACAGAGGCGGCACTACATTTAATAAATATCAACATAAAGTATGAATCAAACTTTAAAAAATCATTAGTTTATTCAACAATTCTTCATTCAAAGTATCCCAACAATTACATTTTCAAGATAAAACACATTGAGAATTTATTGCTCAACGGCGAATTTGAAGCAGCAATAAGTTTCAACGAACAATTAAAATCTCGAAAAGATAAAGTCAGTCAACTGTCAACATTGGTTTTTGAAGGATATAAAGAAGAACACGCTGATAAAAACCTTCAAGGAGCCTCGACAAATTATGCAAAAGCTCTGAAAATACCGCATGATGACCGCTACACAAAAGAGTATCATGGAATAGCTTATTTGGGAATGGCTCGTATATTTGTAAAACAAAAAGACTTAGTAAAAGCAAAAGCTTTCTATAAACAATGCCTCCAAACTGCCGAATACCTATGGATTGTGGATGCCGCTAAATCAGAATTAAAAAAAATATCATAATTTATTCAATATGTCTAGCTCTCTTATTTTAAATGCCAAGGTCATAAATGAAGGTAAAATAGAAGAATTTGATGTCTTTCTTAAAAATGGAAAAATTGATAAAATAGGCAAAGATATCAGATATTTAACTGCAGATAATATAGTAGATGCTTCTGGTAAATACCTGATGCCAGGTGTTATAGATGACCAAGTGCATTTTAGAGAGCCCGGACTAACCCATAAAGCCACCATAGAAAGTGAATCTAAGGCTGCCTTGGCAGGAGGTACCACCAGCTTTATGGAAATGCCTAACACCGTGCCCAATGCCCTCACCCAAGCTTTATTGGAAGACAAATACCAAATAGCAGCTCAATCTAGTTGGACTAACTACTCGTTTTTTATGGGTGGATCCAATGACAATTATGATGAAGCCATGAAGACGGATTTAAGTCAAGTATGTGGCTTAAAGCTATTTATGGGCAGTTCTACTGGAAATATGTTGGTAGACAATGAAAAAACACTGGAAAATATTTTTAGCAATTTCTCTGGACTTATAGCTACCCACTGCGAAGATGAAAACACCATAAAATCTAATCTAGCATTTTACAAAGAAAAATATGCAAATGGTAAAGTTCCTTATGACATTCATGCCCTAATTAGAAACGAGAAAGCCTGCTATATTTCTAGTTCTATGGCCATGGGATTGGCAAAAAAACACCGTACAAGACTGCATATTTTACACATTTCTACGGGTGAAGAACTGGATTTATTTGACAACACAATTCCTTTGACAGAAAAGAAAATAACTTCCGAAGTTTGTGTACATCATTTGTATTTCGATGCCGAGGACTACAAAACCCTTGGAACAAAAATTAAGTGCAACCCAGCCATCAAACATAACCATCGAGAAAAGTTATTAGAAGGCCTGCTAAATGATAAACTTGACATAATAGCCACCGACCATGCTCCGCATACTATAGAGGAGAAGTTGGCCGATTACTGGAACGCACCGTCGGGATTGCCTCTCATTCAAAATAGCCTTCAAGTCATGCTGGATTTTTATGCAAAGGGCATGATAAGTTTGGAAAAAATCGTAGAAAAAATGTGCCATGCTCCGGCAGAATGTTTCAAAATAGACCGCCGTGGATATATTAGAGAAGGTTATTGGGCAGACCTCGTTTTGGTAGATTTAAACGCCCCATACACAGTTTCTAAGGAAAATATTCTTTATAAAGCGGGGTGGTCGCCCTTTGAAGGAAAAACCTTTGGTGCAAGTGTGAGTAAGACCTTTGTTTCGGGAGAATTGCTATATAATGAAGGTAAATTCAGTAATAAGAAGTCAGGTAAAAGGCTTTTATTTAATCGATAAGACGTCGATTCCACAAAAAGCGACACTTTTAACGGACATTTATACCATTTTTACTCTTCTAAAGACTTTGTTAAGCACTGTTTGATAAATTTTGCCAAATTTTTCATAGCACCAGTTTTTCAATTCTTTCATTTCTGCTGGCATTAACTCCTTTAAACCCTTTTTTAACTCCTTTTCGAATAATTTTGAATCAAAACTAACTTTATCCAAAATCATTTTTATATACTCAAGCATCTTCATAGCTAATATCTTTATGTCGTTAGAAAACGTAGTTTATTTTCAATTCTTTTATAAATCAATAAAAATATTCTCCCATTTAAGACATTTTAAATACTACACTCGAGATATCACATTTTCAAAATCTGTGTTTTCTTCAAAAAATCCAACTATTTTTCTTAACACCGCCTCCACGACAGCGTCTGGGCAAGACGCCCCGCATGTGAGTACAATTGTAGGTTTTTTGTCAAAATTAAAAACACCCAAACTCTGCTTTTCTTCATGCAGATGAATATCAAAATGAGACACGCAGTCTGCCGATAACAGGTTCGCTTCTGTCTGAATAAAATAAGTAGGAACAGTGGTTTCCAATAATTCTACCAAATGAGTAGTGTTAGAGCTATTGTATCCGCCAACTACAATCGCCAAATCCGCCGTTTCATTCATCAAAGCATAGGTAGCATCTTGATTGTCGTTTGTGGCGTAGCAGAGTGTATCACGGGTACTTGCAAAATATGCCGGCACCTGAAGCTCAGATAGATTCTTGGCTTTGATCAGCTCACCCTTCAAATAATTGGCAATATCCTGTGTTTCTGTGGCTAACATCGTGGTTTGGTTCACTACTCCAAATTTTTCTAAATCTTTGTCAGGATTAAAACCTTCAGAAAACCTTCCTTCAAACTCACGAAAAAAATCATTAGAAGATTTCTCCTTTCTAATGTAGGCCGCCAAAAGCTTCGCTTCTGACATATCTTCTACAACTACGGTTGGAGACTTTTCTTGACTATGAGAGAAAGTGGCCCTTGTTTCTTCGTGATTGGGCTTCCCATGTACTATTACACTAAACCCCCGTTCACCTATTTGCTGAGCACGGTTCCAGACCTTCTCTACAAAAGGACAAGTGGTGTCGTACTTGTAAGAGTCAATCCCTAATGCCGAAAGCTCGTTTTGTAGCTCTATAGTAGTACCAAAAGCAGGCACTACAACTATATCGTCGGCTTTTAGGTCAGCAAAGGCCTCTAACTTATTACCCTTTGTATCCATCAAAAACTTCACACCTCTAGAAAGTAAATCAGCGTTGACTTCCGGATTGTGAATCATTTCACCTAAAAAAAATATTCGCTTACCTTCATTTTCGTTAAGTATGTTGTAAGCAATTTCTACGGCGTTTTCAACTCCATAACAAAATCCAAAATGTCTAGCTATCAACACTTTAATGTTGTCAAAGTCCAATACAGTTGGACTAAAGTCTTTCTTTAACTTATCTTTTACCCTACGTTTTTCTTTGATACTCGATATAATGGAACTTCTATAGATTTGCGGAATCTCAAATGTCTTCATTCAATTGGTTTTCGTTATTTTGAAAACTTAATGCATTATTGCTTTGTTCCAAAATTATCAATTAATCTGTTCATTAGTGCTAATTATTAATTATTTTCGCACCATTCTTCCTAATATTTTTCAGCACATGAGGCCAAAACTTCTGTTTCTTCTATTTCTTACAAGCCTTCAAAGTGGTTTCTCTCAAAGTGCCAACAGTGCCATTTCACAAATATCTGATGCTTTTCTTGAACGAATCGAAGTGAAATCTGGCAAACTTGCTAATTCATTTCATGCCAACGTTAAGCCCTTCAGCAGAGAACAAATAGGTGATTTTTTAGCCGAAATAGATACATCCACCTTTTTAAAGTTTTCGAAAGTGGATAGGAGAAATATTGAATACCTGCAGATAGATAATTGGGAGTATATAAGTAAAAATCAAATAATAGAGACCAAAAGTAAAAAAGCAATTCTAAAACACCTTTACAGAAACAAATCGGACATGTACCATGTACGAAATGACGATTATGACATTCATGTTTCTC
>Ga0164293_10005533_pt1 | contig 10744 bp, 9 predicted proteins | sample GEODES118metaG_FD_111487 | JGI IMG/M metagenome (GOLD analysis project Ga0164293, IMG submission 111487) | Eutrophic lake water microbial communities from Lake Mendota, Wisconsin, USA - GEODES118 metaG | ecosystem: Environmental > Aquatic > Freshwater > Lake | place: USA: Lake Mendota, Wisconsin...
ATGTTAATTTTCGATCATGTCATGCAGATTGCTACAACTCTCTAGCTATCTACTGTGAGGACCGATGTTAATTTTCGATCATGTCATGCAGATTGCTACAACTCTCTAGCTATCTACTGTGAGGACCGAAGTTAAATTCTGCCCCACTCACAGTAGACGCCTCGAACTTGCTAGCTATCTACTGTGAGGACCGATGTTAAATTTTCTTTGCCGCAGCAATCTTTAGAAGAGCTCTAACGTCGGTACCGACTTGATCAAAGAAGCCCTTTGGCCAGTCGTGAATCAAACCGTCGCTATCTGCATGAACGGCTCTATATGTCGTACCAGTCTCCTTATCCCATTCGGTGAAAATGAAATTGAACTGGTCCCTGACTTCTATATTCTCGGCCACACGCAATCTCAAACGAGTCACTAAGTATTCACTGTGTGTTTCAATCAATAGTTGGCGATCAGATTTAGATACCGCCAGGAAGAAGTCGCCTAGTTTTTGTTGAATGGCAGGGTTTAAGTGAAGTTCGGGTTCTTCAAGAAGCCCCAATCCACCTTCTGGAATCATTAAACAAAGAGCGATTACAGGTAATACTTGACTCACTCCAGTACCCATAGCCGGTAGGCCTCGGCCATCAACCAATAGTTTGTAACCATATGAAGCTTCGGGAGTTACTTCGATGCCCTCATGTTCTGCTAAGCCTAAGTGAATGAGCCATTCATTTAGCGCCGACTTGAATTCCATTTTCACAACGTCTGGCCGACCTTGTTTAGGCGGGACGGGATATCGGGCAGATTGATTCTCATAAATACGCCGGGCAAGTAACTCTCCCTTTAAGCCCAATGGCAACTGTGGCGAAATTTGAGAGACCGCTCTGTCATAAACGTTTCTTGGCTCAAGACGAAGAGGGCCTAGGTAAACAACTTTCCTAAGAGTCTCATTAAGCTTTCGGACGCCACTCGAAACTATGGAGAAAGGTTCATCATCAATTTGTCTCGCACCAAACGTTACGCCTGCGGGCAAATGATAAAAAGTTTCTCTACCCAATGGGCTTGATTCAAAATTGGCGACTAGATCAGAACGCAAATCACTCCAAAAAGATTGAAGAGCAGGAATAATCTGATCCTCATACTCCGAGAATAAGAAGGAAGTTTGTGCTGGACCTAACTTTTCCATATCTTTCATCAATGTAGTCAATGAAATCTTTTCGTTATTTGTTGTTTTCTTTAACTCTTCTTCAATTATGCTTCTTTTCTTTTCTAAATGAGTAACCACCAATTGATGATTGGCTATTTCTCCGGTCAACTTAACCTTTTCAGCACTTGAGTCGGCCTCTTGGACTTTCTTCTTCAGGTGATGGATCTTTTTGTGGGCAAGTTCTAGTTCTTCTCTTCCCATTTCTAGATCAAGAAGTTCTCGCTGTTGGTTTCGCTTGGCCTTAAAAATTTCAATTGGCAAACTCAAGATTGGAAGTAAAAAACCGATACTGCGCTCAAGCTCCCGTAGACTGTCAATTTCATTGAAATTAAGTTTCTTTAAGTATTCCCCAAATTGGCTGATGTAGTGAGCTTTTGCATCAGATAGTGAATTGAAAACAAGTTCTGAGTCAGTTTCATTTGTGGCCTTCCGAGCCCTATGAATGCTTGCCGCCTCTCCAAATTTTCCAACTGTTAGCGATTGACGAAAAATCGAACTTACTCTACTTCTACCATTTGGTCCCCAGAGATTTTCCTGCACACTTAGGAGTGCACCAAATTTAGTTGACCGAACTAATCCTCCATGAGGAATACCACCATAGAGACTCATTGCTTCAAATTGCATAGTGCCTTCGAACATGAGACCTGCAGGTATTGATGTAGATTTATAACCTCTTAGTCCACCAGAAACTTTCTTGTCGTATTCATCATGAGCAACATCTATCTCCATAGATGTTGTTGTGTTTTGAATTGCATGAATAGTCTGTAACTTCTTGCCATCCTGGAATAGAGTTGCTTGACTCTCACGGATATTTGCTAAACCAGTCGTAACTCCTCTTCCAGGAGAAGTAAGAATCATTTCCCAGGCAATACTCAAGTTACTCAAATCAAGATTCGACGGACTTTCCAAAACAGTTTGGATTTTGCCAAATCTTGGAGCTCGACCTTGAAATAGGTTAAGTCCAAATGCGGTCTTACTTAAGTTGCACCGAGCTTTGCCAGAAATTTCAATTTGGGATCTAATCTTTTTAGCATCGCTATTTAGCACCTCTTGGTAGGTACCCAAATTCACTAGGAGGCCATTTAAGTCAATGCGGTGGAGGGTCCCGTTTGGATCTGCGGTGCTTTGTGAGTTTTGTGCCATAAGCAGAACAGTTTGAATGAGTGAGCTTTTGCCCGATGAATTCTTCCCAATCAAGATTGAGAGTGGAGCCAAATCGATCTTGGCAGATTTAATGCTCTTAAAATTGCGAACATTCCACTCTGTGATAGACGCACGGCTCAATTCATTTTTCATCTTGTCAGACATCTTACATCCTTACCAGGCAGAGAGTTAAGTCATCAAGGGCGTCGATGGCTTCATCGGTTAATTGTGAGTGTGAGCTATTTCTTAGTAAGTCAGATTGAAATTCAACTTGCTTGAATGATGTATTTCTCGCTTGACGGGCAGCAATCTGAATCTCACTTAGGTGAATAGTTTTCTCATAGAAATTAGAGAACTCTGTATTTCGTAGATGCCAAGTTTCTTCGTTTACTTGCAATTTGTATTTTCCAGCCTTAAGGCAGGAGTGGTCAAAATAAGGATGAGCGATATCGCCATCTGGGTTTTGACTTGAGACATAGAGACTGACTATGCACACATTGCACAGTGTTCCTAACACAGGGTTGTCACTAAGCTGCATAAAATCAACCGTGCCATAAAAATCAGCCCAGACAACGGCATCAAAACTATTTTGACTAGCACACGAGAGGGAAACAAAGTCTCTTGTAGTCGCTAGCTCTACCAGGTTATTGAGCAGAATCACTTCTGCAGTCTCTGCCCATGGTTCAACTTTTGCAATGACAACTATTTGCCCTCCACGGCCCTTATCTGCGTTCGATAGCAAACGGATCTGCCCAGGCTGAACTGCTTCCCCAGATTTCGGCTGGATTTTTGAATCTTCTTTGGCCGCCTCAATTATTCTTTGAATTACTTCTTTTCTATGCATTTTGAACTCCAAGCTGCACCCACATCTCTTTTACAACATCGTTCCGTACCTCTGACGGAACAGGTATCTCTTCAAATAGATTTGGAATAGTCTCCTTTAGGAGTTTTTTGGCGTAGTCACCATATTTTTGGCGATACTGTTTTCCTGGCAAGCCTCCAATTCTCTCAAGTTTCTCAACTTGGGAAATTTCTGAATCGGGGATTTCCAGCGCGAAGCATTTTTGTTCCTTGTGGTCTAGATTGCTCAAGATTTTTCTAGCTAACTTGACCACCTGAGGATCACGGAGGTTAGAGGTGTTCTCAAGTCCTTTGTTGGACATTTCTGCAGCACGGGATTTGCCCCTGCCGCTTCCACCGGAAATTGTCGGGAATCCGCCCCCAGAACGTTGCATGCCTTCATAACTCTCTACAGTGGAGATGTCTGTTAAAACATTATCTTCCGTGGGCGCTCCATCACCTTCGCTACGCTTATAAATTGGGTCAAACGGGGTGAAAGTGGCCTTAAGTGAGGTCAGCGACCCGGGTACCCCATTCAGCACGCCATCAATGCCCCATTCGAGAATTCTGACGGAAACGGTAGCCTGTGATTCGACCATGGCGATTGCGACATCTACCAGATCTTGTGAATCGAATACGTAAGAAAGCTTGTGCTCTTGGCTCTCATGATGCTGCTCAAGATCGGCGAAAAGCTTGGCAACCTCAGCGATTTGGCGTTTTTCACTTTCTTCAAGGCTCTCCAGAGCCTCCATCTCTTCGTCGAGAGGTCCACCGTCTTTGTCGATCGCCGATGCTGTGGGAGAAGGAACTGGATCGGGGCTTTCTTCCTTACCCTGTTCAGCAATTAAATCAAAGATCTCCTCAACTTCAGCCTGCTTTCTCTTGGCAACTTTCACCATAGTGTCAATCTGAGCAGAGGTAAAACTTCGCTTGGCTAAAGTGATGGGCTCTTTACCGACTTCGATTCCCATGGATTTGAATATGTCTACTAATCGGCGGCGGGTATTTGAATTAATAGTTGGCTTACGATGCCTGCTCAATACATTTCTACAGATTAGCCAAAGTTTCCTACGAATATCTTCTATGTTTTCAACTTCTGGAAGGATCCAAATCCTTAGTTGTCTCTTTTTCAGGAGTTGATCGTATAGAACTTCCTCAGTGAGCTCATGGATAAAATCCCAATCCCAGTAGTACTTTGATGCGTAAGATTTACGAATTTCATCTCGACCAAAAGCCCATTGAGGCCAGCGCTTGGTATTTGTCAAGAGCATGTGTTTAACTTCCTGCCACCACCAAGGCAGAATTTCATCAGGATACTTTTCTACCCGTAGCAAAATTTCAAAGGAACTACCGGCGAGACTTGGCAATTTTTCAGCATACAAATCTTTGGGATCAGTCATTTCCCAAGTCCCCTATAGTGCTCTTGTGTTTTTGCAAGATCGGCATCAAAATCTTGTAACCATTCTTCGCTATCCTCCGTACAGGAAAAAACAAAGTTTTCAAGATATGAAATCGGTATTCTTTGAAAGCGCTTTAAGTCTACGTATCCAGACTTGTTTATTCTGCACCGGCCATGATTATGTGGATTATGAGGGATCCATCGGGGCCTAGGTCCGAAGTCTGAAGTACTTCTAATCCAAATGGTGATGAAATTATCTTTATAGGTCTTTCTACTTCGAATAATGCAGGGGTGGAGATTACTGTCCCGATTCTTAATCTGAGTTGCATGATCCGGGGCCATATACCAATTAGCCTGCGCACTTAAGGCGCTCGAAACCAACTCACCCTCTTTGGATTGAAGGTCAATTTTCTCACAAAGTAAGTCAAGAATGCTTGCCATTTTCGCCCCCTTGACTTTGCGTGAACCTAGATTAGTTGAAAACTTTCCATGTGCAAGGCTCACTCATTAGTTTTATCTTGAGTCACGCTGGTAGGGAAAGTTCACTCCAGATTGCCTAATGACGGTCACGTGTCCAACATGATAACTTGAACGTTTATTCCCACAGATTCACCCTAATGTTTAACGGCAAACCCAAAACTAGCAAGTTTCAGCCGTCGAGAACCCTCTGATGGTTTGAAGTGGGGGTAATGATTCAATAAGGAGTTAGGCATCTCTGATGACAAAATCCCATCAGCCTCTTGGGCTCACATCAAGAAAGAGACCCTCGCCTTGCCGCTTTGGTTCTCCAATGATTCTTCCTCCTCGACGTTGTTTGGAAGCTTGCGGAGGCTCTGTATCGTCCCTTTCCAGCCATCATTTTTTCGATCACTTAGCAAGAATCAAGCAGAGAAGTTGATCATCGATTAGCAAAGCCTTGTTGGTACATTTCGAATTGATATGAATAGTTAAGTAAAGAGTGACTTGAAATGTTCTTGAGTTTCCTTGTCGACAGAATAAAGAATGGTCCCAACTAGTCCTCGCGTCAGAAGGACTTTGTAAGTGTTCTTGACTAATGTCTCAAATTGCGCAGGTGCAATGCCGCGCATAGCTGGATCCTTGTTTCCACTGCGATCCCCGATCCACTTTCCAGATCGCCATACCAAATCCGGACCAAAAATTACGGCATTCCAGTCATACTCAAAGCCTTGAGCAGTGTAAACACATCCGATCTGATCAAAACCCTTTGGGTCTATTGCCCAAAGTTCACCCGACATGTATTCGCCTACACCGCGATCCCCTTTTACGTTCCAGGGTCTGGCCCAATCTCCGATCTTTACGTCATTAGGGAGTGTGCCGTCTTCATTTGGATCACTCCACGTCCAACAATAACCTGCAGTTATTCGCGATTTAAAACCTTCTGATTCAAACCCTTGTAGTTTTTCAACTATTTCATTGGGTGATTCAGCAACTATGACATTGAAATTTGGATCGCTAGACCAGGTAAATGCATGGCTATTTTCTAAACTGAGAAATCCGTTTAACCATATTTCATAAAGTCTTGATCCACCGCATCGAAATTGACCATCAAGATCAACACGAATTACATTCAAGCCTAATTTCTTTGCTTCCACTTCAATATACTCAGGCGTTCCTGTTTCACCCTTTCTTACAACTTGATTACTATCAAGTAGAAATACGGGTACTCGAGCAACATTAAGCAATTCATGCAATTGTGGCGTACCGGTTCTGAGATCAGCTTTAGTGTAACGATTAGCACTTGTCTCCCGAATGCGATGGGCTTCATCGCAAATTATTACATCAAGCGAATTCCTTTCCGCAGTCATGAACGAATTGAAATACGAGAATAACTTCTGTACCTGCGGTGATCTAGCCCCCGCAACTTTTCTTAAGGAATTTCGAAACGCCTTTGATCCTGTTGCGTGTAACGTAGTTTTCCCTCGCCTAGATAACTCTCCCAACAAAGACAGTGCAATGACGCTTTTTCCAGTACCCGGACCTCCAGTTATGATTATCGTAGTCTTTGTGTTGGAGTTTTCAGCATCTCGTAATGCCTTCATCACCATTGAGTAAGCAATTTGTTGTTCATCAAGCAGCCTAAACTGCTCACGATTTTTTACTTCTTCCGCGGCAAGTTGCATCAATTGTTTAGTTGGTGCAACTTTTGAACTAAGGAAGTCATCAGTAATCTGATCAGAGAATTTCGATGAAATCCGTGCCTTAAGGAAATCTATTAGTTTACTTTTTTGAGTCGCAGTAAACAGCATTCCATTATTTGTTGGCTGGATTAAATCCAGGGCAGAATTGTTCGCACTAGTCCAGTTATGAAGATACGCAATCCCATAAAGATTTGTATTTTCATCAGATACATACCTGTTGAAATCACCCAAATACTCGCAATATCTACTGACTTGGACGGCAGGATGTAAAATTGGTGTGTTTCCATATGAGTCAATTTTTAGCGAATCCAATGCGCCTTCGAAGAGACTTGCATTGGTCCATTGTTTGAGTTCGATAACAATTACGCTGGGACTTTGAGTCTTAGGATCACTTCCCAGGGCGATCACGTCTATTCTTTTACTTGAATATGGAAGTTGGTATTCAACAAGCAAGTTGACCTCACCCAGCCCGCATTGAATTAGTACTTCCGATATCTCGATGAGAGAGTTCTCCCAGGAGCGCTTTTCCCCAGGGCTTGGCGAATTACCCATCTGAAAAAGCATTTGCGCGGACAACTTTTCAACAAGGGTTTTTGAAAGAGCCATTTCCTTAATTCTGTTAGCCGATTCTCTGAGCAATGCAGACACTTAACCCCCAGGCAGCACGAAATCGTGCGGGTGGAGACTTGTCTGACATAGAAGTCTGGCGGGCCGCTTGTATTGAGCAAAACTCTAATCCTTTTGCTGTCAAAAGACATCAACTAACGGGCAGACACGATAGAAATAGCACATGAATGAATTTGAATCACTAGTGGCTGAGATTAGAAGCTTCGCCTATGCCCGGAATTGGGAGCAGTTCCACACACCAAAGAACCTCTCAATGGCAGTTGCCGGGGAAGCGGGAGAACTGGTCGCAGAGTTTCAATGGTTAACAGCAGAAGAATCTATGCGTTCGAATATGTCAGAACAAAAACTCAAGGATGTTGCGTTGGAGATTGCAGATGTGGCAATCTATTTGATTCGGTTAGCTGATGTTCTTGGAATTGATGTTGGAGAGGCAGTTCGTAAGAAGATTGCGATTAACGAATCTCGATTTTAGTTGGCCTATAAACACTTTCGGCACACCAAATTAATGGCACTTATCCGGCCATGCGGGGTGCAGCCATTGCGGTGTTATCCTGGCGCTTGCTGAAAATCGTGCCGGTCTCCTTCTTGGAGCACTTGGTGATTGGGGATTGATCTAGGACTCATACATGAACTAAACCCTCCAGCAAATGTAAAATCTCGGAATTTTGCCTACATGTCAGTCACATTTTGGTCACCTGTGGGCATTTGTCAGTCCTCTGAAGTAAGCTTCACTCTATGAGTTTCAAGTTTGTTGACCTATTTGCCGGTATCGGTGGATTCCATGCTGCCCTTGGAGCATTGGGAGGTGAGTGCGTGTATGCCTCAGAGTGGGATAAAGATGCCGCACGAATTTATGAACGAAATTGGAACCTGAAGCCAGACGGTGACATAACTCTCGCGGCGAATGATGAAGTGATGGATGTTCCACCGCACGATATTCTTGTAGGTGGATTCCCATGTCAGCCATTTAGTAAGTCTGGAAAGCAATTGGGTATGGAAGAAACTCGTGGAACCCTCTTTTGGAATATTGCAAAAATAATCGAAACCCATAAACCGTCGATAGTTCTTTTGGAAAATGTTAGGAATATTGCTGGCCCAAGACACATACATGAGTGGGAAGTAATCATCCAAACTTTGCGTGACCTTGGGTACCGCGTGAGCGAGGATCCTCACGTCGTGTCTCCACATTTGATCAAGCCTGAATTTGGAGGACGACCACAAGTTCGAGAACGCGTTTTTATTGCAGCAACGTTAATTCCGAAGGGGATGCCGAATTTTAAGTCCAACGTACAGATTCCGGATCTATCTACAGTTATGGAGGGTTGGGACCCGCAATCTTGGAATCTAGAAAAACACCTTCCACTAGATAAGTTAAGAAGCAATCCTGATAAGGCATCCGTGGAATTGTCGCCTGATGAAATGGATTGGATAGAGGCTTGGAATGAATTTGTTCTGATCATGCGCGAAAGATTAGGAGACGCGAACCTTCCAGGGTTTCCAATTTGGGCAGATCACTGGATTCATATCGATGAGTTAAAAATTCCTCGTGGGACTCCAGAATGGAAGAAAAACTTTCTGATTAAGAATGCAGAGTTTTATACCGCCCATAGAGTCATTCTGAATAAATGGCTAAAAAAATGGGGTTATCTAGAGAGCTTTCCTCCAAGCCGCAGAAAATTAGAATGGCAAGCACAGAACACTAAGAGTCTTTGGGAAACGGTTATGCACTTACGACCTTCAGGTATTCGTGCCAAGAAAGCGACGTATGTTCCAGCGCTGGTCGCCATTACTCAAACGTCCATCGTAGGCAAGCAAAAGCGCCGAATAACAGTGCGTGAAGGTGCGCGCCTCCAGGGGCTTCCCGAGTGGTTCGAATTTGTCGACCAAGGTAATCCGCAAAGTTACAAACAGCTTGGTAATGGCGTGAATGTTGGCGCGGTGTATAACGTCATTCGGGCACAAGTCGTCAGAGATCTAGATCTACTTGAGAAGAAGACCGAACTCACGCGCTCTATTCTCGGTGCCCCAGCAAATCCAGATGTAGCACTTGATAGCCATAAGAAATATTTCGCAAATCGCTCTTCAAAACCAGGTCAAATCAAACAAGAAATTTCGAAGATAAAAAAAGTTAATTGAGTTTAAAGATCTACCCCTAGTAAATGTAAATCAGATTCTAGGGCTTTTTGGAAGTTAAGTGAGTACTTAACTTTACGAGCTTCGCCAGTTGGCTGTTTCCCCTGCTTGAATAATGCTAGTTCGCCGTTCTCTAAAGCTTCCTCTAGTCGTGATCTTGAGGGGATGAAAAAGAAATCAACCCTTTCTGACTCAAAGGATTTTTTAAGAGCCTTTTTAGGTTCTTCGGTTGAGCCACTTCGGAATTTTTTGTGCCAACGCGTGAAATCCCAATCATATTTGGGTTCGCCACTAAGAATCATTAGACCAAAGCCACCTTGTTCAGCTGCAGTCTGCATCGAGACTGCATCGTTTAGTGCGCAATTTGAGTTGGATTTCTTGCCATGACGTGTAGAGGTGCTGTGAACCTTCATGTCCCAAGTGCGTTCAAGAGCATAATCAAAACTGGTAGAACCAATTTTCTTAGGTCCACCGCCAAGTTGATTGATTAGCTCAGGTCGAACCTTAAACTCAAAGTAAAACCCCTGCCATTCTGTCGCCCGCCATTGGGAAAATTCTGCTTCTTTCATTTCCGTGATGGCTGCAACCCCATCCATGTGGCGAGGAGTTTTTTCCAGTACTACTTTGGAAATCTTCATTAGTTCATCTTCAAGCGTTAGTTGAATTGGACTTAGCCTTGCACTTAAGTCTTGGAAATACTCAGATCCAGCCTGCAGAACTAGATTTAATCCTACGAGCGTTAATGTCTGCCCAATCGATTCACACTCTGATGTCCACTTCCGACCTGAAGTCTCCACAATTCTTGCTGCAAGTCCTTGCTTTGTTTCATTATCACTTGCCGCCAAACCCATTCCACGTGCCAAATTGAGTACAACTGATTTATGTTCTTTGCTACCTGGACCTAGAGTTTCTGGTCCACTATTAGTCAAGTTGCTAATTCGTGCGACAACCTCAAGCTTATTGCGCGCAGGAACAAAATCCACTTTTCACCTCTCGTTAAGTAATTAACGATAGCGCGAACTTTCCAAAAACGCTCTCTCCCTACCTCTCCAATTGCTTCTACTCGGAGTACGCTGAAATCATGACAAAGAGACAAGAGTTCAGGGTAATTCGAAGCTATGACGGCTTTGAAGTTCGCGAGTATTTGCCTTGCTCTATTGCAGAGGTAAAGGTCTCGGCTGATTACGCATCTGCCGGTAGCGTGGCTTTTGGTTCTCTCTTTCAGTACATCTCCAAAGGCAATAAGAGTTCTGAAAA
>Ga0164293_10005539_pt1 | contig 10741 bp, 3 predicted proteins | sample GEODES118metaG_FD_111487 | JGI IMG/M metagenome (GOLD analysis project Ga0164293, IMG submission 111487) | Eutrophic lake water microbial communities from Lake Mendota, Wisconsin, USA - GEODES118 metaG | ecosystem: Environmental > Aquatic > Freshwater > Lake | place: USA: Lake Mendota, Wisconsin...
CATCAAGAAATAGATTGAATGCTAGTGGATTAGGTGGAGTTTAACTTAAAGAAATATTATGGAATACGATGGATTTAAACCCCGCGGGGCGACTAAAGCAAGCAAAGCTGATGCAGGTGGCGCAGTATTACGTAACCTACCTCTCTTTGGTATTGTAAAGAACAACATTGACCCTATTCGTTCAGGTAGATTACAAGTTTACATTAGTGACTTAGGTGCATCTGATCCTGATGACAGCAACGGTTGGACTACTGTAAGTTACATGAGTCCCTTCTATGGTGTTACGACTCCATCGGCCGCAAATACTGGCTGGGGAGAATACACGAAAAATCCAAACAGCTATGGAATGTGGAATAGTGCACCAGACATTGGTACGACTGTTATTTGCGTATTCATTAATGGTGATCCCAACTATGGGTTCTGGATTGGATGTGTACCCCAACCTGAAGCATTGCAAATGGTACCTGCTATTGGCGGCACAGACAATATCGTAGCAAATGCAGGTGAAGCAAAAAGCTTAGGTGGTGCGGCAAGATTACCAGTAACTAATATTAATGCAAACAATGAAGGTATTGCTAATAGCAGTAAGTTCTTAACTGATGCAAAGCCAGTGCATAGTTATGTTGCAAGTATTCTAGCACAACAAGGTTTAATTAGAGATCCAATTAGAGGTGTGATTGGATCTAGTGCTCAACGTGAAAGCCCTAGTCGTGTGGGTTGGGGTGTAAGTACACCCGGTCGCCCTATCTATGAAGGCGGCTTTACTGATGAAACAATTGCTAAAGCCGCTACAGGAGATAAGCCAACCGGACTAAAGGTAGTTGCACGTAGAGGCGGACATACTCTAGTAATGGACGACGGAGACATTCTAGGTCGTGACCAATTAGTAAGAATACGTAGTAGTTTAGGTCATCAAATACTAATGAGTGATGATGGACAAACACTATTCATTATTCACGCCAATGGACAAAGTTACATTGAGTTAGGTAAAGAGGGTACAATTGATATGTACGCTACTAACTCAGTTAACGTAAGAACACAAGGTGATTTAAATTTACATGCTGATAATAATATTAATTTAAATGCGGCTAAAGCGTTAAACATTAGTGCAGATACAATTGCTATTAGTAGTGAAAAAGAAACTACACAAAAAGTTGGAACAGATTTTAGTTTGTATGCATCAGGTAAATACACTACAAAAGTAGATGGACAAATGAGTTTTGCAAGTGCAGCCGATGCTTCTTTTTACAGCGATTCAGTTACGTACATTAATGGTAGCAAGATTAATTTGAATACAGGCGCATCAAGCCTAGTACCGCAAGAGGTTAAACCATTACCAGTTACTGCACACACTGACACCTTGAATGATGCAACTAAAGGTTGGGCGGCAGCACCGGGTAAACTATTAAGCATTGTAAGTCGTGCACCGGCTCATGCACCATGGGCTAGTGCAAATCAAGGTGTAGATGTTAAAGTTAATAACAATGCAAGTGCCGCACTACCATCTGCACCTAGTCCATCAGTTGCGGCTGCAAATGCAAGCGCAGGAGAAAAACCAGTTACATCTCCGGTATCAGTTGCAGTAGCATCTACTGTTCCACCGTCAGCCGCTATCAGTGCCGCATTAGACAAGAATACAACTGGTACAATGGTAGGTCAAATGTCAACATTAGCCGCAACTGGACCGGCAGCGGCCGCAGTTAGAGCAGGTGCCGGAGTTGTAGAAACGGCAGCAGGTAAAGTGGCATGTGTGGGCGCACTGGCACAAAGTCCAGAGCAAATGGAACAAGCAGGCATATTAAAGCCTGGATCAGCCAAATTGATTGCAAAATTAGTTGCCGATGGTAAAACAGTAGAGGAAGCTATGACCAGCAACTTGTTTACAGGTATGCCTGGAGCAGAAAACTTACAAGCATATATTAGCAATACAACAGCACAATGTGCGGCACAGGTCGTTACATTACAAAAAGCACAAACAGCATTAACCAACAATGGTTTAATAACAGGAAAAGAATCAGGAACACAAATTGCTGGTTTGGTAATGTCAGCAGCCACAGCAGGTGTAGCTAATACTGTTAATTTTGTTAAGAACGCGGCCAATTCAGCATTAAGTGCAGTCTCTAGTATTACAGGCGCGGCATCAGGGGCATTGAATAGTGTATTAGGTTCAGCTAGTAGTTTAGTGTCTGCTGGTAACTTTGCAGGCAATTTAGCAAGTACTGTAACAGGTGGATTAAGCAGTATTGCAGGCGCATTGGGTGGCATGGCTAAAGGAGCTATAGGTGGAATAGCAGGATTATTAGATAGTGCTAAAGGTGTAGCAGGCAGTGCATTTGCCGCAATAACTGGTGCATTCCCGACATTAAAAGCAGGGGTACCTCAGAACATTAAAGATATTACAGAAAAAGCACAAGCAGCCGCTCAGGCTCCGGCATCTGCTAACCCACTAACAGGGGCATTAAGTGCAGTAACAGGTGCAATTAATTCAGTAACCGGCGGGGCATTAAGTTCAGTAACAGGTGCAATTAACTCAGTGACCGGAGCAGTTAGTGGGGTAGTAGGATCAGCAACCAATCTAATCAAATCTACATTAGGTGCTACTCCAGGACTAGCATCCGGCTTAAATGCATTACCTGGCGGAGAGAAAACAGTAGCATCTATTGTTGACAATGCAATTGGTGCAGTTAATACTGTACCGGGCGTTTCAGCAGTAACTGGACTAATCAATACAGCCGCAATTGCAACTCAAGGGTTGAGCAATTTAACTTCAATAAATCCACTAGCCTCGTCTGGTGCATTAAATGCCGCAACAAATATTGCAAGTGGTTTAACTAAAGGGTTAGATGATTTAAAGAGTGGTAAAACATCATTGGCATCATTAGCAAGTGCAGGATTGCCAGCAGCCGCGGCCGCACAACTAAACTCAGCTATTAGCTCAATGAGTTCAGGTGGCGCAGTTCCAATTAAGTTGCCTACAATTGCAATTAATACAAATGACCGTAGCGAACTAACATCTCAAATAACTAGTGTATTAGGTGATGCTAAGATACCAATGCCAAACTTTAGTGGAAACCCTGCAACAACAGGTAATACTGAAGGTGAAAGTTTACTAGCTGCCGCTGAAGCTAAAGCTGTTGCAGAAATAGAAAAACTATCTAGTCAAAGTTCAGAACTACAGCAGTCAGCTAGCGAAGCTAAAACAGCATTAGATACAGCCAAAAATTCATTACCACAGGGCGATCCTACAATTGCTAGTTTAGAAAGTGCTCATACTTCTATTAAAGAAAATCTAACTGAAGTGGATTCTAAATTAAAATCATTACAGCAAGCACAGATTGCAAAGATAACCATAACATAAATATAGTAGAGGTCAAATATGCCAACATACATAGGATTCAGTACAATTAACGCTAATAAGCCCAAATCAACTAATCTGCCAGCGGGCATTGCAGGTGGAGTAGGATCAGTTACTCAATCGGTTATTCCTGGTAAAAAGTTTAGATTAGTTGATGAACAATTAGTCATACAAGACTTTTTAAATGCACTGAATATTCAACAAGGACAGAAGGTTGGTAATCCGGGCTATGGTACTACTCTTTGGTCATTTGTTTTTGAACCAAACACGTTTGATGTCCAGAACATGTTAGAGACTGAAATTAGACGAGTCGCTAATCAAGACCCAAGAATGATAGTTAATACTGTTAGCGCATACCCCCAAGAAAACGGCATATTAATTGAAGTTGAGATGGCAGTAACACCATTCAATAATGCACAAATACTAAGTGTTTTCTTTAATAATACCACGAATCAAGCACTCATTCAGTAATATCTTACAAAAGTGGTGTTTTCATTTATGATAAATACATAAAAGAGAACATACCATGGCTACAAGTTCAAGACAATCAGCATTATTTGGCGTTAACGATTGGAAAGCAATCTATCAAACTTTCCGTGAAGCCGATTTCCGTTCATATGATTATGAAACATTGCGTAAAAGTTTCATAGATTACCTACGTGTTTACTATCCTGAAACATACAACGATTACATTGAATCTAGTGAGTTTATCGCCCTACTAGACGTTATTGCGTTTATGGGTCAAGGTCTTGCATTCCGTAGCGATTTGAATGCACGTGAAAACTTCATTGATACTGCTGAACGCAGAGACAGTGTTATTAAACTTGCCAACTTAGTTAGTTACACTGCTAAACGTAACTTAGCAGGCCAAGGATATATCAAAGTAGTAAGTATTCAAACAAGTGAAAACATTACTGATTTGAATGGCTACAACTTAAGTAACCAAACTATATTATGGAATGATCCTGCAAACATCAATTGGTTAGAACAATTTAATACAATCATCAATGCTACATTGATTAATAGTCAGCGTGTTGGTCGTCCGGGCAATAGTGCTCAAATTTTAGGTATTAAAACAGACGAGTATGCTATTAATATTCCTCCTGCTAACTTACCTATCGTTCCATTCACTAGTACAGTCGATAATCAAACAATGAACTTTGAACTAGTTAGCGCAACTAGTTTAGGTGAAGATTATGTTTACGAAATTCCACCGGCGCCTAGTGGTAAAATGAACATGTTGTATCGTAACGACAAATTAGGTTACGGTAGCCCAAACACAGGCTTCTTCTTTTACTTTAAACAAGGTGATTTACAGAACTTTGATTTCAATTTAGCACAACAAATATCTAACCAAGTAGTTGATATTGGTGATATTCAAGGTGTTAACAATACTGATACATGGTTGTATCAATTAAGTACAGATAACAGTTCAACTGTTACAAGAACTCTATGGAAGCAAGTAGAGAATGTTTATGCAGACGCTTACTTACAAACAGAAAGTAGTGTTCGTAGAATATTCAGTGTTGCTTCTAGATTTAATGACCAAGTGAGTTACACTTTTGGTGATGGAGTATTTTCCGAGATTCCAGTTGGAACATTTAGATCGTATGTTCGTGCAGGTAATGCATTGACATACACTATTGATCCAACTGAAATGCAGAATCTATCGGTTACAATAAGTTATATTAGTAGAGTAGGACGAACAGAAACACTTACATTAGGATTAGAATTACAATTACCAGTGTCGAATGCACAAGCAAGAGAAACTTTAGCAAATATTAAACAACGTGCCCCTTCTCGCTACTACACCCAGAACAGAATGGTTAATGGTGAAGATTACAACAATTTCCCATATACATTATACAGTTCAATTATTAAAAGCAAAGCTATTAATCGCAGTTCAGTGGGTGTATCAAAGAACTTAGACCTTTTAGATCCTACCGGAAAATACTCCAGCTCTAATAGTTTTTCAAGTGACGGAGGCATGTATCAGAATGCTACAAACGGTAATGAGTTATTAACTATCAATTCATCTGGTGATATTGTTACATTCTTAACAGACACATTAGCCGCTATTTTAGGTTCTGAATCAAATCTTCAACAAAAAATAAGAGCAAGACAATATTATATACAAAATTACACCCGCTACCCTGTTAATGCGGCATCAGGTGATGGTACTGTATTTTGGCAAGAACAAACAGTTGATGCTAATAGTTTAACTGGTTATTTTTTCAACATAAGCGGCAGTGATAACGTTCCTATTCCAGTAGGCACATACTCTACTTACAATATGAAATATGTAACTAAAGGTGCCATGATTAAATTTATCGCCCCTAGTGGTTATTATTTTGATTCAAATAATCGATTAGTTGCAGGTATTGCTGGCCCTTCAAATCCAACATACATTTGGACTACTGTGTTAAGTGTGGTAGGCGATGGGTACAATAACGGTGAAGGAGCATTCAGTAATGGTACTGGTCCCGTCACATTAAATGGTTATGTACCACAAGGTGCAATTGTTTCTACTGTATTACCGGCATTTGATAATTCATTGCCTAATATCGTATTACAAGAATGTATTGTTAGAATGGAATTGAATCAAAGTTTTAGTTTAATATTCAACAACAGTTTAACTGTCTCACAAGATCGTTGGAGTATAGGTGCATACAATGCAACTAATTATTTTGTTAACTTTTTAAGTTTAGGTAGTAACCGTTACAGTGTATCATATCGTTCATTGGCATACTACTTTGGTAGTGTAGCTGACACACGTTTCACATTTGAAACAGGTAAATTAGTTTATGATCCGTTCAGTGGAAAAGTACTGCAAGACTTTGTTAAAGTATTAATAACGAACACACAACCAGGTAGTAACTACCCGTTAGCTAATGCTATTCCGGTTAGTATTATTGGACAAACTGTTGAGAGTGACGGCTATGTAAACGATTTTGAAGTTGAAGTTGCTAGTATTGATGTTAACGATAGAACTATTGTTAGCAACCCTGATTTCTTTTTGGAAGTTACTGGTTACACAAATGGTAATTCAAACATTGGTATCTACACCTTCTTTGAATTATTACAAGACGCGGTTAATTTATCACGCTATCAATTGATATCATCAAGTGACGTTGTTTATTCCTATGCAACTAAGACACAGATTGAAGTAGTAAAATATGAATATCCTGAAGGTCAATTATTCTATGCATACACTGATAACTTGTTCTACATTACTGCACAAGACCAAACGATTAATACACCATACTATGTTGTAACTAATCAACCTCAGTATTCAATGAAGCCGGGTCGTCAAGGCTTGAGTTTTCAATACAGACATAATAGCAACAACACAACACGCATTGATCCAGCAACTACAAACATCATTGATTTGTATGTAGTAACACAGGCTTACTACACAGCTTATCAAAACTGGATACAAGATACTACCAATACTGTACCTGAGCCAACAAGACCTACAATTAATGAGTTGAGTCAAGCTTATGGTACATTAAACGATTACAAAATGTTAAGTGATAGTATTATTCTTAACAGTGTTGTATTCTTGCCGCTGTTTGGTCCTAAAGCACCATCAGCACTAAGAGGTACAATTAAAGTTATTAAATCATCTACAACAAATGCAAGCGACAGTGAAATTCGTAGTGCAGTTCTCTCTACTATGAATGATTATTTCAACATTAATAACTGGACATTTGGAGATACATTCTATTTTAGTGAGTTAAGTGCATACTTACACGCACAGATAGGTGAATTGATTAGTTCGGCTGTGTTAGTACCTAACGATCCTACAATGAGCTTTGGTGATTTGTATGAGATTAAGGCTGCTCCATATGAAATATTTGCCAATGGTGCAACAGCAAACGATGTTGTTGTTATTACAGCACTTACTCCAGCCGAATTACAAATAGCATAAGTATAAGATAACCATAGAGAGAAACGATGGCAACAAGAATAAGAACATTAAATTTTCTACCTGAAATATTTAAAACACCAACTAATAGTCAATTTTTAAGTGCTACATTAGATCAAATTGTAGATCAACCTAATACTAAAAAGATTGAGGGATATGTAGGTAGTAAATTTGGTTATGGTGTAAATGCCAAAGACAAATATGTTACTGAACCAACCAAAGTAAGAACAGATTATCAACTTGATCCAGGTGTAACGTTTCTCAAAAAAGATACAAGCACTGCACAAGACTTTATTAGTTATCCAGGCATCATTGATGCATTGAAATTAGAAGGTGCAATCACTAATGATAACAATAGATTATTCACTAGTCAATTCTATTCTTGGGATAGCTTTACTAATCTAGACCAAATTATTAACTTTAATCAATACTATTGGTTAGCTGAAGGTCCGGACCCAGTCACTATTAGTACTGAAACAGTTTTCAATGCGACTGACTACATTATTACTAACAGTACTAATGGTTACACGGTTACTGCTGATGGACAAACACAAGGTTCTACTAACCCAACACTAACATTATTACGTGGCGGTACGTATCGTTTTAGTGTTAATCAACCAAGTTCATTTTGGATACAAGGTGCTCCGGGTGTAACTGGTTTTGATCCTACACAAACTAACGTACAAACACGTGATGTATTTGGTGTAGAAAATAACGGAATTGATGTTGGTATCGTAACATTTACGGTACCTGCAAAAGATGCACAAGATGAATACAACTTCCCGGGTAACAATCGTGTTGACGTAATTAGTACATTGCCGTACGATCAAGTTAACGGTGTACTATTAGGCTCATTAGAAAATGGTATTGATGGTATTACATCATTAGATGGTCTTACTGTTATGTTTTACAACACCGGAGTTGTAGCAGAACAAGGGTACATCTCAACATTCTATGATACTACATTGTATGATGAAGATGGAGGTGCACCTGGATTTACTCCTCCAGGAACATCAGCCGACTTTACTAATTATGAAGGTGGATACTACACTGATGTAAGTGCAACTTTCTACACAGTTACATACGAAGGTGATCCTAGTAACCCTGTAATAAGATTAATAGATACAGGTTCTATTCCTACCAATGAAAAGATTACCGCAAACTTTGGAACAGAATACATTGGTAGAAATTTCTACAGAAACACTAGCGGTACGGTTTCATTAATTCCGTACCTAAGCGCAATATTAGATACATTGTATTACCAAGATGGTACATCGGGTAATAAGGTTGGCCAGATCAGATTGATTGCAAGTAACACCTCTAATCGCATTGATGTGTTAACTGATATTATTGGCAAAACTAATTACACAGCACCAAACGGTGTAGTGTTTACTAATGGATTAAAAGTAATATTTCAGGGTGATATTTACCCAATAAGTTATGAGAATGTTCAATACTATGTTGAAGGCGTAGGTACTGCAATTGAATTGGTACCAGTAGCTGAAATGATTGCACCGGAACCATTCACTAGTGGCTCATACATCCCGTATGATACGTTGCCATATGATATTGGTAACTATGACAGCAACTTGTATGTTCCAGTAACACCTGATTACATTACGATTGCAAGAAACAGTATTGACAAGAATGCATGGTCACGTAGTAATCGTTGGTTCCACATTGATGTAATCAATGATACAGCACAATACAACAATGATCCAGCATCTGTTAAAATTTATGCTACACAAGCAAATAAAGCCAAAAGACCAATTATTCAGTTCTATCCAAATCTACGCTTATTCAATTCAGGTGTAGTAGGTAAAGCTCCAATTGACTTTATTGATTTCAGAACCACAGATGCGTTTAACTATGTTGCAGGTCAAGAAAATTATTATCCTGACGTAGAAGTCTACACAGCATACACTGCTACTATTAACGGCACTACTGGTACTAGCACAACAATTACTGTGCTCGCAAGTGATATTGGAAAGATTCGTAGGGATCAAGATTTGGTTACAGGTGTCTTTCAAATTGGTCAATACATAAATGATAGTACAAATATTTTACCCACAAATACTCAAATTACCGGTATCTCTGGAACTACTACACTTACTTTAACTGTTGAATGGGATACTTCTCAAACTATTGGATCCACATCAGTTGCCTCATTAATAGCTAACGATGTACAAAACGATAGCTATGCTTTATTTGATGGAGCACGTATTGTGTTTGCCGTAGATACTACTGAAAGCGTAAGAAACAAAATTTACATTTCTCGTTTTAGTTCTATTACCCCAGGCTCTACTCCGGTATTAACATTAACTGAAGCAGATGATAGTTTAGTATTACCGGACGAACAAACATTTGCTTTCAGAGGATTCAATTATCAAGGTAAAGATTTCTTCTTTGATGGAATTGAATGGATAGAAACACAACAAAAAACTACAGTAAATCAACCACCGTTATTTGATATTTTTGATAATAATGGTATTAGTTTTGGTAACAGCGAATTCTACACAGGTACATCATTCATTGGTAGTAAATTATTTGCATACGGTTTTGGTTCAGGCCTCGATGATACTATTTTAGGATTCCCCTTACGTTACAGTTCAGTAGATAATGTAGGTGATATTAGTTTTGATGTTTCTTTGAATACTGATACATTCGATTATGTAAGTGGGACAACTCCTATTACACAGCAAGTAAACACCGGTTATGTTTACAACTACAGTGACTTAACAACACGTGCTAGACAATTAGGTTGGCAAACTGCTATTGCACCTAGCGTACAATATCAAATTTTTGAATTTAACTATTATGCATCTAACCCAACAATCACATACACGTGTGATATTGCTAAATTAGCAGACGATGCTAGTGCATGGCCTACAATTCAATTGTTTGTTAACAATGTTCTTCAGCCATCCGACGATTACACTGTAGTAGTTAATGATACTCAAACTATTGTTAATTTTACTGTACCTGACTTACTAACGGACACCGTTGTTGAAATTACATTGTTAAGCGATCAAGTTAGTCCAACTGCATACTATAGCATACCTATTAACTTAAACAACAATCCATTGAATGCAGATATCACTACAGTTAATATAGGTGATATTCGCGGGCAATATCAAAGTAGTTTCTACAACAATCCAAACAGTACAGGTGTTGTATTTGGATCAAACAATTATCGTGACTTGGGCAACATGGTGCCATATGGTAACAAGATTATTCAGAACAGTGCAAGCTTAGTATTACCGGGCACGTTCTTGCGCAAACAAAATCACAATTTGTTCAATGCGTTGTTATTCAATAGTAGAGAATATATTACGTTTAAAACAGTATTAGTGGATACTGTTAACAAAACAGACTACACTGTTTACATGTCAGCATCTACTATGTTAGATGATGCACTAGACCAAATTACTGCTTCAAAAACAGATAGCAATAGTTTC
>Ga0164293_10005540_pt1 | contig 10741 bp, 7 predicted proteins | sample GEODES118metaG_FD_111487 | JGI IMG/M metagenome (GOLD analysis project Ga0164293, IMG submission 111487) | Eutrophic lake water microbial communities from Lake Mendota, Wisconsin, USA - GEODES118 metaG | ecosystem: Environmental > Aquatic > Freshwater > Lake | place: USA: Lake Mendota, Wisconsin...
GGAGCGGCTTCTCCGCTCGTCGCCGGCGGTGCAGAGGCATCCCCGATTTTCTCAGTGGTAATGGCTGTCGGATCAAACTTGACTTCGTGCAGTTCCAGTTTGCCCTTGAAGACTTCCTGGAGGATTTCGTCCAGTCGCTTCCAGCTGTCACCCTTGGCGACATCGGGCGAAGGGACGTTGCTGTCGATTTTGAAACTGCGTTGGGGGAATAAGGGGTCACTCAATTCCGTAGCCGAAAAAGTCACCTTCTCGTCGCGGAACTTGAAGTCTTGGGAATCGAGCGTCTTGCGGATCTCCTCGATATTGGTCGGCTGGTTAAACACAACCTGGGCGGTCGATCCACCACGCAGGTCGATGTCGAGCAGTTTGTTGCCCAAGGTATACATTCCGACAAGACCAAGCCCGATGACGGCTGCTGAAAGGGCGAAGCAGATTCCTTTCTTGCCGAGGAAATCGAAAACCTTACCCGAGGGGAAGACCTGCATCATTCGAAGTTTCGTAATCCAACCCCGCTTTTCAGCGATGTTGAAGATCGTCCACGAGCAGAAGATGGCGGTGAACATGCTGCTCACCACACCGAGAATCAAGGTGATTGCGAAGCCCTTCAGTTGTTCGGTTCCAATGACGTAAAGAACCAGGGCCGCAAGCACGGTCGTGAGATTGGAGTCGACAATCGTAATGGTGGCTCGTTCAAAGCCGGTCCGGAACGCAGCCCGCAAACTGGCTCCCTTCTCCAACTCTTCCCGGATTCGCTCATAGATCAAAACGTTTGAGTCGACCGCCATGCCGATGGTCAGAATCATGCCAGCCAAACCGGTCAGCGTGAGCGGTTGGTTGATTGCCATGACCACGGCCAAGGTCAGCACCAAGTTGAGGAAGAGCGCAAGATTGGCGACCGTTCCCGCAAACCATTGGTAATACACCATCACAAAGACGAAAATCGCAACGTAGGAGACAATCAGGGCGTAAATCCCCTTTCGCTTGAGTTCCTCACCCAGCGTGGACTGGACGAACTGCTTGCTGATGGGGACTGGGTTGAGAGCGACGTCGATCTTGCCGCTTTGCAGGGTGATGATCAGGTCCTCGATTTCCTTTTCGGTAAATCGGCCCTCAATTACACCACTGCCCGAGATCTCTGAGTTAATCGTGGGTGCCGAGTGAACTTGGTCGTCGATCACGATACCGAGATGGTACTTGTTGCCGTCTTCAGTCGGGCGGTAGCGTGTGGTCAGTTTTCGCATCTTCGAGACAGCGGGGCCACGAATCGAAAAGGCGACGCTCGGCCGACCATACTGGTCAATGCTTTGCATGATGTTGTACAAGTCCTTCCCCTCGACATTCATGTCTTCACGGGGTTCCAGCATCAGGACTTGGGGTGAGCGAATTCCTTTTTCCTTTAACCAGACAGCAAAGTCCCGGCCGGAGTCTTTGGTGACAAACGGGACTTCGTTCATGTTGATCAATTGACCGGTTTGGCGATCGCGTACCAATGCCGAAGGAACGGGAACGTCTTTGATCGGCACGATGGTATCCGGGGTAATCTCCTCGGTAATGTTTTCTCGGGCGAGTGAGTACCAGCGGGCCGCAACGTATTGCTGACCTTCCGAATTGGTCATCGTGATGTTGCGTGAAGTTTCACCCTTGGCGGCCATTGCTTCGGCGGCTGCGATTTCCTTGTTGTGAATCCCACCGCGAGTGGCCACGATTCGGAACTGCAAATGACCGGTGCGAACCAGGCGTTGCCAGATTTCGTCGGCTGCAGCTTCATCCACTTCCGGAATAATCAACTCAATCTTGTCAGCTCCCAACGCGCGAATCACGATTTCACTGACACCGCCCGGATTGATGCGTTGGGAAAGGGTGCCGATGATGTCAGCCGCCGTGAAATTGCTCAGATTGGTCGTCTGTTCGCCTTCAAAGGCGTCCATGTTGAGCTGGCCGATATAACTGATACCGCCTCGCAAATCGACGCCGAACTTGGGCGGCCACTTGGTGGCGATCATCAACGCGGCAATCGCCAGCACGAGGAGAATCAGCCAGATGCGGCTCAATTGCTCGGGCATCCGAATCGATTTGGTGAAGGAGCTGGCAATGAACCAAGTCAGTACGACGGCCAGAGCCAAAAGTCCGAGCAGTCCAAAACCTGATTTCCACCAAGGGAGTGCGACTTCGGCAGCCCCGGTTTGGCCGAGCAAGTGAAACAGGGAAAAAAGCGGATTGAGCAACATGGTTTCAATTCCATTTAATAACGATCGCCGTTCGAAGAACGGTTGTCCGCGGATGCGGACCGTCAATTGGTTCGATTTCGATTAAAAAAAGCTTGTTTGTACGGAAACTATCCAGTTCGATCAGTCACTGCCCGGATGGACATTCGGCCATGGTTTTGTCTTTCACGGCCCTCTCCCAAAACTTGTCAAACATTGTGGTCTGCCGGAGCTTGGGGATGGCGGGGTTTCAGCCAGGGTCGAGGTCTCAACTATGGGACAGTGATTAAAATTCGGAAGTAGAAGGTTGTTTCAAGCGAACTGCATGCCGAATCCGGTTGTTTCCGGAACCGCATCTGCTGAATTTCAATGGCCAAACCTCGCCGACAGTTTGGCCATTTAGGAGCTCATCGCCGCTGAAAGTTCCCATTCGCTGGGAGTTCCCGGCCGCTCGGAGTTCCCGCGGCGACAAGCGGTCATCCTTGCTTCAGCTGTTTTTGGTCGAGACGTCTTTGGCGGCTTCGTCGTCTTTCAGTACTCGGACGATCGACTGCTTCAGCACCTGCAATTTTGTGTTGTTGTTCTCGTCAATCTTGATCGTGACGAATTCGGAGTCGCCGCTGATGTTGACGATTGTTCCAAGCAACCCACCAGCAGTGATCACGCGGTCATTTTTCTTCAGCTCATCCAGCAGCTTCTTTTGCCGCTGCTGTTCTTTTTGCTGCGGCTTTTGGGTCAGCAGCATGAACAAGAAAATCAGCGGCAACATGAACAGCAGGAAATTGAACGTGCCTCCAAACAGGCCGCCATCACCGGCTGCCGGGGCAGCGGCACCGCCCTCAGCCGTTTGCGCCGTACCCGGAGGCGTGGTCAACTGAGCCAACCACCAGAACATCCAAGCCATTTCACTCATGCTTATGCATTCAGTTGGGAGGTCGTTTTCATCCGTGTTGACTGAAAACCAGGGCGGGCAGAATTCGGCTGAGCGCACTCACACTGAAGGAACTCAGGTGGGGGAACTCAGTAGCGAGCTTTGCCGTTCGCCGACGCTTTGCTGGACAACAGGGACGCAGGACCTCTTCGGGGAATTTGCCGATGGATGAACACCTGCGGGAAGGAAGTGCCTTCCCGCAGCATGTACTGCGAAGAAGTTCGACTGCCGACTGGGCGAGCAACAAACATCGGATTTCAAGAGAACACGAGAGCCAAACGACTGCACTGCCAGCCCTCCGTTAACTGCTAAGGGGGCCGCGAGCCTTCCTTGGAGGAAGCCCGCTCCCGAGCCGGCAGGGACGGAATGACAGCATTGGCTGCGGGACAGCGCAATCGGTTCCCGGAACAAAGTGATTTCGGCCCGACGGCAGCCGCTTTTTCGCCCGGGAAATGACCCGCTATCTTAGGATTTTCAGGCCTTAATCACAAGGGCGAATAAGGCCCCCGCAATCCCACGGATGGAACAGGCCTAGGTTAAACTCGCGGCGGCAGTGACCGGGGACTAGTTGGGGCTAACCGGGGAGTCCCCTCCAGCCCACCCTGTCAGGCGACGGTGGTAGAATTCCGTGAAAGAGTCAGCCGCGATCGCTTCCCGGGCTTGTCGCATCAGTCTTTGGTAATAGGCCACGTTGTGCAGCGAGAGCAAAATCGGGCCCAGCATCTCTCCGGCCATGAAAAGATGCCGGAGGTACGCCCGGCTGAGGTGCGACTGCGAGGTGGTGACGTCAGCTTGGACGGGCCGGGGGTCATCCCGGTAACAGCTGTTACGGATTTTCAATTGTCCCGAATCGGTAAAGGCGCAAGCATTGCGGCCATTTCGGGTCGGCATCACACAATCGAACATGTCGATGCCTCGCAGCACGCCTTCGAGCAGGTCCCGCGGGGTTCCGACTCCCATTAAGTAGCGGGGCCTGTCCTCCGGAAGACTTGGGCAAGTTGCGGCAATTGTCTCGTACATGGCCGCCGGCTCTTCGCCCACGCTCAGCCCGCCAATTGCGTAGCCCGGAAAATCGAGAGCCACTAGTTGCTCGGCCGATCGACGTCTCAATCCCGGGTCGAGGCCGCCTTGGACGATGGCGAATTGAATCTGGCTGGACCGCTGGTGTGCCCGCCGGCAGCGTTCAGCCCAGCGCGTACTCCGCTCCATTGCTTCTTCAACAGCCGCATAGGTGGCCGGCAGTCCAATCACATGGTCCAGGACCATCGCAATATCCGATCCCAGCTGCTCCTGGATCCAAACTGCACGCTCAGGGGACAACTCCAATTGGGAGCCGTCAATGTGCGAACGAAAAACCGCCTGAGCCTCAGTGATCTTGGTCATCTGGGCCAAGCTGAAAATCTGGAAACCGCCGCTGTCTGTCAGAATCGGCTGGTTCCAGCCAATAAACTGGTGCAATCCACCCAATTGAGCGACCAGTTCAGGGCCTGGACGAAGTGCAAGGTGGTAGGTGTTGCCGAGTACGATCTGGGCGCCCGTCGCCGCGACTTGATCAAACGTCAAGCCTTTCACAGTGCCGCAGGTACCAACGGGCATGAAAGTTGGCAAGTCAATCACGCCGCGCGGCGTGTGCAGGCGGCCAAGTCGTGCGCCGCAATGGCGGTCAACATGCAGCAGTTCAAATTGAAAGCCAGCGGGGTAAACCCCATGGCCTGCAGATCCGGCACGATGAGATCCGGAATTGATAGACATGGAGCGATCGCCTGTCACGGAACCGGCTCTTTACCCGGTGCGGTACCGAAGCGCACAGCTGTCTTCGGCACTGGCAAGCAGCTGAAGTCGCCGGATTGCCAGTTCGAAGAGTAAACTTGCGGGTTCGACGAGTAAAGATGCGACGAGAAAAAGTGCGACGAGTGCAGATGTGGGGCGTTGACTACTCGCCCCGCAGTTTCATTCCCAACTGGGTGAGCTTCTCGCGAACTTCGTTGAGGCTGGTCACGCCGAAGTTCTTGCATTCCAGCAGATCGTCGCCAGATTTTCGCAGCAGCTCGCCGATCGTTGTCAGGCCCAGTCGCGTCATGCACTTTCGAGCCCGAACGGAAAGGTTCAGGTCGGAAATGGGGCGTTCCAGGACGACTGATTCTTCGGGAGAGAGCACCGCAGCGTCGAAAGTCTCTGGTTCGACGTCCTTCTGATTGGAGAACTGGCCGATTACCAAGCCCTTGTTCTTCATCATCTCGCGGATTTCATGCAGCGAGGTTTCGCCAAAGTTCTTGCTGTTGAGCAGTTCCAGTTCGGTTACCTTGGTCAGGTCACCGAGTGTCATGATGCCCATCTTCTGCAGGCAGTTGCGGCTGCGAACGCTCAGTTCGAACTGGGCGATCGGAATCGTCATCACCGTCTGCATCTTGCGTTGCAAGCGGTCGCGGTCGTCGTCCCAGCGATCGCCGCCATTGACTGACTCCAAGGCATCGCGGCGATAGAGCCGAGCCCGTTCGTGTCCTGGATACGACTCGAGGATACGATCGTAGCAGCGCACGGCCCGCTGGAATTGGTTGTAATCTTCGTACATCACGCCCAAATTCAGCAGCGCTCCCAAGTTAGTTGGGAAGACAGCCGAGGCGCGTTGGTAGAGTTCGATGGCCTTGTCGTCATTGCCGTACCGGTCGTTTTCCAGAGCGAGCCCAAAAAGTGCTCCGGAGTGCTTTTCATCAGCATCGACTGCGCGGGAATAAAGCCGCACGACTTCTTCCGGATTTGTGCCGAGCACCGAAATCGTGGCCGCTCGCTGATAAAGATATTCGGCGGTCTGTTCGATCGGGCCGAACAAGTTGTCAAGAATCGCCATGGCCGCCGGAGCGTCGCCGCCCAAGCGTTTGGCTTCGGCGGTCAACACCGCACAGAAGGAGGAATCGTAGCCACCTTTTTTAGCGTTTTCATAACAATCAATGGCCCGCTCGTAATTTTCGAGGGCAGCATGCGAGCGACCCTGATAGAGGTACGCCAATGCACCACCGTCCGCCGATTCAAGCGTTTGAATCGCGGAGCGATAGCGGCCCAGCAAATACTGACAAACTCCGAGTCGAACTGAAGAGGCCGGAGACCGCGAGGTCTGAGACTCGAGTTCGTTCGTTAAGTCGCGGAGCACGGGGAACTGTGAGTAATCATCGCTGATCCGGCGTGACAATACCTTGATCTCGTTAGGACCAAAAGAATTGTTCGACAACACAATGTCCTTCAGTTCCGTGTCAACAACTGGAATCATGTCTTCTTTCCTCGTGCCTATTTCGCAGGCCCGCCGCTACTGGCGAGCTGAATCTCTTTCAATAGTTGGTCGATGGTTTTTGCGGTCACATCCCCAACCGCAAAACTCAACCCCTTTGGCCCAAAAATCCATTCGCCCAAACTTCAAACCCACAACTTCTGCGTTCAATTTTTTGACACTCGATTTTTGCTGTCGGGTGTGCCAATGTTAACGCTACCAAATGTCAACGCTGCCAAACCCTTCGGCTCGGGCGTTTAGAAGTCAGGCTTGTCACATCACAACCTTGCCAACAACGATAGGGGAACCGCTACTGACGCGGGGGACTTCGCCGCGGGAGAGTGAGGACTTGAATTTGAAGCGGTCGATTGCGGGGCTGACCAAACACGCATAGCCGGTCAGACAGTTGCAATGGACCCGGGGGGAAGGCTTGTGAGCCTACCGAACCGATCCGCGCATTTTGCCAGATTTTTAGACTTTCTTCAATTGGGACGCAGGCAATTGTGGGTTTGGAACGCCGGACCCAACTAAGCTTTGAGCTCAAAAAGGGCCGAATCGAGCGTCGAAAAACGAAAATCGGGGCAGTCGGCTCCTAAACGGGCCGACCACTTTCGCGGCCACAAAATGCCCGGCCAAGTGGCAAGAAACGTTTGTCCCGGAAGAAAAATCCTCATTCGGAACTGGCAATAGCTCAGCTCCGACAGCACTCTAACCCAGCTATTAGCGGCAAAAAGCCCACTCTTGGCGGGAAGGCAGCCGGGGGAGCGCAGCATAAAAGCCAGCGATGGGAGTCGAACCCATAACCCCCGCATTACGAATGCGGTGCTCTGCCAATTGAAGCTACGCTGGCGGTCAGTCTTGGAATTTATCATTTCGGATAAAAGCCGCCAATACCTCGCCTTTTCCCAGCGCTTGAGAGGAATTCGGGCAATCCAGCGTTCACCGTTCCTGATTTGGCGGATGAGCCGAATCCCCGGACTCGAGGGAGCGAAGATTGCGGTAACATGTCGTGGGCTTGGGGTGGCAAGCGGGGCGACTTTACAGCGGCTTGGATTTTCAAGGACTGCCAAAGAGTGAGGCACGGCCAAGCGGAATTGTGGTCAGCGACCAGACCCTGCTCGGCAGCGAAAGTGACCGCGGACTCGGAAAGGGATTGCAGTTGATGAATTCGATGGAAATGGCCCAGACCCTGACGGCACCACGAGCCGTGCTTTGTCTCAGCGGGGGCATGGATTCCACCTCCCTGTTGCTCCATCTACTCGACGCGAAGGTTCAAGTCCATGGCTTGAGCTTCCATTACGGCCAGCGACATGCCATCGAATTGGAACGACTCGAGGCCAACCTCCAGTATCTCCGCAAGCGAGGGTTCGCTCTCGACTGGCAATTGGTTGACCTTCGTTCATTGCAGCCGTTGCTGCACTCGGCCCTGACCGACAACAGTCGCGCGATGCCTTTGGGGCATTACGCTGCCGAGAACATGCGGGAGACGGTCGTGCCGAATCGCAACGCGATCTTTGCTTCGATTGCGTATGCCTGGGCGTTGTCACTGGCGAACCGCACTGGAGAGCAAGTTGCCATCGGGCTTGCTGTACACAGCGGCGACCACGCGATTTATCCTGATTGCCGACCAACTTTTTACGAAGCATTGCTTTCTGCCTTTGCCCTGGGGAATTGGGAGAGCGAGAAAGTGAGCGCGTATTTGCCTTATCTGAATTGGGATAAAACTCAAATACTTGCGGATGGTCGCCGTTGTTCAACGAGCCTGGATCTCGACTTCCAGCAGATTTATCGCCAGACTTGCACCAGCTACCTACCGGACGCGCAGGGGAGGTCACACGGTTTGACCGGCTCGGATGTCGAGCGCATTCTCGCCTTTGACCAGTTGGGGCTGATTGATCCGTTGGAGTACCAGCGTCCTTGGTCGGAGGTTGTCGCCGAAGCCCGAAGATTGATGGTGGAGTACGAGCGTACCGGCAGCTGAGGAAAACCGGTTGGCGGCGAATAGATGGGACGAGCAGCGGTTGTACCCGTTCAATTGAGACATGGGGAGATGAGTGTCGATGCGTGGAGTCACCTTTCAAGCCATTGAGCGCGTGATCTGTGAGGAACTGGCCGAGCCGCGGTTAGAGGATCCCCGCGACGCGATTGTGGCCGTTGAATTAGCCGGACTTTGCGGCTCGGACTTGCATCCGTTTTTCGGTCGCGAACAGGGGCTGGACCCCGGGACGGTGATGGGGCATGAGTTCGTTGGTACGGTGCTCGCCGTGGGCGCTGAAGTCCGCACGCTGGCCCCGGGCGATCGGGTCTTTGCTCCTTTCTCAACCAGCTGTGGCCGTTGCTTCTACTGCCAAAGTGGATTGCCCAGTCGCTGTGTTGAGAATCAGTTGTTTGGTTGGCGGCAAGATGGCCGCGGATTGCATGGTGGCCAAGCCGAACAGGTCCGTGTTCCCCTGGCAGACGGGACGCTAGTGAAAATGCCTGCTGGGCTCACGGATCGAGCCGCTTTGCTGCTGGGCGACAATTACAGCACCGGATATTTTTGCGCGGAAATGGCCGGCGTGAATCCGGCGGGGACATATGCCGTGATCGGTTGCGGCACTGTGGGGTTGCTCGCGATTTTGGCCGCGAGGCAAATGGGAGCCGAGCGGATTGTGGCGATCGATCCGGTCGCCGCCCGGAGGGCGCAAGCCGAAGCCTTGGGAGCTGCGGCCCCGGCGACGGAAGCGGCGGCTCGGGATTTGATTCGCAGCTGGACCTCCGGGCGCGGAGTTGATGCTGTGCTGGAGTTGGTTGGTTTACCGGCGGCCCAGCGTCTTGCCTATGAACTGGTCCGTCCCGGTGGAACTCTCTCGGTGATCGGTTGCCACTGTACGCCACACTTTGCCTTCTCGCCGGTGGAAGCTTACGACAAGAATCTCAGCTACCGGACGGGACGCTGTCCAGCCCGGGCTTATATGGAGCGTTTGGCTGCGGACGTGGTGGCCAATGGACTAGCGCTCGACCAATTCATCACGCATGAGTTCTCCTTGCAGGAGTGCGTGCGTGGATACGAAGTGTTTTCTCGCCGTGAAGCGGGATGCTTGAAAGCAGCCTTTGTAGTTTGAGCAGCTTCGCGCTGCTTGCAACTCAGCCTCTCGCCCTAATCTGCTGTCTTGCCGCAGGGGATTCGTCACTCAAACAGTTGGGTGACAACCAATAGCGCAATCCGTACCGCGGGCCAAGCCGCTCTGGAAAGACAGGAACGCGAGTAACTTCGGCTCGACTTCGGAACGGGCCGCGCGCTGCTTCAGGGGCCGTCTAACTCTCGAGCGATCAGGTCCAATGCTACCGCAGCGCGGAGCGGCAAGTGTACGGTTACGAGTCGCGAGATGCCCGTTTCCGTCGCGGGGTTGATTTCGATAGTCGGCAAGCCGGCGGCCCGGGCCTGCAAAATCGGCTGCAGAATGTAGGGAAAGGTGCTCGACGTTCCAATGCTGAGCACAAGCTCAAATCCCTGCTGCAATTCGCGATCCAGTGTTGCGAGTACCGCTCTCGGGAGGAACTCGTCAAACAGGACAACGTCGGGGCGCTGCAGGCCACCGCACTCCCGGCAACGGGGAGGCAATTCCAGATTCGAATAGTCAGCGATTGTTTCGACAGACTGGCAGATCACGCAGCGAATGCGTCGCATTGTGCCGTGAATTTCGATCACGTTATGCGAGCCGGCTGCGTGATGGAATCCGTCAATGTTTTGGGTCAGAATCCAGAAGCGGGGTTTGACTTGCTCAAGCCGCGCCAAGACCTCGTGCCCGCGATTGAAGTGTTTGCCCCGAGCGCCAGCTTCGATTTGGCGCATGTACTTCCAGGTGATCTCGGGGCGGTTGCGAAACATCTCAGCCGAGAGTGCTTCTTCGATCGTGATCCCATCGTCCGTGAGCTTGCCGTCGTACAAGCCGCTGACACCACGATAAGTTGGCAGTCCCGAGTCGGCCGAAATGCCGGCTCCGGTGATTGCCAGGATGCTTTGGGCATCACGGACCAAGCACGCTGCGGCCCGAATCAATTGTGCAACGTCGGCTGCCATCAAGCATGCTCCCAACTGAGCACGGTTCGGGACGGGCGAAACGCGATTGCCTGGCCGACAGAGCGGCCAGGCGTTTTTTCGCTCGAGTCACAGGTTAACGAATCAGGCCCATGTAGAAGCTGAATACTTGCTCTTCGTCGCCGTCCGCCGATGCGACGGGGAAGGCGAAGTCAAAGGCCAAGGGAGCTCCCATGCCGGCGGCCGGCATATGAACGCGGAATCCAAACCCGGGAGCAACGCGGAAGTTATTCCAATCGACTTGAATTTCGCGTTCAACCGTA
>Ga0164293_10005541_pt1 | contig 10740 bp, 9 predicted proteins | sample GEODES118metaG_FD_111487 | JGI IMG/M metagenome (GOLD analysis project Ga0164293, IMG submission 111487) | Eutrophic lake water microbial communities from Lake Mendota, Wisconsin, USA - GEODES118 metaG | ecosystem: Environmental > Aquatic > Freshwater > Lake | place: USA: Lake Mendota, Wisconsin...
ATTCAAGCTCTGGGGCTGCGAGCATGAACTTAATAAGTGCATCCTGGGTGATTTCTTCTGCTTTAGCGGAATCCTTAAGAACGCGATTAGCGTGGGCGAGAAGTTCTGAACGGTGCTCTGTGTAGAAAGCACCGAGCTCTGCGACGGTCCACACGCGAGGACATGCAGATGCTGCAGACTTCTTAAATGCCACTTTGGGACTTCCTTTTAACCGGTTTGGTACTTCAGCGACACCCGTCGATGCCTCTACTACCTACTACGGATCCCATCATAGATTGTCGCGGGGAAGGGACAAAACGGACATTTTGCCAGGCTCTTCTCGATATTGAGTACTCTTCGCCTATGCAGGTTATCGTCACAGGAGCTGCGGGTTATGTGGGCTCACATGTCTGTCACGAATTGCTATCTCAAGGCCTGGAAGTGATAGCAATAGATGACTTGAGTGCAGGGAAACAAGCATTTCTGGACCCTAGGGCCACTTTTTTTCACGGAAAAGTCCAAGATGAAAAATTCTTAACGGGGGTATTTTCACAACTTAAAGATCCAGCTCAATCCGGAGTAATCCATTGTGCTGGTTTGAAGTTCGCAGGAGAGAGTGTTAAATTCCCAATCAGTTATTACGAAAACAATACAGTCGCCGTTCAAGTGTTACTAAAGGCAATGACCATTTTTTCTATCACGAGCTTGGTTTTTTCCTCTTCGTGTAGCGTCTATGGCTCGCTTAAAGACTCAAAACCAGTTGCAGAAGATGCAGAGTTGAATCCGGTGAGTCCCTATGGAAGATCAAAATACTTCGCTGAGAAGATGATTTCTGACTCAATCGACTCTTCAGAGTTGAAGGCTGTTGCGCTTAGGTACTTTAACGTCGGCGGAAATTCTCCTGGAGTTGGCTTCGATATTAGTCCGCACAATCTGTTACCAAACTTGTACAGGGCGATTACCTCAAATACTGCTTTTTCAGTTTTTGGTGGTGACTACAACACGCCTGACGGAAGTTGTATTAGGGATTACGTTGATGTCTCAATTCTCGCAAAAGCTCATGTTGTGGCACTTCAAAAATTACTAGAGAGGGAAAACTTGGAATTCGCTTATAACTTAGGCAGTGGCACGGGTTCTTCTGTCTATGAAATAGTGCGAGTGGCAAAAGAGGAGATTAGCCAAGAGTTAACATTCACAACCGTTTCGGCAAGAGTTGGTGATCCAGCTCGCATAATGGCTGATACTTCTTTGGCCAAAAGGGATTTGGCATGGAGCCACTCGGTTTCGATTCGCGAAATGGTTTTGTCGGGTTGGAAAGCATGGGTTTCTAATTCCAAATAGGTATTTAAGTTACAAAATTTTGACGCACATTTAAATTGGCTCTAAAGCCCCATAAGTTGAGCTTGTTGATCGAAGTTGGGAACGGAAGTTCTAACGTGATCAAAACTTCCCTGAGATAAAATTCGTCCCTCTTCTAAGTAAACAACTAGGTCAGCATTTCTAACGGTCGAAAGTCTATGAGCGATCATCACAATCGTTACTGATCCCTTTAAGGTCTGTATTGCTTCTGAAATATTTGCCTCTGTTTGCCCGTCTAGCGAACTAGTAGCCTCGTCTAGAACAAGTAACTTCGGTTTCGTAAACAATGCTCTTGCAATACCTAATCGTTGACGCTGCCCACCGCTAATTCTCGCACCACGTTCACCAACTTGTGAATCAAGGCCCAAAGGCAGTTCTGAGATAAAACTGCGGAGTTGTGCAAGGTCAATTGCATCCCAGACTAATTCATCAGTTGCCACTCGTGCGGGATATCCCAGCGCTACATTTTCACGGACAGTTCCATTTGAAATCACAACATCTTGAGGAACATATGCAATGGCTCCGGGCCATTCTGAAACTACTTCTTTCGGAGTGAGGTCTGAAATTGCAATAGATCCGTAATCCGGCTCAATCACACCCAACAAAAGATCAACGAACGTCGTCTTTCCAGCACCCGATGAACCAACTATCGCAACAGACATACCTGATTTAATCTCGAGCGTTGCATCAACTATCGCTGGACGTGTCGCCCCAGGATATGTAAACGTCAACCCATTTACTTGGATGTTTGAATTGAAATTAGTGTGTGAAATTTCCACTTCGTCGCTGATCTTGGGTACTTCATCTACGTCGCCTAATTCTTCGATAATTGAGAGGGTCGGTCCCGCAGTGCCTAAACTTCCACGAATTTGAAGTGCTCCTTGCTGCAGTCGCAGGACCGCTGGTGCAATTCTTGTTCCAGCAGCCAAGAAAACTGCAAGTGTAGCAACCGCATGAGTGGCATCTTGTAAAACAAATTGCACTGCGCTGATTATCAATGCGCCCAAAACAACAGTTGTTTCAACAACATATTTGCTTATGTTTGGCAGGAAGGAAATCGCTGCAGTCGTATCTGCAAGTTGAAATCTTATATCCCCGATTTGTCTTGCATAGTAATTTCTTCGATTTCTGACCACGGTTTCTCGATATGAACTCAAAACTTCGACTATTTTCTCGTTGCTTTCAATACTAAGCTTTGAGTCGTTAACGCCAAGATCACGTGCGCGTCGATGCAGTAAGCGATACATCGCTAGCCCGATTACCAAAAAAACAAAAAAAGTACCTAGCGCAATAACAGGATCGACTATGAAAAGACCTACAGCCATTATCAATAGTAATGAGGTGTCTGAGGCTAGGGTTACTGTCGTTCCCAATACACCCATTGTTATGGTGTTCACGCCACTAGTGAGCGCATAAAGTGTTTGTTGTGTAGTTCTAGATTGGACCTCGAGTAGTGAACGAGAAAGTAACTTTGAAATCAACGAAGCAGAGATGAACGCGCCTCTGCGACTAAGAAAATAGAGAATTCTTCTGATAAATATAATTGACAAGATTGTTCTTCCAACTAAAAGTAGTGCAGCAATAGCACCCAAAATAGCTGCCTGTATTTGAAATTCATACCCTCCAAGCTGAAGGGCACTCAAAACAGAGTTGACTCTGTCCCCTGGCACCTTGGACTGGACGCCATTGACCGCTAAAGCCCCGAGGACTCCAATCATTGCAACACCCGCCAGATCAAGAAGACCCATGAAAATTTGAAGGACGATTACTCCAACAACTTTTTTCTGATCTTTTCTAGAAAGGACACGCGCAGAACGACCGAGGGTGGTATTTCTCCATCGACTTCTTAGTTGGCTAAGCATATTGGCCACCTCATGTCCAGATTTCAGTCATAGTTCGATAATTCTTCCACTAATTCGGTGGAGCTGTAAGACTCTTATATCCTAGTAACTTAATACTACTTTAACCGCTCTGATTTAAAACGATTGTCAGATAACGGGATATCCGGCTGAAATTCGGCGCCAATTAGGAGGGACTAATTGATTTGGAGATTCCGTTCCTTGAAACCAGGGTTCTGGTGCTACCACATCTAGATCCTCACCTCTATTAGCCAGCATGGCACCCCAAAAACTAAAGGATGAGTTTGCAATAACAAAACCGTGGCCCAACCTCATAGCCTCCAAAGTTAAACCAGATGATTGATCAATCTCATCTATCCAGCGCACAAAAGACAAGTACTCGCGTGGAAACTTTTCTTTTGCTAATTCAATTTCATCGGAGAACACCCAAATTTTTTTGTACTTTCCACTTAACCAAAGATCGGAGATACTCTTCCTATAATAGTCAGTGGTTGGTATACCAAAAGTACTCTCATTCTTGTAATCTCCAAACCTAAAGTGAACAACTAGCGGTTGCTCAATCGCAGAAATCGAAGTTAGACGATCTAAATCTTGACTTTTTTCGACTGGTTTCATTGCTCGTAGTGCATCAATGACTGTTGAGGCCTCAGAATAGCGATAGGACTGAAAGTAACCAGTTAGCGTGAATGGAGTAGCTGATTCATCAATTAGTGAAAACCCCAAACTATTGCAAATACAGTTTTTTCTATTGCCTTTGAAGTAGATTGTAGAAATCAAATTGCCAATAGTTAGAATAGCTAAACGAACAGGAAGAAATTTCTCATACTTTCTTGGTGAAAACCCCATTCTAAGTAGATAACCATTGGACTTCGAAGCCAGCCAAGAAAACCTTCGCTTGGGTAGCAATTCAACTCCGCGAGGTAAGATAAATGAAGTTAGATCTGGAGTACCGTTTGAATTAAGTCTTGGTAGCCCTATTCCCCAATCCAAACCTATTGGTTCTCCGGGAAACTTCCTCAATGAAAGCGCGGCAGCTAACTGAAAAATTTGATTACCAAGACCACCCGTAAGAATTAAAATAATTCTAGGCTGCTTAGGCATTAGAGACTAACTTTCGCTTGGAAGATGAGAATACTAGGGAAAAAGCATCAAATGTTGTTCTGTTACCTAAACTGAAAAGCATTTTTATGAACATCTGCGAGCAGAATATCTTTACTCTTACCGAACCGCGGAGAATTCCTGTAATGATTTGACGCAAATATATTGTCTCCAAATATATGTTGCGTTCTCTGTTTCTACGACATCGTTTTAAATATTTAATGGAAATTTCTAAATCACTAAAAGCTGATTTAGTGCTAGTTAATTGACCTTGTTCGCCTCTGTAATAGCTATAAGTTATCAAGTGCGAATACCTGCCCGATCGTTTCGTTAGATTAAAATCCATAAGGAAATCCTGATCTTCAGCCATTGATATTTCGAGGAAGAATACTGATTCAATCGAGGTGCGCTTGAAAACAAATCGCCAGATTCCTGGGTTCAGCGCTATTTGTTTTAAGTCTGTCGTAGGGTTTCCTGAATTAATGTGCTGAGTAACTGACTTTTGAGAACTGACATCAACCACATCAAAGCTTCCGCAGAGAAAGTCTAATTCATCTCCAGCAGACGACTCAAGTAGTTGATCGACGTTTTTAACATTAGGAATGTCATCGCAATCCCAGAAAGCAACCCACGTGGATTCAGCAATTCGCTTTCCAGCATTGCGCGCAGCTCCGGGGCTTCCAAATTTTCCCTCAATAATTTTTAGATTAAAGCTATTTCCAATTTTGGACTGAGTTTTTGCGAGAAGTTTAACTGTGTCGCTATCGCTGACGTCATGGACTAAGATAACTTCACCGTTAAATTTGTTAACTTCAGATAACCAACTCAGTAGATTATTGATTCGGGATGGTGGCCCAGTGATTGGCACGATTACAGACAGTTGCAAGGTGTCTCACTCTCCTCGCCCTATTCTAGTGTTTCGTTATGGTAGAAGAATAGTGCGATGCGAGTACATTTTTGGCGTATATTTTCATTATGTTTGTAGCCCGCAGCCGCCAGAGGATTGCCGCTCTTAAGATTTACAGAAATCGTCTTCTCAATTGGAATCGCACAAATGCCCCTTTTCTGAGCGGTGATGGATTTGCGGACTTGTGTGACGTTTCAGTTTTCGCCCCAAGGTATCGTGGTATTTCTCCCAGTGTTGAAGCTATCAGTCGGGCACAGTCAATTTTTTGCCCAAGTGATAAATTAGAGTTATTGATTTCCGAATATGGTGAGTGCATAGAGGCGAGCGTTCTTGTTTTAGGAAATAGTGATAGAGATTTCGATGCAGCAGTTGCTCTCCCACATTCGGTGCAGAAAGTTTTTTTGCAAAATTCGCATATTTCCAACGATTACATCGAAACATTGCCGATTGGCATCGAGAATCTACGTTGGGGTAAAAATGGTTTTAAATCACTGTTTAAGGTTAAGTATGTACAGAATAAAAAGAAAGACGCGATATTAGTGGGGCCATTTTCCCCCACCCATCCAGAGCGAAGTGAACTCGCAGACTGGGAGAGTATCAACGATGCCAGTTTGTATATCTGTAATGGATACTTAAAGCCAGGCAAGTTAGCCATCTTGACATCTGGCTACAGGTTTATAGCTTGTCCACGAGGGAATGGAACTGATACCCATAGATTTTGGGAAACTTTATACAGAGGCTCAATTCCCGTAGTAAAGAAATCTCGATGGTCAAATTCTGTAAAAGCTATGGGGTTGCCAGTTTTAGAATTAGACGAATGGAATTTTGCAGAATTCTTGCAGAAAAAAGAGACTTTTGTTTATGAAGATTTTAATCCAAAGTTGATTCCAATTCTTTGGTTAGATTATTGGACTGATAAATTTAGAATTCAATCCTGAAGAGTTTTTTGAAATTGTTCTTTACTTTCTCTACCCAAAGAACCTTTCGCAACAGTGAGACTCCTGGTAGTCGAGCTATCAGAATCCAAATATGCGCACGTAAGGACCGATCCTGAATAGATTCAAGAAAAGATCGAAATTTGAAACTCTTTGCATTTCGACCCTGCTTTGCATCTGTCAAAACCTTAACTAAAGCATCTCGCCACTTTGGGTCAAATAGTGATAAATCTTTAGAATGCACGTGAAGCGCGAATACTTGAGTGCCGGAGGCATCGAGAAGCTTCTCGTTCTCAAATACTAGTTGCGCCGTTGGTGCAAAGTAGTCATGGTGCGTTTGGTCAATGTAGCGCTTAGTTCTGCCAAAAGTATTTTTAGGATCTTGGCCAAAGTACCAAAGCCCCAAAGCTAATGGATCAAAATATCCCCCAAATAGTTCTAGCAATGTCTCTTGAGCAGGATCAAAATCAACGCCACTTCGCATTCTCTTTGAGGTAATTGAGGGAAGATAAACATGCCTGTCATTGTGCTCACTTGAATAATGAGACATTGAAAACATGTCTGTCGTTGTTGGATTCTCTTCCGCATAAATGCGAATTGCTTCAACAAAGAACTCAGTCTCAATTGCATTTGGAGTATAAATCAGAGCAGCAACATCGTTAAAATTATTAACACGCATCCATGAAACCACTTTAATCTCTTCAAATTTTTCCCATGGGAAATTGGGCATGAGGATTAGATCAGATTCTATATGTAATAAACCTCTGCCTGGGTGGAGCTTGTGAAATTGCCCAAGTGCAAACAATCTTAGAAATGTGTACTTCCAGAATCCATTCCTGAAATTGAAGTGTGAGTGCTCTTGCATCCGTGCAAACAATTCGAAATCTTCTTTAGATTCTTCGAAATAATAAATCGTAACTTTCTCTGGTAACAAAGTTGTTACTTGGTGATCTAAAATTAGGATCGTTTCTATTTCCGGAAACAAATCAGCGTGTCTTTGCAAATTGAATAGGAGGTGTTCTGGGATCTTTGGTCCCAAATGTACAAATACCGCAATGGGCAATTCGGCGTTCAGACGGGACTCCATTGTCAGATCATACTTATTGAGATTATTTACTGTGGCTTTTTACCAATTTTAAAGTAGTTCAGGTAGCGTTACTTCACTATGACCCCGTTGACAGCCTATGTGATAAATCTTGCACGTCGAACGGATCGTTGGCATGACGTGGAGTGCCAAAAATCGACACTAGGGGTTTCAATCATTAGAGTTGAAGCGGTTGATCAGGATTTGAAAGAGTTATCAGATTTACCTTATGTCGCAAAGGGAGTTGCTGCCACTTGGCTATCTCATCAAAAGGCAGCGGCTGAGTTTCTCAAGACCGATTCTGAATTTGCGATAATTTTGGAGGATGACTTTTTGCTTTTACGCAAATTTAAGGTTCCTTCTATAGATCTTCTGACACATTTGGGAGCAGATTTTGTCCAACTTGGTTACCTCAGAGTCACACCATGGGAAAGTTTAGACGTAACTATTTCCAACACTAGGGATCGTGTCTTGCGAGTTATTCATTGGATTACAAAGTCAAGATGGGGTTCCAGGAATAAATATCAGAAACGTCTACTCATTCAAGAAAGGGTTGGAGTTCCACCCAACCTTGTGCCGGTTGATATTCGTCCTGGTGGCCATTGCTATGTAATCTCGAGACGAATGGGAGAAGCGATGCAGGTTTTGAATAGTCCAATCATCTTCTCTGCAGATGAATTATTTGTTTCAATATCGAAAATGCGAGCATTTCGCATGTTTCGGGTGCGTAAATCTCTAGTAAGACAATCTGATTCTGTAACTTCAGTGAGTGCTAGATTCAAAGTATAAAATTGAGTATCGAAATTAGTATTTTTTAATCAGAAGCGCTAAGAAGTCACCTTTGGTCCAATTTCATGGTTATCAAATCTAATCTATCTAAACTCGTATTTGCTACTTTTGAAGTACAACCGTAACGAATTCAAATTCTCATGATCCAAGTGTTCAAACACGTAGAGGCCCCCTATCCTTAACGTGGCTACCGACTTTCAAACAGAGCACTTGCGGCTAATGCTTTGACTAGAGCTTCAGCAGCAGTTAGAGCCTTGCTTCGAAGTCAGAGATAGTCTTCTTAAGTCCTTCAACTAATTGAATCTGCGGCTCCCAGCCTAATTCAGCCCTAGCTATCGAGATATCTGGTTGACGTAACTTAGGGTCATCCCCTGGTAACGACTCAAACACCAAACTAGAATTCGAGTTAGTTAACTCAATGACTTTCTCAGCCAATTGAATCATTGTAAATTCGTTTGGATTTCCCAAGTTTACTGGGCCAGCAAATCCTTCTCTTGATTTACTTAGTCGAACTAGTCCATCTACTAGATCCGAAACAAAACAAAAACTCCTTGTCTGTGAACCATCACCATAGACAGTCAGTGGTTTACCTGTTAACGCTTGAAAAATAAAGTTACTTACTACGCGACCATCGTGAAGATCCATCCTTGGCCCGTAAGTATTAAAAATTCTTGCCACTTTAATCTTGGTTCCGTATTGTCGTTGATAGTCGAAAAAAAGTGATTCTGCAGCGCGTTTTCCCTCATCGTAACAAGAACGTATGCCAATTGGATTTACGTTTCCCCAATAACTTTCAGTCTGAGGTGAAATTTCTGGGTCGCCATAAACTTCACTTGTGGATGCCTGAAGAATTGTGGCCCCTGTGCGTTTGGCGAGGCCTAACATGTTTATTGCGCCTAAAACACTTGTCTTTATTGTTTGCACAGGAAAACGCTGATAGTGCACTGGTGAAGCTGGACATGCTAGATTCATAATAAAATCAGCCTCGACAAACAAGGGCAAGCTAACATCATGGCGTATCAACTCAAAATTCGGATTATCTAAATGCTGAGCAATATTATTTTTGTGCCCCGTATAAAAATTATCAACAGCCAAAACTTCATTGCCATCTTTAAGCAGAGAATCCACTAAGTGAGATCCAACAAATCCTGCGCCGCCAGTTACAATTACTCTCATTTCTGAATGGTACAATCAGTTTTGTTCAATTCAAAACTTTCTACTGGTGATTCCGAATTTCCCAAATTTCGTACCAGTCGCGCCAAAATAGCTTGATTCAACAAATGACCCATCAAACTGAGTGTCAGATTCTTTTACGTAGGTCGCTTCAGTATCTTTTATAAACAGGCTCAGTGCTAGCTGTTCCGAAATTCTGATTAGTGAAGCTTGTTCTTCTGGGCAAACGTTAAGGTTTTTGGACTCTTGGTAAATTTGACTCAAAAGATTCTTTAAATATCTGACGTCTTCTTGTGCATAACTAATTCCGTTCCATGAGAAGAAAGAAGTATTTTTCATAAACTCATTACTTCTTGAGATAATACCCAACTTATCAAAGAGTGCTTCATAAATCTTATTGTTGTTAAATGGAGTTTCTCTGACAAAAAAGGTAACCCCCTTTAATTCGCCTAAGGATCCATTCCATTTTAGGTCCGCATCCATTACAAAGTCTGGGGTTCCATTCAAGGACAAAATTAATTGAAGCTTAAGGTCTTGCCACGTCTTTCCGTCTTCTTGGTCACAAACGATTCTAACTCGGTTTGAATGAATACCGAACTTAAAATTTCTTTTCATCGAACGAAAAGTCGATTTATCACAATGGATTACCACATGGGAAATTGGGTGATAGTGGAGGAAGCTAGCTACACAAATGCGGGCGATTTGCGCATATTTTTGATTCTTTACAACTAAAACATGTCCAGTTATTTCTTTTTGTGGCGAATTTAAACTCATCGAATTGATCCACGTACGCTCTACTTTTTTAAAGTCTATAAATCCAGTAAAAATACGTTTAAAAACTCTGATGACTCTTTTACTCATACCAATTAGGCTATTCATAAACTCTAAACCTCACATCAAAAAGAATAGCCTAGAGTTTGTTTAATAGTTCTCCCTAACTTAGGATTTCAGCATGAAATACAACTGGCTCCTTCTTACCGCTGGATTTGGCTCCTCGGATATGGAATCTGCGGCTCTTCGTGTTAAAAAACAAGGAGAGGATCTCGGTATTTTTGAGGCTGTAGTCGCAGTTACAAACGTAGATCTTGCTGTTTCGTGCCCGCAGATGTATTCCAAGTATTCAGACTATTTGAACTCCAGTCATAAAGGTTTCGGATATTTTTCTTGGAAAATTGAATTAGTCCATCGTGCTCTAGCTGGGGCGTTTGGTGAATTTGATGGAGTCGTATGGGTTGATGCAGGTTGTGAAATTAACAACACCCTAATCAGCAAGTGGAGACTCAGAAAGTGGTTGAGAAAAACCAAGAAAAAGGGAACCTTTCTTTTCTCGCTCGATACTCCAGAACGAGATTTCACCAAAAAGCTGGCTTTCTCAGAGTTTCCAGATTTAAGTGTGGAGGATTCATCGCCTCAAATTCAAGCAACCTGGTTTATTTTGTCTGGTGATCTTGGTCGAAAAATTACCAGCAGATGGCTTGAAGTTTCCTTAAAAGGGATTGAGTTTTTGGATTTAACTTCAAGTCCCGGAGGCGAGCGAGAGGAGTTTGTTGAGCACCG
>Ga0164293_10005544_pt1 | contig 10738 bp, 9 predicted proteins | sample GEODES118metaG_FD_111487 | JGI IMG/M metagenome (GOLD analysis project Ga0164293, IMG submission 111487) | Eutrophic lake water microbial communities from Lake Mendota, Wisconsin, USA - GEODES118 metaG | ecosystem: Environmental > Aquatic > Freshwater > Lake | place: USA: Lake Mendota, Wisconsin...
ACGGAGCGCGAGAAGTCCTGGCGCGAAAAGACCAGAATAAGCAAGCCGCAGACGCGCAGCAGCGTATTGACTACCTCAAGCAGCAGCGAGACGAAGCCGCAGCACGCGCCGAAGCGTACGCCTTGAAGCTACCGCCATCTTAAGCTTGCAAGCGAACGTTCACTTATTAGGCTGCGGGCTATGCTTGAAGCCTCTTCTATCGGCGGCCGTACTCTTGTCTGGAAACTACCTGCTGGCGTAGCTGGCAAAGCCGTCGACCTCGGCAGCACGAAAGGCTGGTCGATTCAGATCGACGGCGATTTGGGCGGTGGCGCCGTAGTGCTGGAAGCGTCGAATAACGGCACTCGGTTCTACCCGGTAGATACTTTTGTTGTTCCTGGCTTGTACACCCCAGAAGATGACTTTTGCTGGTACCGGATTGAGTTCAAAGACGCTGCGGAAAACGCGGCTATCGAAGCCACCATCTACACGTATTGAGCCATGAGTAACCTTACCGCTGCCGCATCTGAAATCCGTAAAATCAGCAAGGCTTTTGCTGGTCTGGCTGAACTAGGCGCGGCTATTGACGCCGCGTTGCGGGCAGAGATGGCGGTAACGCTGGCTGAAAAGCAGCTTGACGAGCTTAACAAGAAGATTGCCAAAGCTCAAGCTCAGCACGAAGTGGACGAAACAGCTTTTGCCAAGCACTACGCGGACTTGCAGAAGAATGCCTTCAATGCGGAAGAGGAGGCCAAGAACGAATTGGCCAAGATTAAAGCAGACGGCGCTGAGGCTTTGAAAAAGGCTAAGGACAAGCTGGCTGATATTAAAGAAGCTACCGACGCAGCTGTTAAAGCCTACGAGAATAAAACTTCGGCGGCCGAAAAGCTGTTGAAGGAAAAGGAAGATGCAGTTGCTGTAGCGGATAAGAAGTTGTCCGACATCAACGCGGCTATTGCTGCCATTGCTGGCCGCTAACGCCCGTAGGATGATGCATGGCTACTCTCGTCTCGACAACGTCCGGAAATTGGTCAACCGCAGGTAATTGGACGGTAGCTAATACTGGCGTTGTGTCCGGCGCGGCCCCCACGTTGGCCGATGAAATTGCCATTCCATCGTCACGAACAGTGACCGCGAGTGGCTACACGGCCAACGCGGCAGCTATCGGGGCGTCCACTTTTGTTGTTGCTGCGGGTACTGGAATTATTCCTAACGGTGCGGTTGTTTTTATTACTGGCACGACCGGCATGTATATGGTTCGTGGTGGCGGCATTAGCGCTCCAGGAAACACGCTAACCTTTTCACCTCCACTACGTACCGCCGTCACCGCGGGCTCTGCTATCCGGGTGTATGGTGGTACCGCCGGCTCCGTGATGACCGTAGACAACACGTCATGCGTGGGCGGTGGCGACGTGGTTGCTGCGGGTGGAGCCTTGTTGGCTGGAAAATTGCAATGGTCAAGAATTGCAGACTCGACCCTTACGCTGAGATCAAACCTTAACCTTAATCTCGCCGATGCGGAATTGGATATGGGGACGGCGGCATCGCCTATACCCGCCGCCTACACGGCAATTCTGAAATACGATTCCGCAACTCCAACGAACGGAAAATACGGACTTGCCAGCTCTGCCGGAAGCATAACGACTTCGAAGATCAGCGTTTACGGAGCTGCAAAAACAGGGTCTACGACGACAACCACGGCGATTACGGCCTCGGCAGTAAATCCCACGGTGCGCATAGCTGACGCCACCGGATGGGTTGTCGGCGACTATGTGCTATGCGCCTCGACGACTGCAAACACCCCTGCCAATATGGATTCTTTCGTTATCGCATCGTTGACGCTCGTTTCGGGTACGATCTACGATGTGGGCATGACAGGAACCTCGACGTTTGACCACGCGAGCGGCTGCCCCGTCATTAATTCGAGTCGTAATGTTCGGCCGGCTGAACCAATTAGCGCCACGTCGTCAGCGTTTTTTACCCTGTCACTCAATCAAGACGGCGTAGGCGCGGCAAACTCGATCGAAATCCGCAACGCTGAATTTGCCTACGGTGTTCAAGGCACAAGCGCTACGAGCCTAAGCGGGTTTAATATTTCCGGACCCGTGGCATCCGTTAATACGCTATTTGTCGGCATTTCCGGGTGTTCGTTCACGACGCTCAGAAATGCGCAAACGGTCGGCGCAGGATTTAGTCCGACGTTTATGTATATGCAATCGGTTCCTATTTCTGATTGCGTATGGTCTACTAAGTCGACGACGCTGATATCATGCAACGTCCGGCAGGCGCCAATCGTCCTCATGGAAAACTGCGTGTCCATTGGCGGTGGCCTGTGGGCAAGCATCTCATCTTCGCAGGGCTGTCAGGGTTTTACCGAAAACTTTTGCAAGCACTACTCGCATTCGGCGGTGGTATACGATCCAATTGTAAATGTGGGTCGATTCATAAACGACACCGTTTTTGACAACTGCGGCAATATTGAAACCGGTAGAAGCGGATCTGCGACGGTGTATTCTCGATGCTCCTTTGGCATGGCGTACGGCGCTGTAGCTGGTTCTCGCCTAGTGACCAAACTTAGTACGCTGTCGTATGCCCCAGTAGAAGCGGTTGACTGCCTTTTCGGGTCCGCCTATACCGCATCAGATGATGTGTCTACGCCGACACTGATGCAAGCGTCAGACTACTGCCTGGTAACAAACCGCCAGGCGGACGTCACACAACACACGCTGACGAAATTTAACGGTATAACGAATCGCGATAACGCGACCGCCTACCGCAGTCCCTCAGCGGTCCAGCTAAGGCCAACCACGGCTAGCGTCGCGTTGACGAATACCGTAAACATCACGGCGGTAGCGGGAACTGCGCTTCGCGTGATCGGTTACCTCCGCTATGACAGCAATCTCACCGGGGCAACCCTGCCATCGGTCACGCTGAGTGGAGCCGGATCAACGCCGGCTACTTACACCCAAACAGGCGCGGCCAATGCATGGGAAAAGTTTGACCTGACGGTAACGCCAGCGGCAAACGGAACCGTCACGCTCGTCACTACCGCAGTAAGCACCAGCGCAACGGCCAACGTGTGGCTTTCGGGTGTTTGTACCAGTCCCTGGGTGTCATCATCGCGTCACTACGGGTTTGTTCCCGTAGTTGGCATTGCAACGCAATCGGTCGATACGCAGATATCGGTGACGAACGAGTCGACCGTAGCTGCATACACCACTCTTGAGACGCAAGCTAAGCTCTACGACCGGCTTGCTCTTTGGGGTTGCGACAACCCGTCGTCGGCAATCTTTTTTAGCCAAGCAGGCGGAACCTTAAACCTCGGCTCAAAAAACCTGATTGTTGACGCAACCGCCGCTAGTGTGCTAGTCGTATCTGGTAGCGATGTGACCATTAAGGCAACGACCTTGACGGGCACTAGGATCGTTACGACCGGAACAATTAGCTTTGTTAACGGAGCTGCCCCCGCACCGTCGTTGGTGTATCAAGATGTCAGCGGCGTAAGCGCCCCGATTCTTGCACCAAACTTGATTAACGGCACTCGGGTGCGTATCTACAACGTCACCGACTCGGTGCAGTTGGCAAATGCTACCGCCGGAGCAAGCGGGTATGTTAGTCGTGTGATTTGGACGGCAGATAAAACGGTGCGTATGACCACCCGCTACGTCAGTGGCGTGTCGGCAAAGGCTAGAACTACCTCAATCGGCGTTCTAACCTCGTCCGGTCTGACGTTCCTAGATACGCAGGCAGACGATGCGGCGTATGTCGCCAATGGTGTGGATGGCGCGTCATGCGACAGTTCCAGTGGCGGCGAGTTTACTGCCGACTATCCGAATATCCAAGTGGATATCAACGATACCGATAACACTACGTCTCTTGCGCGTATCTATGCTTGGCTGTGCTATCAAGAATCTACGTCAAGCGGCATAATCAACTTTTTTGGCGCAATGAGCGCAACGGACTCTGCCAACTACCTTATCGACGGAAGCATCGTTGATCTGGCATTTGATAATCGCAAAACCGCACTGCTCACGATTAACGGCGGATTTGTGCAAAAGCTGGGCGGTTCCCAAGGTCTGGTTGCGACCAGTACGGTCGGGGCGATCTATTTCGATAGCGGACGGGCGTACCTTGCTAACGCGGCAAATCTCCCTGCCGATTCAGCAACTGCGGTGTGGTCGTCCCTGCTTGAAGGATCTTTCTCCGCTGCCGACATTATGCGGATCAATGCGGCGGTCGCTGCTGGTAAAACGAGCGGACAACCAACAGCGCCGGTGTTCCGTGACCTGAACGATACGGTTAATCGCATTGTCGGTACGGTTGACACCAACGGCAATCGCACGGCGGTGACGGTGACGCCGTGAGCTGGTCGGCTAATTGGAATAGCAACTGGGTAGCTAACTGGCTGGGAAACGCCAATTACAATCCCATAGCTGGCGGTTCGGGGTACTTGCCTCGTATCCGTAGCGGGCTTGGATTCTTTCGTCACAGGTGGCCACGCGCATGAGCACGACAACTAAAATCAAAGTCAGCACCCTTGCGCTGTCGGCAACTCCCGCCCGTTTACCAGATTCGGGCATGTTTGTCGTTGAAGCTCGCATGCAGGGTTCCGCAGCGTGGCAGCTAACCGACAACAGCCAGATTGCCTATTGGGATGTCCCACTAAGTACGGTTGAGTTCGTTCCAGTGCAGCAGATTGAGCAATACGTCTGGGTCAAGGGATCTGGCACGTTGACGATCGTTTACATTGGCGTAGAAAGACTACCATGAATCCATCTATTGAAGCCGCACAGATGGACCCGGCTATTCCTGAAGTTGCGGAAGTGGTTGAACTTGTTGCTGAGAAGACCCCAGAGGCATCGGCCTCGGAGCGGGCGCTCATCACGGAGTTCAACGAACTTGTTAAAACCCCGCAGTTCCTACGCGATGCTTTCGAGCAGATGCAGGAAGATCGCGCCTACGTTGCCGAAGAACTGATCGGGTCCAAGGACCAAGACACGGTTATCGTCAATCAAGTTCTCAAGAATCAGCAGACGGTAGTTGCCAACCTCGGCTTAGACGATCCTAAAGCCTCGTGCAAAGTGCTGCCCCAGGCGGGCGGCCTTGTTGATCCGTCGATGACGGCAATGTCCGAGACCATGGAATTGTTCCTCAATCGGATGATCACGCAGACGCGACTTCCTGAATTGATGGAAGGCGCTGCACAAGACGCGCAGACTAACGGCATTGCGTGGTTGAAGGTGTCCGTACAGGAAGACTTCCTAAAAGATCCCGTTGGTCAGAACCGTTTCAATGATCAGCAGGAAAACGTCGCTGAGTACTTGCGCCTCCAGGAAGCCAAGGCCGCTGGCGACTTTAACGACGACAGCGCCGATGCACAGAAGCTGAAAGACTTGGACCATACCCTCAAGGTGTGGATGGCGGATCGCATCATTGCGCAGCCGCCCATGATTCCGCAGACCGTCATGGACCCCATGACCGGCATGCCTACTGAGCAGATGGTGCCAGATCCGACTGATCCGCGTACCGTGCGCAAGACCGCGATCATCGATGGCGAAGAGCTAGATTTGCTGGGGTGCCCCGAGCTTGAACGGTATCTCGGCTTTAGCGTCGATCAGTTGCTGCCGGAAGATGTGCGCTGGGATTGGTCCATTAAGCGCCCAGAGGAGCTCCGTCGCGGCGCTTGGATGGCGTATCGCGTCTATCTGTCAAAGGAAGATATTGCGGCTAAGTTCGCCCTAGAGCAGGACGAGTACAAGTCCATCACGGTTTACACGACGGACGGCAAGAAGACCGAACGTCGTTGGGGCATTCTCGGACCGGATGAACGTACGGACATTGAAGCCCAGCAGATCAATGATCGCTGTGCCGTCTGGACGTTGGAGCACCGCGTTATGGGGCGTCGCTACGTGTGGGTGGACGGCGTCAGTCGTTTCCTCGCTAGCGAAGTGTTCCAGGCCGTTGGATCAAATCCGTTCAGCCTGTTCCCCGTGTACTTCAATCGCGTATCCGGTCGGGCTTTGCCGCTTTCGGACGTGCGTTTGCAGCGTGATCTTCAAAACGAGTACAACCTACTTCGCACGCACGATCGCCAGGGTCGGCGCGCTAGCTACCCGTGGGTCGCCCTTGCTGCCGGTGCTGCGGATCAAGCCGATATTGACGCCATCGAAGGCCGTGCGCCGTTCCAAGCCGTCATGCTCAAGAAAGCGGACGACGTTAACAAGTACATGAAGGAGATGAATGGAGCGCCCTACAACCAGGGGCTCTACGATACCTCCAAGGTAGTTGCTGACATGCAGATGGTGGCCAACGTGCCATTGACGGGCATGGGCGTGCAGGGCGAAGGCAAAGTTGCTACGGATCTGACCTTGGCGAACCAGGGCATGCAGAAGGCCAATTCACGGCGTCAGGCACAGCTTAATCGCACGTTCTCTGACCTGCTGGAATGGCTGGGGCAGGTTGCCGTTAAGGTGTTCCCCGCGGATAACATCAAGGCGATGTGCGGCATGCAGTCGGTGTGGCTTGCACTATCGGCGGAGCAGTTGTCGGTTAATTTCCAGATTGAAATCCAAGGCGCCGTTTCGGGACCGCCGGATTTTGCGGGAAAAATGCAGTTTTGGACGGCTTTCCCTGATATCATCATGAAGCTGCAAAGCGTCCCCGGCATCAATGTCGGAAACGTGATGGCTAAAGTCATGGCCCTTGGCGGTATCTCCGAAGACATCCGCAATTTCTGGAATCCGATGATGGCGCAACCAGGGGGAATGCCTAATGCGCCAGCCCCTGGCGGCGACCCCAATGCACAAGGACCGCGTGGTCAAGAGGGCGGAGCGCCCCCTATGCAGGGCGTTCCTTCACCTGAAAAGCTTCCCAACAACCCGGGCAATCGCCTCGGTCAATAAACCCTTGCAGGAGCAATGCAAGCCGCTATGAATACAGAACAGATCACCCCTGACGGGGAAGTGGACGTTAACGATCAAGCCGCCCCTACGTCCCAGGGTGAGGAAAGCACGAAGCCGGAAATCGGCAACGACGCTATTGATACCGCCGAACATTCGCGGGAATCCCTCATCCAGTCGCTAATTCAGAAGCCTGTTGAAGAAAAGGCGGAAGAAGAAGTTTCCGAAGAGGTTTCCGAAGACGACGATGACGAAGAGCCGGAAGGCGACTCGGCACCTGTCTCGAAGAAGTCGGACGACGATGAGCCTAAGTCGCTTGTTGGTGCTGACCTTGCTGCTGATAAGCGGCTTGGTGAACGTACCAAGAAGACGATTGACGAGCTGCGAAAAGCTGCCGCCTTTGGCGACGTGATTACGCAGATGCTCACCAAAAACAAGATCAGCCCAGAAGAGTTCGCCAATTGGACGGCTCTCGCGGCGCAGGTCAAGAATGGTGACAAAGAGGCTATCGGTACCTTGATTGCAACGGCTAAGGCGTTCGGCTGGAAAGAGTCGGCCCCGGTAGAAGCCCCCAAGGTCAAATCAGTAGACGATGTTGCGAAGGAAATCTACGACGCGGAGTTCGCTTCCGAAGTAGACGATCTTCAGATCGGTGAGCAGGTCGCCCGAAAGCAATCACGCCGGTTGGCGGAATTGCAAATCAAGGCCGAGAGACCCGCCCCCGAACCCGAAAAAATCCAGCCTCGCGCACCACAAGACCAGCAACGGCACGACCCTATCCGGGAAGCTGCTATTGCGGAGGTAGTGCGTTTGGAAAAAGAGTACGAGGCGAAGATTCCCAATTTCGCCAAGATCGCCACTGCGGTCAACGAACGTCTTAGCCAAGCCAGTCGCACTAGTAACCCTCTCATGTGGACTGCGGTTTATCAGGACATTGTGCGCGATGAAGTCCGTAAGGCGTCGCCCGTGACCGAGAGAAAACCAATCAAGCCGGTAGCTGGGACTCAGGTCCGTTCTAGCTCCGCACCCGCTCCTAAGCCAGTCGAGATAGATTCCCGAGCACAGCTCATTCGGGACATCGCGGCTGGGAAGTTCGTTCGCTAAACCCGACCCTTGCCCATATCGGCGGGGTCAAACCCGCCGCTATGCGGTAAGGATCGTCTCGTGACTACCTTCACTCCCGAAGCTCTTCAATCCATCGCCTACGCCGCCTACCCTGGCGTGCTCAACCGTAAGAAACAGATCAAGGCTGATCGCAAAGCGATGCCTTGGTTTAACCTGCTGGAAAAGCTGGAAGGCTCGGCCCCTGTTGCCGGTGTCTCGGCTGCCGGTATCAACGGCCCTATCCTCAAGTACCAGCTCACCGCTGAATTCGACCTGCAAGGCTTTGAGCGTCGTGACGTTCTCGGCTTCACTGAGTCGCCAATTGAACTCGAAACGCAGTTCCAGTGGGCCAATCTGCACATGGGCCAAGAGTTCGTCCACGAGGACATCGAAGCCGCTTGCGGTCTGACCATCGTTCCTAATCAGTCCCGCAGCACCAAGATCGGCAAGGTTGATTCTGAGTCTCAGGCGCAGGTGCTTGTTGATTACTGGATGGCCAAGCTCGAAGCGATGGACGACAAGTTTGATATCGCCTTTGATCAGATGCTCCTGTCCGACAACTCGGCTAATCCTAAGCTCGCCCAGGGCTTGGATGCGTACCTGCCGTTCCCGGCTGCTACCGGCTTCGTCACCACCGGCTCTATCGGTACCAAGCTCCGCGCGTCCAGCTCGGTTCTCCAGCACTACGCTGAAATCGGCTTGACCTACGGCGCTGCTGGCACCCTGCGTGCTGGTCTCACCCGTGCTCGTCGTCAGGCTAACCTGTCGCTTCGCGGCATGGAAATGGGCACCGATGGCGTTGACTTCATCATGGCCGGTGCTGGCGCTATCGACCGTTACGTTAATTACTGCACCACGAACAACATCCAGTTCACGACCACGCTGGCCGACAAGAAGCGTATGGCCGACATCGGATTCCCCGATACCGGCGTCAGCTTTGAAGGCACCCCGATTATCCACAACCCGACCTTTGAGGTTCTGGATACCCTGCTCGCCCCAGCCGCTGCGTGGACTCGCCGCATGTACATGCTGAATACCAAGACGTGGCAGCTCTCGTACGCCCCGGCCAAGAAGAAGGTTATGAGCTTCCCGCCCGATGCTGGCGACGTTCGCGTCACCCGTATCTCGCTCGACAGCAAGGCCGTCTTGCTGCCGAAGGCTCCGAACGCGAACGCCGTTATTCTTTTGGCGTCTTGATCCGTAAAAAACCGTACGTCGTTGCTCCCGACAGGTTCTCCCTCGTGGCTTGCCACGGGGGAGTTTGTTTGTAGCGTGACACGCGGAGCAAACCCTTTATGGATATCCCTAATTCCCTTATCACCATTCGATGCCATAGCGGCATGGGCTACGGCCCGTTGATTTACCCGTCGTACGTTTCTAACGTGTTGCGTCGTGTATTCAGTGGTCGCTTGGAACCAACCGCAGCAGGCAACGGCGTTGACGTACAGCCGTATCCTGAAGATGGTGATCCGTCTATGCGCTACCGTGATGTCAGCAGCGTTGAGCAAGAAATCGGATGGCTTCGCAAGGTTTACAAGGGCGAGAACGGCATGTACCATGTCGATGCCGTGTGGAATCCTGAGAGCCTGAAGAAAGAATTTGAACGTTTGCTGGTGGCGGAACACGATCGCTTGCGTCAACAGGCTAAGCCTCGCGCTCAGGTGGCGGCTAATCCGACCTTCCTTGCATTCGGTCTTACCGAAGATCAAGCCCGCGCTTTGCAAGCTGCCGGATTCGTGGATCGCGCTTCCTGCGTCGGTCAGAGTCTTGTGGATCTCGCCAGTGTGCCTACCATCACTATTGACGTTGCCGGTCGCTTGTCAGCGGCTGAAGTCAAGGTCGAAGCCAAGAAGTAATCATGCCAGAAGCCCTCGCACCTACGCTTGTTGAACTACGCAACTCCGTGTTGGTGCGAGGTGGCTACTCGGTCTCGGGCGGGCAGGCGGCTGACGCCTATCCGCTCGTTGACGAGTTGCTGCGAAAAGCACAGCGTGAATTGCACCTTGAAGCGCCGTGGCTAACGCAACGCACGCGGGCAACGTACAGCCTGATTACGGACCAAGCAGTCTACGACACGCCAGACGATGCATTGATGTCTCGGCTTGGGCGCATTGCCGTCATCAATGACTCAGGGAATGAGTTCGACCTTACCGCCTATCATGGCGCACAGTTGCGGAATATTACCAAGACAAGCGGCATGCCGTACGCTTATGAGATTGTGGATCGGGCCTTGCGCCTGTACCCGGCTCCGACAGCTACGTGGGTAACGCTGGTTATTGAGTACTACCAGAATCCGGCTAGTTTGCTGTCCGAAACGGATCGCACTAACGTTGATCCTGAAGCATTGATTCAGCGTGCAGCGTATCTGTTGAAGCGCCACACGGGCCTCGGCGGTGATTACAAGGCCGACATGGTCGACCACATGCGCTACCTGCAACGCACTTCGCAAGAGCAGGGCGAGATTCGCGCTATCAGCATGCGCGGATATGTTCCGGTGGTGTACGATAACTTGCGCCTACGTGGCTCGCGCTACTGGCGTACTGATTGGAATCCTTGGTAATGGGTGAACCTCCTGTCGTAACCGTAGGCGACTTTGTCGGCCTCGATCTTCGTCGCGGTGTCGATGCCAGCGCACCCAACTCGTTGCGCGAAGCGACGAATCTGGACTTGACCACGGGCGGCGGCTTGAGGTCGCGTGCGCAGTTACGGCCATTTGCCGTGCTGGATTCCACGAGTCTCGGCTTGTACGTCGCTAA
>Ga0164293_10005545_pt1 | contig 10737 bp, 9 predicted proteins | sample GEODES118metaG_FD_111487 | JGI IMG/M metagenome (GOLD analysis project Ga0164293, IMG submission 111487) | Eutrophic lake water microbial communities from Lake Mendota, Wisconsin, USA - GEODES118 metaG | ecosystem: Environmental > Aquatic > Freshwater > Lake | place: USA: Lake Mendota, Wisconsin...
CCGCGCAGCCTGCACCGTGCTGCCCTGCTCGGCCACCGCCAGCGCGCAGCGCAGACGCTGCAGGTGGGCCAGCAGTGGGGGGGCTGAGGGGAGGACGGGCGGCAAAGGCATCGTGCGCCGGAATCGGAGAGGTCCGAGGGAACGGTCCAAGATCACAAGCCATGATAACGACTCATGCACGGGCAGGCATGGCCTCAGGCGCAGGGCCATCCCTACAATGCCCGCAAGGCCGCCGGTTCAACCATCGGCCGCCGCCACCCGTATGAGGCTCAACTTGAACAGCCGCTGCGCACCATCGCCCGGGCCACACCCGCAAGCGCCCAACCTAAACACGGTCCACGTGACACAGGCGGTCCAAGCGATCGCACGGGCCTGGTCGGGCGTGCCAGAGGCTCGATTGCGCGAGATCCTGACCCAGATCCATCACCGGCTGCCGCCGGGCTTCGTCGGCTTTTACCTCGACGAGCAGCGTATCGGCCACCTGGCGCCCAAGCATGTGGCGCCGCTGCTCGAGCGGCTGCCGCAGTGCCGATTGGAGGAGCGCGGCGTGGTCTGGTACGGCGCTGCACGCGCCAGTGTGCAAGAGCGCAGCGCGCAGCTCGCGGCCGCTGCGCAGGCCTTGCGGCAAGCCGGCTGGATCACCGGCTGGCGCGACGAGCTCTACAGCTACTGGGGTGAGATCGAGCACGCGCCCGATCCGGCCGAGCCGCACGGCTTTGCGCTCGAGCGCGCCGCTTTTCGCTTCTTTGGTCTGCGCAGCCACGCGGTGCACATCAACGGCTTTGCGCCAGACGGGCGGGTTTGGTGCGGCATCCGGTCCTTGAGCAAGGCCACCGATCCTGGGCGCATCGACAACCTGGCCGCAGGCGGCCTGCCCGCCGGTGAGTCGGTGCTGGTCTGCGCGGTACGCGAACTTCACGAAGAAGCGGGCCTGGGCGCCGAACTGGCGCACCAGGTGCAGCCGGCCGGGCGCGTGGTCACGCGCCGGCGTGAGTCGCAAGGCTGGCACGATGAGGCGCTACTGGTCTACAACCTGCTGCTGCCCGCAGGGACCGAGCCACGCAACCTCGACGGTGAGGTCAGCGGCTTTTTGTGCCTGAGCCCGGAGCAGGCGATGGCGCGCCTGGGCGAGATGACCGACGACGCGGCCGGCGTACTGGCGCAGGGGGTACTGGCACTGCGCGAGTCTCTCGCGGCTTGCAACTAAAACCAGCGCAGCACCGGCCAGGCGCGCTCATGGGCCAGGCGCTCGAGCGCGGCATCGGGCTGGGTGCAGACGGGCGCAGTCACGCTTTCAAGCAGCGGCAAGTCGTTGATGGAATCGCTGTAGGCGGTGCTGTGCAGGTCGGCCAATTGCAGGCCCCGCTGATCGAGCCAGGCGTGCAGGCGTTCCACCTTGCCCTGGCGCATATTGAGCACGCCCGAGGTCTTGCCGGTAAAGCGCCCCTCGATCATCTGCGGCTCGGTGGCGATCAGGTGCTCGATGCCCAGGTGAGCTGCGGTCAGCTCGGTGATAAATCGGTTGGTGGCCGTGGTCATGACCACACAGTGACCGGCCGAGAGGTGCACCTGGACCTGCTCGCATCCGCCGCGGGCCAAACGCGGCCGCACCGACTGCTCAAAAAACAGTTCACGCCAAGGCTGCCACTGCGCCTGGCTGAGCGCGCTCAAGGTGCCGACATAGAACTCGCAAAACGTCTGCACATCGACCGTGCCGGCCTTGTACTGGCGGGCCATGTCCTGGTTGCGGCTGGCAAAGGGCTCGCGCGCCAGCAAGCCGTGCTCCATCAAAAACTCGCACCACAGCTGGTCGCTGTCGCCATCGAGCAAGGTGTGGTCAAGGTCGAACAGGACCAGGGGCTGATTGGCGCGCATGGGCGGCGATTCAGGCTTTGCGCAGATGCCAGGCTTTGGGCCGGGTAAAGGTGCTGATGCCCTCGCGCGAGAGCGTGAGCCCGACACCGGAATGGCCCCAGCCGCTCCAGGGCAGACGCGGGCTAACGCGATCGCAGCAGTTCCAATACAGCGAGCCAGCTCGCACCTGCTCGCCAATGCGCCGCGCGCGCTGCTCGTCGGGCGTGTAGACGCCCGCAGTCAGGCCGTAGGCGGTGTCGTTCATGCGCGCAACCGCCTGCTCGTCGCTGGTCACCTTCTCGATGCCGACGATGGGGCCAAAGCTCTCGTCGCGCATAAGCATCATGCCCGGGTCGGCGCGGTCGATCACAGTGGCCTCGAACCAGTTGCCCTTGCCACCGAAAGGCCCGGTGGCACGCGCGCCGCCGATGAGCACCCGAGCGCCGCGTGTGCGGGCATCGGCCACCTGCGCCTGCAGCACCTCGATCTGCGCGGCCCGCGTCAGGGGCCCGAGGTAGGTATCCTCGGCCATCGGGTCGCCCATCTTGAAGCTGCGCACCGTCTCGACCACGGCCTCAACAAAACGGTCGTACACCGCCTCGTGCACATACAAGCGCTCAACCGAGCAGCAACTTTGGCCGGCGTTGTACATCGCGCCATCGGCCAGCGACTGCGCCGCTGCCACCGGGTCGGCGTCGGGGCAGACATAGGTGGGATCCTTGCCGCCAAGCTCGAGTTGCAGCTTGACCATGCGCGGGCCCATGGCCTGCGCGATGCGCTGCCCGGTGGCCAGCGAGCCCGTGAAAAACAAGCCGTCCAGAGGCTGCTCGAGCAAGGCCTGCCCGGTCGCACCCAATCCGATAAGGACCACAAACACGTCCTCGGGCACCCCCGCGCCATGGAGCAGCCGCGCCATCTCCAGCCCGGTGCGGGGGGCAAACTCGGAGGGCTTGTAGACCACCGCATTGCCCATGAGCAAAGCCGGCACAAACACGTTGCCGCCGACAAACCAGGGGTAGTTCCAGGCCGAGATGTTGCCGATCACGCCCAGCGGCACCCGCTCGATCTGCTCGCGCATGCCGTCGGCATCAAACACCTGCTCGCTGGCCATGGCCTGCTCGGCATGGGCCATAAAAAAATCGATGCGCCCCAGAAAACCGTTGAGCTCGTTGCGCGAATGCGCCAGCGGCTTGCCCGTCTCGCGCGTGAGCACCTGGGCCAAAGCGGGCAGCTGTGCGCGCACGGCCTGCGCAAAACCGGCGATGGTCTGCGCGCGCTCGCGCAGGGGCCGCGCCGCCCACGAGACCTGCGCCCGCCGGGCATCGGCCACACGCTGGGCCACCTGCGCCGGCTCGGTGATGGGCAAACGCTCAATCAGGCTGTCGTCGGCGGGATTGGAGACGGTCAGATGGTTCATGGTCGAGGCACAAGGTTCAGGAATCGGCGCGCGCCTTGGCGGCGTGGGCTAGGAAATCGGTCAGGATGGGCGCATCGTCGAGCGTGCCCTGCTCCGGCCGGTGAAATTCGGGGTGCCACTGCACCGCCGCCAGATAGCTCGGGCCGCGCCAACGAATCGCCTCGATGATGCGGTCGTGCGGACACTGCGCCTCCACCTCGAAGCCGGGCGCCAGGTCCTTGATGCCCTGATGGTGCACGCTGTTGACCACCGCCTCGGTGCGCCCGCCGAGCAGCTGGCACAGGCGGCTGCTCGGCTCGATGGCCAAGGGGTGCAGGTTGTTGTCGTAGGCCTGCGCATCGCGGTGCACCAGCGCGTCGGGGCGCTGGGTCGGAATGTCCTGGTAGAGGCTGCCGCCATAGGCCACGTTAATCAGCTGCAAGCCACGGCACACGCCCAGCACGGGCTTGCCCGCCTGGACAAAAGCGCGCACCAGCGCCTGGTCGTATTCGTCGCGCACCCGGTCGCCGCTCCATCGCTCTTGCAGCGGGGTCTCGCCATAGCTGCCGGGCCAGACGTCGCTGCCGCCCATCAGCACCAGGGCGTCGAGCCACTGCGCAAAGTGCATGAAGTCCACATCGCTGCGCCGGGTTCGGCCGGTCGGGCTGGGCACCATCACCGCCAGGTCGCCCTGGGACATGACCCAGTGGGCCATGGACTCTTCGACATAGTGCAGGGTCTTGCCGGTGAAGATGGGCCGTGCGGGGTCGGCATGAAAGAAGCAGGCAGACACGCCGATCTTGAGCCGCTGAGAGAGCGCTTTGGAGCCGCTGGCGTTCATGGCAGAGCGCGCCTCACATCGCGGCCTGAAACAGGCGCTCGAAATCGGCGGCGGTGCACGGCCGCGGGTTGGTCTGGTGGCAGCCGTCGGCCGTGGCAATCTCCACCAGGCGCTGCAGATGCTGCGGCCCCACGCCGTAGCTGGCCAACGTGCCAGTGATGCCGATGGAGCGCTTGAGCTGACGCAGCCAGGCCACGAACTGGGCGCCGCCGCCGCTGACGCGGCAGACATGGGCAAGCTCATCAAACTTGGCCGGCGCGGCCTCATGGTTCCAGGCCATCACGGTATCGATCATCAGGGCGTTGGCCAGCCCATGGTGCATGTCGCAGACCGCGCCCAGGGCATGGGCGCAGGAATGCACCGCACCGAGATCTTTCTGGAAGGCGATCGCGCCCATCATCGAAGCCATCATCATGTCGCTGCGCGCCTTCAGATCCTGCGGCTGGTGCACCGCGCGCTCAAGTGCGGCCGCGCCAATGCGCGTGCCCTCGAGCGCGATGCCGTCGCACAGCGGGTGGTAGGCCGGCGAGAGGTAGCTCTCGATGTTGTGCGTCAGTGCGTCCATGCCGGTAGCTGCAGTCACCGCCGCCGGCAATCCGAGCGTCAACTCGGGGTCGGCAAAGACGGTGCGCGCCAAGATGCGCGGGCTAAAGATCACTCGCTTGTGGTGGCTCTCGTTTTCGCTCACGACGCTCGATCGCCCCACTTCCGAGCCGGTGCCCGAGGTGGTGGGCAGGGCCACAAAGTAGGGCAAGTCGCGCTCGATGGGGCGCACCTGCGGATGGTCCCAGGCGTATTCGATGATGTCGCCAGGGTGTGTGGCCATCAGGCCCACCACCTTGGCCACATCCAGCGAGGCGCCGCCGCCCAAGCCGATCACGGCATCGGCGCGGTGGTCTTTGAAAGCCTGGGCGCCGGCCATCACCTGGGACGCCGTTGGGTTGCCATGCACGCCGGAATAAACGGCGACATCGAGGCCATCGAGCAGGGCCGAGAACTGGGCCAGCAAGGGCAGCGCCGCCAGGCCACGGTCGGTGACGATGAGCGGGCGGCGCACACCGGCATCGCGCAGGTGCGCGGCCACCTGATGGCGCGCACCGGCGCCAAAGACGATGGGGCAGGGAAAGGCAAAACGCGCGAGGGTCACGGTCACTCCTGATAAAAAACAGCCGGTGGCAGGCCTTGGTCGTTCAGATGATTTCGAAGTATCGCTTGAGCTCCCAGTCGGTCACCGCGTCCTGCCACTGGCGCCACTCCCATTCGCGCGTGGCGGCGTAGTGATCGACAAAGGTGTCGCCCAGCCAATCGCGGGCGATGTCGCTGCGCTGGAAGATGCGCGTGGTCTCGATCAGTGAGCGCGGCGCGCGCGCGATGTGCTCGGCGCCTTCGTTGGTGCCGGTGATCGGTGCGGCCGTGAGCTTGAGCCCTTTTTCCACGCCGTGCAGACCGGCGGCGATGACGGCGGCCATGGCCAGGTAGGGGTTGACGTCGGCACCGGGGCAGCGCGTCTCGAGCCGGGTCGACTTGGGCGAGCCGGCGATGACGCGAAAGCTCGCGGTGCGGTTGTCCACGCCCCAGGTGGGCTTGACCGGCGCCCAAAAGCCGTCGACCAGCCGCTTGTAGCTGTTGACCGTGGGCCAGAACATGGGGGCAAACTCCATCAGACAGGCCACCTGGCCAGCGAGGTAGCTTTCGAACAGCGGGCTCATCGCGCGCCGGCCCCTGGCGTCGAAAAACAGGTTCTTCTTGCCGTCCGACAGGCTCTGATGGATGTGTCCGGAGCAGCCCGGGTACTGCTGCGACCACTTGGCCATGAAGCTGGGCATGATGCCAAAACGCTTGCCGATCTCCTTGGCGCCGGTCTTGAACAAAATCGCCCGGTCGGCCGCCTCCAGCGCGCCTGAAAACGCAATCGCCGCCTCATATACGCCCGGGCCGGTCTCGGTGTGCAGGCCCTCAATCGGCACGCCGAAAGCGGCCATCTCGTCCATCAACGCGTTGAAGAAGCCGCGCTGATCGCCCATGCGCAGCAACGAATAGCCAAACATGCCCGGCGTGATCGGCTCAGGACCCACGCCGCGCTTGGCCGCCCAGGACTGTGGCGTCTCGGCAAAGTTAAACCACTCGAACTCCATGCCGGCCATGGGCTGCAGGCCCATCTTGTGCGCACGTTCGAGCACCCGCTTGAGCGTCTGGCGCGGGCACACCGGGTAGGCGCTGCCGTCGGCGTTGACGAACTCGCCCAAGAAGAAAGGCACGTTGGCATCCCAGGGAACGCGCCGGCCGGTCGACAGATCAAGCCGGGCCAGCGCATCGGGAAAGCCATGCTGCCAGCCCGTCACGGTGGTGTTGTCATAGCACTGGTCGTGCGCGTCCCAGCCAAAGACCACATCGCAAAAACCGAATCCGCCGGCCGGATGCGGCTGCGCAGCGCTCATGAACTTGTCGATGTGCAAGATCTTGCCGCGCAAGATGCCGTCGATGTCGCTGACGGCCACCTTGACCTTGCCCGCGCCGCTTTTTTTCAAGTCGGCCAGCACCGGATGAAGCGCTGCAGATCGCGCCGCAGGCCGTTTGCGCGCCGTCGATGAAGAGGCCATATCGTGCTCCCGAGTTGAAAAAACTGCGCTCAGCCCAAAGCCGGCGCCGCGCTGGCAATGCCCAGTTCCTTGAGCGCCAGCGCCACCGCATGGACCGCCTGCTGCATCTGCACCGAGTCGATGGCGCCGATGCAGCCGACGCGGAAGGTCTCGATCTGCGTGAGCTTGCCCGGATAGAGGATGAAGCCGTGGCGCTTGGCCGCCTCGTAGAAGCGGCGGAAGTCGTAGCGCGCATCGGCCGGTGCATGAAAGGTCACGATGATGGGCGCCTGGATGGCCGGATCCAGATAGGGCTTGAAACCGAGCTCGGCCATACCCTGCACCAGCGTCTGGTAGTTCTTGACGTAGCGTGCCAGCCGGGCGCTCTGTCCGCCCTCCTCCCGGAACTGGGCAATCGCCTCGTCGAGGGCCACCAGCACATGGGTCGGCGGGGTGAAGCGCCACTGGCCGGTTTTTTCCATGTAGACATACTGATCGTGCAAGTCCATGGCCAGCGACTGGCTGTTGCCGGCGCAGCCGTCCAAAATGTCCTTGCGCAAGAACACAAAGCCCATGCCCGGCACGCCTTCGAGGCATTTGCCGCTGGCCGCAATCAGGGCATCAAAACGCACCTTGCGCGCGTCGATCTCGAGCGCTGCAAACGAGCTCATCGCATCGACGATCAAACCGCGCCCGTGGCGAGCGCAGACATCGGCCACCGCCTGCAGCGGGTTGTGCACGCCGGCGCCGGTTTCGCAATGGATCATCACCACATGGGTGATGCTGGGATCGGACTTCAGGGTGTCGTCCAGGACTTGCGGCGAGACAGCCTGGGACTCATCGAAAGCCACCACGGTGGTCTTGCGCCCCATCAGATGCGTGAGCTTGGCCGCGCGCTTGCAATACGCGCCGTTGTCGAGCACCAGCACATGGCCCTGGCGCGGCACGACGGTGGCCACCGCCGCCTCGACACTGAAGGTGCCGCTGCCCTGCAAGGGCACCACGGTATGCGTGTCGTGCCCACTGATGATGTCAAGCAGGCAGCGGCGCACCCGCGCGGTGACGGCAATGAAATCACTGTCCCAGGACCCCCAGTCGCGCAGCATGGCCACCTTGGTGCGCAACGTGGTGGTCAGGGGGCCGGGGGTCAGCAAAATGGCTTCGCGATGGGCCGTGCTCATGATGGGCTTGACTCCTGAACGTTTGATAGGCGTGATGGGGTTGACAGCGGCGCTCGTCAGATCAAGGTCGGCGCCAGGCCTGGGTGCGCCGCCCGACCCAGACCCCGAGCAAGGCGAACAGTGCAGTGGCCAGCGCCGAGATGGCCGCAATCAGCACAGCCATGGCCGCGGCGGCCCCGATGTCACCGGCCTCATCGAGGTTGAGGATGGCGATCGATGCCACCTTGGTCTCGGGCGAGTACAGAAACACCACGGCCGAAATCGTGGTCATGGCGTTGATGAAAAAGTAGCGCGCGATATCGATCAAGGCCGGGGTGCAAATCGGCACGGTCACGCGCCAGAAGGTCTTGTAAAACGGCACCTTGAGCGAGGCGCTGACCGCCTCGAATTCAGCGTCAAGCGACTTGAGCGCGGTCACCGCCGTCAAATGGCCGGTGGTGTAGAAATGCACGATGGTGCAAAGGGTCAGCAGGGTCAGCGTGTGGTACAGGCCATGCAGCGGATTGCCCGGCATGTTGAAAAAGAAGATGTAGCCCAGCCCGAGCACCAGGCCGGGCACGGCCATGGGCACGATGGCCAGCGCCTGCACCGGTGCGCGCAAGCCGTCGAGGCCTCTGGTTTTTTCGAGCAGGTAGGCCGAGGTGAACACCAGCACCGTGCCAAACAGCGCGGTGCCGCCGGCCATTTTCAGACTGTTGATAAAGCCCTCGCCCACATCGCCATCGACCAGGCCGAGCCGGTAATGGTGCAGCGAGGGGCTGAGGTTGTAGGGCCAGAAGCTGGCAAAGCTGGCAAAGACCGCCATGCCCAGCATGGCCAGCATCAGCGCCGACACCAGCAGGCAGTACAGCAGCAAAGCGCGATCGCGCCAGCGTGAAGGCTTGGGCCGCAGGGCCACGGCGCGCGCGGTCAGCATCGCAGTCTGACGCCGGCTGACGTAGCGATCGACGGCAAAGCTGAGCACCGCCGGCGACAGCAGCAGCAAAGCCACCACCGCGCCCTTGGCAAAGTCCTGCTGGCCGATGACCAGCTTGAAGATGTCGGTGGCCATCATGTTGAAGTTGCCACCGATGACCTTGGGGATGCCAAAGTCGGTGACCACCAGCGTAAAGCTCACCAACGCCGCCGAGATCAGGCCGTACTTGGCACCGGGCAGGGTAATGGTGAAGAACTGCCGCACCGCGCCCGTGCCCAGCGCATCGGCGGCCTCATACAGGCGCGCGTCGGCCAGCGCCAGCGCGGTCACAAGGATCATCACCGCATGCGGAAAGACGGCAAAGCACTCGGCAATCACCACGCCCACGGGCCCGTAGATCTGCGCCACACCCAACGCAGAGAGAAACTCCTTGAGCACACCCTGGTTGCCAAACCAGTAGATCAGCGAGATGGCCGACAGCAAGGACGGCGCCAACAACGGAATCAAGCTGATCGCCCGGAACAAGCCAGCCAGCGGCATGCATGAGCGCACCAGGGCGTAGGCAAAGACAAAAGCCAGGGGCAAGACGATCACGGTCACCAGGGCCGAGACCCACAGGCTGTTCCACAGGCTGCTGAGCAAGGTGGGGGTTTGCACATAGGCCCAGAAATTGGTCAGACCCGCCCAGTTGCCCTCGGAGTCCTCAAGCGCCTGCATCAAGATGGCCAGCAGGGGGGCGGCCAGAAAAGCGAGCAGCAAGAGCAAGACAGCCGCGAGCACCGCGCGGCCGATCCAGTCGCTCCAGTGGGCTTTTTGCCGCACGGGGGTCAGGGTCAACTCGCTCATGTGCAACAGGGCCCGGGGCCTCAGTAGATCTTGATGCGCTCGGGCATCAGGGTCAACACCAGGTCCGAGCCTTCACGCAGCCCCTGCTCGCTCAGGAAGTTCAGCGAGAGGTCGACCACCAGGGGCTTGTCGCCGATTTGCGGCGCATGGACCTGCACATGGCAGAAGGCGCCGAGAAACTCGATCTTGGCGATGCGCGCGTCGACCTGCGGACCGCCCGAGGAGGCCGTCCGCACCAAAATATCCTCGGGCCTGAGGTAGACCTTGACCGCGCCGCTGCGCCCTTGCGCCGCACCGACCTGGGCCAGGCTCAACTGCCCCAGGCGCAACACGCCGGCCTCGATATGGCCGGGCAGTACATTGACCTTTCCGACAAAGTCGGCAACGAAGCTGCTGGCCGGCTCTCGGTAGATCTCCAGCGGCGTGCCCACCTGCTCGATCACGCCATGGTTCATCACCACGATGCGGTCGGCCATGCTCAGCGCCTCCTCCTGGTCGTGCGTGACCATGATGGTGGTCACGCCCAGTTGCTGCTGCAGCGATCGGATCTCCTGGCGCAGGCGCACCCGCTCGAGCGCATCGAGCGCCGACAGCGGCTCGTCCAGCAGCAGCAGGCCCGGCTGCATGGCCAGCGCCCGCGCCAGCGCGATGCGCTGCTGCTGACCGCCTGAGAGTTGGCTGGGAAACTTGGCGCCACTGCCCGGCAGCCCCACCAGCGCAATCAACTCCTGCACCCGCTCACGGATTTGCGCAGCGGGCAGACGGCGATTGACCAGGCCATAGCCGACGTTGTCGGCCACGCTCAGATTGGGAAAGAGCGCGTAGCTCTGAAAGACGATGCCGTAATCGCGGTCGGCAGGCGGCAGTCGCGAGATGTCCCGGCCGGCTTGCTCAACACTACCCTGGGTCTGCACCTCCAGGCCAGCAATGATGCGCAGCAAGGTGGTCTTGCCGCAGCCCGAGGGCCCCAGGAAGCAGACCAGCTCGCCCTGCGCAATATTGAGGTCGATGTCACGCAGGGCGACGAAAGACCCAAAGCTTTTTTGGATGCGCCGCAGGGACAAAAAGGGGCGATCAGACATGGATGGGCATCAAAAAGCCGCCTGACCGGCTTCGGGCCAGGC
>Ga0164293_10005547_pt1 | contig 10731 bp, 12 predicted proteins | sample GEODES118metaG_FD_111487 | JGI IMG/M metagenome (GOLD analysis project Ga0164293, IMG submission 111487) | Eutrophic lake water microbial communities from Lake Mendota, Wisconsin, USA - GEODES118 metaG | ecosystem: Environmental > Aquatic > Freshwater > Lake | place: USA: Lake Mendota...
AATTTTGCAAGAGTTTGGTGCATTTGAAGAAAAGATCAAAGAAGAGTTAAGTGAGCAACTGCCATTACTTGCAACAACAAGGATTCTTATGGAGTGTGTTAGAGCAGGAATGGGCCGGGAGGTAGCCCACCAATTGATTAAGAAACATTCAATTACTGCAGGTAACTTCTTTGAAGTACTGGCTAGTGAAAAGGAGTTTCCACTTTCACTTGATCAGCTTAATGATTTAATCAAAGACCCATCAGACTTTGCTGGCATGGCAGCAGAGCAATCTAGGTCTGTTGCTAGAATGATTAAGTCTGTTGTGGACGTAAAGATCAGTAAGGTAGAATTAACTCAACTAAGATGAAGCAGGATTTGGAATTAAGAGGCAGGATTAAAGAAATACTCAAATTAGTTCAAAAGGTAGCACCCGGTAATTCAGTTGAACTTCGGATCCCGCCATATGCTGCAATTCAGTGGGTTTCTGGCTCAGCACATAGAAGGAGAACGACACCTAATGCGGTTGAAATGAGTGGGCATACATTGATTGAGTTAGTTGGCAACCCTACCTATTGGGAAGAGTTTTGCATCAAGGGCCTTGTTTCAACTTCAGACCCAAAGGTAAATCTTAAAGGTTTATTTGCGCAGGTGACTAAACTAGGCACACTTTCAAAGCAGGGGATGTGATGGCTAGTAAATCAAAGCGAGCCAGAAGTGCAACAAAACGTAATCTTTCAAAAACTCTTCTATATTGGGCATCTGCTGTATTCTTGATTAAATTAGCAATAATTTTTCGAATAGAGGGAGTTAACTCAGGATCCGGGAATCAAGTTTATTTCATTGATGGCGCATGGCTAGGGGCTGATGGTGAAAATTACCTAAAGGGCTATTTTGGATTAGTTCGTGATGGTTTTTTTTCTGGTGAAGAGATTTTGTATAAATGGCCAGCTGGGTATCCTCTTCTAATTTATTTTTTATCGTTCTTAGGAGAGAGCTGGGTGTTAACAACACTATCAATTGTGCAATCTGCAGTTTTTTCATACGCTGCATATTTCTTAGCAAATGAGTTGCTAAAAACTAGGTTAAAAAACTTTGCCTTTTTGACCCTAATGATCGTTATTTGTAACCCTACTCTGTCTCTTAGTTCAATTGTAATTGGCTATGAATCTCTAGTTGCATCTGGCCTTTTAATTTCTTTAGGACTTTTTACACACAGCTTAAGTACAAGCAACAATGGCAAAGACACTCAATATTTAATAATTAGTTCTCTTATACTCGGGTATATTTCCATGCTTCAACCGAGATATCTTGCTACAGGATTATTAGTACCTATCATTTGGTTCATCTACAAAAAAAGAGATTTACTAAGTGCAGGAATTACTGTTCTATCTTTAATCTTGATGCTGTGTTTCCAGCAACTTTAATATTTAGAAATTATCATGCAACTGGTCAAAACATTATTTCATCCAATTTAGGAGTAACAATGAACATAGGCGCCGGATCTGGTGCAACCGGTGGATTTCAAACCAAAGGAGATTATGGTGTTTTGTGCAATCTATCCGGCACAGAAGCACAACAAGATAACCAGAAGGTAAAATGTGTGTTGGAATGGTACTTGAACCATCCCAGAGATAGCTTTCGGCTTTTTCTGAATAAATCGATCTATTTTTGGTCACCTTGGTTTGGTCCGTTAGAAAATGGAACAATGGGAAGAAACCCATGGCTAACTGTTCATCCAATTAAACAATCTATTTCAGATCGTGAAACACTAGCAGCTGTTTACGGAAACTTTGGAAAATTTATCTCTTGGGCTTGGCTAATTGGCAGCATTTGCTTGATGGTATACGGGTTGCGAATTCTGTGGAGGGCTAGATTTGGTGAGCGGCAAATTGCTTCACTTGCGTTACTGATAATTTCTGTAAATTGGTTTATAAGTTTGTTAACCATAGGTGATCATCGTTTCCGTATTCCAATCATGGGTATAAGTCTTTTCCTACAGGCAATCGGCCTTAAAACCCTTTTTAGTGGGGGAAAAAGACTGGTGGTTGATGGCCCGGCTTTGCGATAATCTACCCGCCTGATGATTAATTGAGTGTTGAAGGAGACCACAAATGGGACGTGGCCGTTCAAAAGCAAAACAGACTAAAGTAGCACGAGATCTAAAATACTCGAATCAGGATATGGATCTAGAGCGTTTAGCAAAAGAGTTACATGGTGAGACTGAAGAGGATAAAGATTTTAACGATGACTCCTCCAAAGATAACTACATACCTCGAAATTAATTAGTAACTAATGCAACCAACTCCTTATGTTGCATCCCTTAGGGTTTATGAGCCTTTAGCAGCTTTTGATAAAGAGAATCAAAATAGGTGGGATCAAATTCTAGTCACAACACGAACAGGAAGAGATGAGCAACATATGGCGCTTCGGCGGGTAATTTTGTCAGAACCACCAGCTTTTAAATTAGACGGTGCGCACATTTTAGAAATCGATGACAAAAAATACATAGCTCCATGGTCAACAGCAGCAAGATGTTGGACGGCTTTAGATGATTTCAAATCTTCACTGCCATTCACAGTAAGTAGTTTTTTTCTCCCAAAAGAAATCGAAAACGCGCTTTCTTTAAACTCTGAAAGTATTGAAGATAAGGTCTCACACATCATTACTGCAACTTGGAGCATCCCCCCACGTTGGTTTTCACTCTTTGAGGCTTCAGATCGAATTCGAGGAAGTAATGATGATGGTGCTTACACAGTTATTCGAACCTCAATGTCAAATGCTAAGCAGAGATGTTTATTTGCCCATCAAGCAGTGGTAAACGCTTTTGGCCATGGGCCAATCGAACAGGAGATTGCAGATTTACTTGAATGGCTATCAATTTTTGAGTCTAACTCAATTGTAGAGTGTGACTACGGTGGATTAGCTATTTACTTAGAGAAATCTCTAATTGAAAATGGTCAACCAGGCTTAAACGCGGACAGTTCAATAGAAGATGTTGCTCGATCTCTCGCTGGGTTAGCAGCAGGAGATGGCGCGCTGGCGGGCCAGGGCTATGAGCGATTAGTTACACGCTGGCGTCGCGTAGCAGCCTTTGAACAGGCTATGTAATTTTAAATACTTGTCATTTACTTACCCAAACCACAATACTTGCCTCATAAGGTTTAAATCGGACATACTCACCAACTAAAGTTAGTAAGGGGCAACTTAAATGAACTCAGACCAAGAGGTCTTATTGACCCCAGCTGAGGTGGCATCACTATTTAGAGTAGATCCAAAGACTGTTACCAGATGGGCAAAGTCTGGCAAGTTAACTTCAATTAGAACCTTAGGGGGACATCGAAGATATAAAGAGTCTGAGGTTAAAGCACTTCTTCTGAAAACAACTAGCAACAGTTAAAGAATGGATAGAGATTAACTATGAGCGAAGAGAAAAATACTGGCGATGATTCAAAAGCTAAGATGTTGGCAGCTCTTGCAAAAAAACAAAAGGGCACCAACTCTGGTAAGAGCGCAGGTCCTGCCTCAGGATCCAAGGTTGGCTCAGGGCAAACTGGCGGCTCTGCCCCAAAGATGCATAGACGCAAATCTGGTTCAGCATAATTAAAATTATCTAGCCAAATGGGAATTACAAATACTGAGTACTTCTTACTGTTTGTAATCTCCTATCTATTTGTAGGTGTACTAACACCAATCATGCGAAAGATTGCTATTGCAACTGATGTGGTTGATCGACCTAACTCCTTACATAAATCCCATAAGAAACCTGTTCCTTATTTAGGTGGGGTAGCAATAATTATTGGGGTAATTACAGTTTCTTACAGTGCCTCACTTTTTGCAGAATTTAACTCGAGTACTTTCTGGCTAGCAACCTCAGTTCTTGGCCCAGCACTATTACTTGGACTGATCGGTTTATGGGATGACATAAGAAACTTACCTCCCTTGCCAAGATTTATTGCCCAAACGTTTGCGGGTGTGTTTACTGCAAGTATTTTGTTAATTACAGACAATGTTGGCAATCCAACAGGCTCATCAATTTTTGATTCAATTATTACAGTTGTGTGGATTGTTGGAATTTGTAATTCAATAAATTTTTTTGACAATCTAGATGGTGGAGCTGCAGGGACGGTTGCGATTTCCTGCATGGCACTGGCGTATTTAGCGCTATCTGGAGATCAATACTTAATTGCTGCTCTATCTACCGTAACCGGAGGGGCAACCCTAGGATTTTTAGTCTGGAATAAAAACCCAGCAAAGATTTATATGGGTGATGCTGGTGCGCTATTCCTTGGCGTTTTGCTCGCCACATTATCAGTTCAATTTGAACCAAATACCCAGACACAGATTGGTTCGTATTTAATCCCAATCTTGCTGCTTGCAATTCCCATTTTAGATACAACTATTGCAGTTTTATCAAGAGTTCGAAGGCATCTTTCACCTTTTCAAGGCGGACAGGATCACCTATCGCATCGATTGATTCGCGCAGGACTATCACGAAAACAAGCAGCTTTTACCCTATGGACATTTTCAGCAGGTTTTGCAGCAGTTGCACTTCTGATTTCAAGTATAAATATTGCGATTGAAAGTTATGCGGTTACCGGAGCTGCATTACTGTGGGTGCTTATGTTTGTCGTATTTTTTAGGACAAAAGATTCTTAAGTCTTTTTTCTAAAAACTAACTTATTTAAGACAAAGTAATTTATTGGTATAATAAATACCAGTGGGGCCAGTTTTGCAATTCTTGGATCAATATTTACCAAAATCAAAGATTGAATAATTGAGGTTGAAACAAACCACCAAAAGGTAAGATTGAGTAAGTACTTAAATCCAGAGCGTGAATGGTTTTGTTCACTCTTAAATGTCCAACGATAATGGGTGTAATAATTGAGTGAAGTGGCAACACTTACCGATATTGAATTCACTAAAAATACTGAATTAATTGGCCCATAAAGAGAAATGAAAAGCAGGTAATCAATTACAGTTGTCAAAATACCAACTACTGCCCAACGGAGCATTGAGGGTTCAAAGTATTTATCCTTCAAAGCTTCTAACCAAATTTTCATTAAAACCAATCTTTTCAGCGAACCTCAGCTATGTTTTGAATGGTGGCTGAGGCCGGGATCGAACCGGCGACCTAACGATTTTCAGTCGTTCGCTCATACCAACTGAGCTACTCAGCCACAGTTTAATAGTACTTTAAATATAGATGAATGTTAAACTCAATTATGAATCTCAAAGTGAGCCAAAATATGCCTGGATCAGTGGTTTGGCGACTTATCAATTATGGGGCAATTAGCACTCTTAAATATATATTGTTTGAAAAAGCATTTAAAAGGAAGAAACCGGATTTTAAAAGCTTTGACACCTCTTCAGTTGCTGTTACAAAGTTTTTAAATCTTGACCAAAACAAATTTGACTTTATCTCAAACTTTGTTGATAAGTATCTTGCTGACTGCGAAACAATACTGTTGAACAACGATATTGAAATTAAGATTGGCACAGTTGGTAAAGATTCTCCTAAAAACAGGTTGTACGCAATAGGGTTAGCTGTAATTGCTTTTAACCCTAATACGTATATAGAAACAGGTACTCAACATGGAGTATCTGCGGGATTTGTAGAGAAATTAAGTGAAGCCCTAGAAAAAGAAATTAAAGTCGTCAGTTTTGATGTAGATGAAAAATCAAATGTAATCCCCGGCTTTAGTTTTGAGCGAATATTATTAAAGAATCCAGTGAGAAAAAGTCTTGTTAAAAGTCTTTATAATTTAAGGTTAGAGCATAATAAAATTATTTTTTGTCACGATAGTGACCACAGTTTTGAAAACATGTATTCAGAGTTTAAAATCGCTAAAAAAGTTCTAGATCCAGTTGCTATAATCTCTGATGACATTAGTCTTAACAAAAGTTTTCTCAAATTTTGTAATAGAGAAAAATTCAAGTTTATGCAATTTAGAATAAGTTCAGGAAATGCTGCTGGCATAGCCTTTAAAAATATCCGCGACCCAGACGGGACTTGAACCCGCGACCTCCGCCGTGACAGGGCGGCGCGCTAACCAACTGCGCTACTGGGCCATTCTTCTGAAGTTGAAAATACTTTCAACTTCTTTGCGTCCCCAACGGGATTTGAACCCGTGTTAACGCCGTGAAAGGGCGACGTCCTAGGCCACTAGACGATGGGGACTAGTGGGGATAAGGGTATCGGTCATCTTAGTCATATCAAAACCAAATTAAGTGGGAAGATTTGAGCATGGAATCCAATTTCAACACCGCAGAGAATGAAATTAAAGATGCTGCAACTGCATTAATGATGGGGAAACTCGTAGCCTTTCCAACAGAGACAGTTTATGGGTTAGGCGCGGATGCAACAAATGAAAGAGCGATAAACAGGATTTTTTCTGTGAAAAATAGGCCACCCACCCACCCACTGATAGTCCATATTTCATCAATGAATTATTTAGATAAATGGGCCATTAACATTCCCGGATACGCAATGAAACTCGCAAGAGAGTTTTGGCCTGGACCAATGACACTAATTCTTAAGCGAAGCAATCTAGCTAAGAATTTTATCACCGGAGGGCAAGATTGCGTTGGAATTAGAGTTCCAGCAAATCATATGGCACTTAAATTATTGCATCATTTTGAACAATTAGGAGGGGAAGGCGTGGCAGCACCAAGCGCAAACAGATTTGGCGCAGTTTCTCCCACAACAGCAGAATCGGTAAGCCATGCTCTAAAATCTTATCTTGCTGTAGATGATTTAATTTTAGATGGTGGTCATTCTGAAATTGGAATAGAATCAACAATTATTGAGTGCTTAAATGAATCTCCAAATATTTTAAGACCAGGATTTATCTCAAAAGAAATGGTCGAAGGGATATGTAATGTGCGTAATTTGAAATTAGATGAAAGTTCAGTAAGAGCGCCTGGACTTATGCTTTCTCACTATGCTCCATTGGCTGAAGTAGTACTAGATGCCAGTACGTCAACCGGAGATGGGTTTTTAGCGATGTCAGAAATCGAGACACCATCAGGAGCAATCAGGTTGGGATCTCCTTCTACCATTGAACAGTATGCAAAAATTTTGTACTCCGCGCTACGAATGGCAGATAAAAAAAAGCTTAATCGAATCGTTGTGATCCAGCCTCTGGGCTCGGGACTTGCCCTAGCAATTCGAGACAGACTGAGTAAAGCCGCAGCAAGGTGAAATATTTCTACTTTGTACACTAGGATCGGGACATCACAAAGTGTTTACAAAGCAACATAAATCGGGCCTTTAGCTCAGTCGGTAGAGCAACGGACTTTTAATCCGTGGGTCGTCGGTTCGATCCCGACAGGGCCCACATATTTTTTTTAGCTTACGAGTTTTAGTGGCCTAATCGTGATCTTACAGTTAATCACTGTAAATTTTAAGTAAATTCTCAACCGAATGCTGCCAAGTAAAAAATTTAGCTCGCTTGGATGCATGGAGTTTCAATTCAATTAGTATCTGCCTTTGTTGCGAAATTTTCAATAATGCGCCTGTAAGATCTGGCAAAGATTCCATATCAATATGAATTCCAGCGTTGCCTGATACTTCAGAAGTAGAAGTAAAAACGTGATCTAAAGAAGGACAGTTTCTTTTCAGACCCTCTAAAACTGGCAAACCAAATCCTTCATGTAAAGACGGCGATATGTTTATCAAGGCACCGTCATATAAATATGCTAACTCTTCATCTGATAGATCCGGTAAGACAAGAACTTTTTCTCCTATGTTAAACTTGTTAATAAGTATTGTTGGCTCAGAATATCCATTTACAGGCTTACCAACTAGAATTAATTTCGGTAGATCTAAATCCCGCTCACTTGCTAAATGATATGCATTAACTAGTTTCGCTACATTTTTATAAGGTTGCCATCTAGATATGCAAAGAAAATAGTCTTCAGGAATGTTCAATTCATTCGGTTTCTTTGCTTCTAATGTATCAAAATTTGAACCCAGATAAAGACACTTTATTTTTTGTTTTGGAAATTTACTAATACTATTTAGTTTTTTGCACGCGTCCTCTGAAGATCCTATAATAAAATCTAATTTGAAAATGTTCATTCGCAAATTCCAATAAAAAAGACTAGTCCAAAATGTATTAATTTCCTTATTAATTCTATTGGTGGCATCGTAGAGTGTTATAACAGTTTTTTTGGCTGGAATTAGGAAAAAAAATGGATAAACTCTACTCGAGTGCCAATGCACTACATCGAATTTATCAATTTCCTTTGTCCAAATATTTCTAACCCAAAAAATTAGAAATGAAAAAAAATGATTTGCCACACCAAATTTTCGCATTGGAATTATTATTTCGCACGAATTAGGTAAGCCATAAAATTCATTATTCGAATTGCCAAAATGAATGAATGTTTGACGCACATTGTTATTCTTTGCTAGTTCACTTATTAACTCTTTTGCCACTCTTGCTGTCCCACTATTATGTCGTCCATATATAACATTAGTTAAATGCGCAATAGATATTCGTTCTCCATCAATACTCAAGTTATATTAATCCTAATTCTATTAGGTAGCAGATTAAAGACTTTTTTATAAACATCAACTTGCTCATTTAATAGAAAGATCCTTCGACCGGGTTCTTCGCGTGAATATTCGAGTTGGAAACCACCGTGAGCCAGATAATTCGCATAACTCAACAGAGATTCAAATTTAGGTAGAATTGGATTCGTTAAAAATTTCTTTAACTTTTCTTCATCGTACACGCAGACTTCTTCCATACACGGAGCATAAATTGCTGACTCACTCATAATAGCTACTGGAATGTTAGCAACAGCAAATTCATATCCAATTGTAGATTCCCAGACAAAATTTGCTTTCATAGATTTTGCTAAGCTATAGGAGTTTAATCGGTTATCTGAATCTATGATTTCCACTTGACTATTGGTTCTGAATATTTCCCATTCACGATCGTGCTGTATTGGCATATTTGGATCGCTTGGGTGCAGTCTAATTAAAAGTTTATCATTCGCGTTTATATTACTTAAAATGGACTGAACGGCATCGATTTGATTTTGGAAAAATTGTGCTTTTCTTTTATATTTATGCAATATAGAAAATTCGAATTGAGATGTTGCAAAAAATGCGTAGTTATTTGCCTTCCCTAATCGTGCTGCATCAAATTTTTGGGAAGTTTTTGTAAAAAAGTCCAAACCGTAAGGAATAGAAGTTCGGGTTTGAAAAGTTAATATAACTCTACTAGTCAAATCTTCATCAAAGTTTTTTACTTTTTCGAGACATAAAATTTTAGCTTGACTCTCAATATGGTTAGCAGGACTTGTTTCCCAATAATCGATATGACGATTTAATATTTCGGGGAATACATAGCCCCCACCTCCTTCATACAGATACACACAACATCCCCGATTCCTCAAATAAGTACTTAGTACGGCCTGCACTGGCTGCCTGCCGTTACAGACAAAATAGTAGGAGAATTCTGTGGGGGAGATATTCTGGATAAAGTCAAAAGTTTCCATTATGGATTGCCTAATTCCCATTACTAACGAAAGTGGCACTAAATCATCGTCTGTTAAATTTTTTTTGTATTTGCTGGATAAATGGGTGTGAAGTATCTCATTAGCCCTAATTAACCCCCAGTAAACATCATTAAAATCTGAAATTTTCACGAGCTTTCTAGGGTAATGCTTGTTGATTGATTTACTCGATTTACTTCTAAAGTAGGGGATGTCATTTGAGGAACAAATGTTGGAAATTCTGTTCTCAATTCGAGTATTTTGCTTTAAAAAAGTTCCTCTTAAAATTTTTCGGGTTTTTATAGGTAGCTGTTTCCCCAAAACTTTGATTCTTGCAGAGTACGTTAGCGAATAATCAGAAACATCAAAAACTGTAACCTGTGCTCCGGCACTTTTTAGCCTCAATGCAGTTTCTAAAGCCCATGGAAACTCTAGGTTCCCAGGCCCTGAGATAAAAACAGCAACTTTGGATTTGGAAAATTTTTGGAAATTAAAGCAGCAATCATTTAAACACATTGGCAACTACCCTTTCAATACTTAAAACAACTTGTATAAATCAGATTTGAACGAACAATCACAGAGACCAACTCTCATTTCAGTCTTACTAAAATCGGATTTAGTTTCTAATGTGTAAATATTCACTTACTAAGGCTTTCCAAACGCAAATCATTTTCTACCATCAGTGTAATTAACTCTTTGAAATTAATTTTTGCCTCCCAATCAAGTCTTTGTTTTGCTTTACTTGAATCCCCAACTAATAAGTCTACTTCTGCTGGCCTTTTCATATCCGCATCAAAAGTGACGTATTTTTCGATCTCGGCGTCTAATTCAGCTACCTCTAAGGCAGTTTCTAAAAAATCTTGAACTGAATGTGTTTTACCGGTTGCGATTACAAAGTCATCGGGCGAGGATTGTTGCGTCATTCTCCACATTGCTTCAACATAGTCGCCAGCATATCCCCAATCACGTTTTGGCGATAGGGCGCCTAATGAAAAATTATTAATTTTACCAAGCTTTATTTTTGCAACGCTCGAGGTTATTTTTCGGGTAACGAACTCATGTCCTCTAAATTCACCTTCGTGATTAAATAATATGCCACAAGATATGTGCATGTTATAAGATTCACGATAGTTCACACAGGTGTAGTGAGCAAAAGTTTTTGCAACGCCATATGGAGACCTTGGATGAAAGGGAGTTAACTCATTCTGAGGCGTGGTTCGCACCTTTCCAAACATTTCAGAA
>Ga0164293_10005549_pt1 | contig 10730 bp, 10 predicted proteins | sample GEODES118metaG_FD_111487 | JGI IMG/M metagenome (GOLD analysis project Ga0164293, IMG submission 111487) | Eutrophic lake water microbial communities from Lake Mendota, Wisconsin, USA - GEODES118 metaG | ecosystem: Environmental > Aquatic > Freshwater > Lake | place: USA: Lake Mendota...
CTTCGATCAACTCACGTGACGCCGCGCTTCCAGTCTCTTCATCGCTCGTCGCGAGGATATGGATTCCATCTCGCTCTTCCAGTGATGCGATGGCCATCACCGCTTGGACGAAGCCAGCCTTCATGTCGTATGTGCCAGGACCTCGGAGATGATCGCCTTCGATCGCCCACCGTGGTGTGAATGAGCCCTTCGGCCAGACGGTGTCGAGATGACAGAGCATGAGCACGCGAGGCTTTCCACTCTTCCAAGAAAGTGTCGGGTAACCCTTCACATCCTTGACCTCACCGGAAGTTCCAAGGAGTTCAGTGATGATGCGATTGGCTTCAGCGACGACCTCTTTACAAGCCGCTACATCCTCGGTCGGTGATTCGATCTCGACTAGACGACGTACGAGTTCTATCGCTTCCGATTTGGATATCTTCACCGGCGATCTGGTCATGTCGCTATCTTGCCATCACTCGAGGTGTGCGACCCCGGTGATCCGCGCGATCTTGAAGGTGGCGAGCTCTTCACTGCCGTGATCTCGCGCAAGGAGGTTGCCCATCGCGATCTGGACTGGATCGATGATCTTCTGCGTCACCGAGCCATTGGTATCGGCGTAACCGATCATCACACTGCTCTGATCAGCGACCACTTGTCTAAGGATCGCTAACGTCTCGTTTGCGCTCGTCCGTGGGATCTCAGCGAGGCTGGTCTTGCTACCGCTGACACGGTCACCAGCGCGCATCGCCTTGATCGCAGCGGAGATGACGGCATCGCTCGGTGATGGACTTTCGGCGATGGAACGTGGCAGTCGAGCACGAGACTTAGAGCGAAGTTGGCGAGGTGCTGTGATGACGACACCGGATTGGTTCTCGAGTGATGGCAGGTAACCGGCATTGCGTAAGTCCTCGATCAGCTCACTACCTTCGACCTCGGAGACCAGAACTTGTGGTGCGATCTTTCGAAGCCGCAAGTTCTCCAGGCGCTTGTCCTTTGTGATGGCAAGGATCGTGGTCTCATCCTCGCAACGGATGAAACTCTGTGCCATACCGACGCGAAGTTGTCCGTGACGCCGCGCGATATCTGCGATCAGGTATTCGAGTGGTTGTGGGATCGGGGTACGAGAGACCTCATGGAGGAAGGCCTTGATCTCATCACCGGTATGGCCATGGTCGAGACCTCGTCTGATCGAACTCTCGGTGAAGCGATAGACGGTGGCATTGCCACGGCTCTCGATGTCGGCAAAGTTCGAAAGCCTCCGTGAGAGATCGATCGTCAGTGGTCCCGGTGCGATCGCAGTGTTATCAGCCTGCACCAAGATGTGATCGATCGGCGGTGGTAGTGAGGAGTCGATCTGTAGTGAGTCGAGTTCCTGCAAGAAGCGTTTACCGAATGGGGAGAGCGCTCCTCGCCCTGTGATGCCGAGCCACTCCGCCTCTTCGATCGTCCAGGCTGTGAACTCGCGATGAAGCGGTGCACTCTTTCGAGTCGGTGCAAGCCAATCGATCCAACTCTGCACCATTGCTTGATCAAGGGTGATCTCTGGATTCGATTCGAAGACAGAGAGGATCAATCTCCTCATTCGAGCAGCCCAGATTCGATCGAGTTCACTACCAAGCGGTGTGATCCCCTTGCTCTCTGCGCGACGGACAAGTCCAGAGACTCGAGATGTAGCGAGCCAGAGCGATGCGATCTCTCGCCAGCGAGACTCGGGGCTTTGACTCTGCCAAATATCGAATTGTGCTGACGGAAGGATTCGATCATCACCTTCGATTGCGATCAATCCAGCGAGGAAGGCGAGTTCGGCGACGAATGCCGCGAGTTCCTCATCGACACCGAGATGCTCCGCACACTTCTTCAGATCCCGCACGCCAAGACCGCCAGTCTTGAGTGCGCGAGGAGTCTCCTCTGACCAGAAGTCGAGTAACTCCGCGATCCATCGCAAGACGGAACTGATGGAAGCAAGCGATGCGTCCTTGATCGCATCCGACTTTGCTCGGTCGCCATCCAATTTCGGTGGCGTGATGGAGAGTTCGCGGTGGACTCTGCCGCCACGAAGATGGAGACCTACTTCACGTGGAAGTGCCACATGCTCGCTATCGATTTGAGTGAGGAGTCCTTGCTCCAAGAGCCACTCGATCTGCTTGCCGGTCTTACGACGATCCCCGATCGCACCCTTAGGCGATCCCCACGTCAACGCTTGCAGGATCTGCAGCGCACCGGGCGGCGCCTTCGCGATCGCTGCGATCTTTGGCTTCCCTAGCGATACCGGTCCAAGACCTGCCGGAGTAGCTCCGATCAACTCTCGCAGGGCCCGCGCCATTCGGATCTCACCACGATCGAAGTAGATCAGCGCTCGGATCCAAAGTGCATCGAGCTCTTGTATCGCTGCCGGGTCAGTGCACTCAGTGAGCCGTTCGATCGTCAATGGTTCTTCGAGTGCGCAGATCGCTTCGAGGACTTGGTATTGGAAGAGATTGAGTGTGTCTAGGCATCGGACGAGTGATGGTGTCGATGTCGCTCGTGCTGCCAAAGATGAGAAATCGTTGGGAACTGGTGCCGTCAGATCAGACCTCGCTGAGAAGAGGTGAGCGATCTCCTCATCGCTCCGTGCGCGAAGTTCATCGGCGAGTGATGCGGCAGCTCTCATCCGCGGTTCGCTTGGATTCTTACCCTTGACCTTCGGCGACATAACTGGCCTACATTACCGGCCCAGATATCTCGCTGCGATTCGTCTCAATTAGCTCAACTATGATGAGCCATCATGCGCGTACACCTCGTAAGACATGGTCAGGTGGAGAATCCGAATAACATCCTCTACGGCCGACAACCAGGGTGGTATCTCTCATCACTCGGTAAAGAGATGGCAGCAGGTGTCGCGGATTGGAGCAAGGCTCTCGATCTCGGTGCGCTTCATGTGTCACCGCTCGAGAGAGCACAAGAGACCGCATCCCCGATCTCCAACGCCCATGATCTTTCGATCACGACCGATGATCGTCTGATCGAGGCAGCGAATGTCTTCGAAGGCAAACCCTTTGGCGTCGGTGATGGGGTTCTCAAACATCCCGCCTCATGGCGCCATCTCTACAACCCATTCAAGCCTTCATGGGGAGAGCCCTATGTCGATCAGATCAATCGCATGCTTGGCGCCGCATTCACAGCCCGTGATGCTGCCAAGGCTGCGGGCAAGAGTGATGCCATCTGCGTCTCGCACCAACTGCCGATCTGGATCGTCAGAAGTGCGATCGAGGGACGACCGATGCTCCATGATCCAAGGAAGCGTCAATGCTCACTCTGCTCAGTGACCACGATCCACTTCGATGATGATGGCATGATCACCGACCTGACCTACCAAGAGCCAGTCAAACACCTTTTACCTGTGAAGAAGTGATCTGATGCGCAAGAGACTCCTGATCATGCTCTCGATGCTGATCGCGCTCTTACTGCTCTCACTCTCCTTCGTCGGCTCTTCCTCCGAACCCGAAGTCGGTGCGGAACTCTCCTATATAGAAGGTAATGGTGCAGTCACCAAGGTCCCGATTGGCTCACGAAAAGCGACACCTGACCTCTCAGGAACACTGATCGATGGCAGTGAGTATCGGATGGAGCGAGGAAAGCCGATCGTCCTCAATGTCTGGGCATCATGGTGCTCGCCATGTCGCGCAGAGGCTCCGACCTTGCAGGAATTGAGCGAGAAGTACCCAGACGTGCAATTCCTAGGAGTGCTCACTCGCGACAATCTCACCGCGGCGCGTGCCTTCATCGATAGGTTCGGGCTGACCTTCCCATCGCTTCGAAGCGATGATGTCTTGCTCGAATTCAACGATGCGATGATCGCCAATGCCATCCCAACCACACTTGTGATCGATAAGAACGGCTTGATCGCAGCGCGAATCGGTGGAGAGGTGACCTTCACGGGATTGAGTGGCCTGATAGACGAGGTCCTCGGTGAATGAGTTCCTCACCGACCAGATCTTCGATGGTTCGCTCATCCTCTCTGCGCCGATCGCCTTCCTCGCAGGCATCGTCTCCTTCCTCTCTCCTTGTGTACTGCCACTCCTTCCGGGATACCTCTCTTACATAGCGGGCGCGAGCGCTACTCGAGTGCGCGTCCTCCTCGGTTCCACGCTCTTCGTACTCGGCTTTACCGCGCTCTTCATCTCCTATGGCGTGATCTTCGGATCACTCGGGACGACCTTGATGAGGAATGCAGATACCTTCACCAAGGTCCTAGGTGTCTTCACAGTCTTCCTCGGCTTCGTCTTCATCTTCAGCGAACGCTTCTATCGATCCTTTCGTTTTGCATCGCCACGAGTACAAGGCATCGTTGCGGCACCACTCCTTGGTCTCCTCTTCGGATTCGGTTGGACACCGTGTATCGGACCGACTCTCGCATCGGTTCAAGCGCTCGCCTTCAGTGAAGCAAGCGCGCTCCGCGGTGCGATCCTCTCTGCCTTCTATTCACTTGGTCTTGGTCTACCACTCATTCTCTTCGCACTCTTCTTGGTCAGAGTGCGTGCACTCCATACCTTCCTATTGCGGAACTCAAGGACCTTCGCAGTGATCGGCGGCTCCTTCCTCATCGCAATCGGTATCGCTCAGATCACTGGACTCTGGGGGCAATGGGTTGCATCACTTCAAGGTTCCATCACTAACTTCATCCCGGTGATCTGACAGGTGATCTGAGATGAGCGATGTGAATATGAGCGGCAGGCGACGGATCGAGAAGGATCGCACTCGTGACCTTGGGGAAGTGAGGGAGCTCTCCGGCTTCTCCTTCCTTCGCTATCTCTGGCGACTTCTCACAAGTATGCGCACTGCGCTTATCCTCTTGCTCCTACTTGGTCTTGCATCGATCCCTGGTTCGATCATCCCGCAACGTGCCCAGAACCCATTCCAAGTCCAGGATTTCTTCGAAGCCAACCCAACTATCTCGCCGATCTTCGATCGCCTCTACCTCTTCGATGTCTTCGGCGCCCCTTGGTTCTCTGCGATCTATGTACTCCTCTTCATCTCATTGATCGGTTGTGTCATCCCACGACTCAATGAATATCGGAAGGCGATCTTCGAGCGTCCGACAGAACCACCTGCTCTCTTGGAGAATTTCACTGGATATCAGCGATTCCAAGGCGATTTAGAAGAGGCCGCATCGCACTTCAAGTCGAAGCGCTTTCGGGTGGAGAGATTCGATGATGGCTATACCTTCGAGAAGGGCTATCTCAAGGAGAGCGGGAACTTGCTCTTCCACTTCTCTCTCATCCTGATCCTCGTCGGCATCGCAGCGAGTTCGCTCTTCGGAATGCGCGGCGAGGCGATCGTCAATGTCGGAGAGAGATTCATCAATACCCCGGTCACCTATGACAATCTCACTCCGGGTCGCTTCTACTCCGTCGATTCGCTCCAGCCATACCGGATCGAATTGCAAGAGTTCTATGCCGAATACGACCCAGTGACCAACGCAGCACGTGAATATGAGTTGAAGGTTCGGGTGCGCGAAGATCTCGGTTTGCCCTTCACCAATGAGGTGGTGCGCGTCAATCAACCACTCACCTTCGGTGCATCACGTGTCTTCTTGCAGGCGACCGGTTACTCAGTCATCGTCACCGTCCGAGATGCAGATGGAGCGATCTCCTTCCAAGGTCCGGTTCCACTTCTTCCGATCGATCCGAATCTCACATCGACAGGTGCGATCAAAGTCCCCGACATGGAGCCGAGTGTTGGTTTCGTCGCTTCATTCCTTCCGACAGCGGCACGAGATGAGATCCGTGGTGGTTTCTCCTCATATCCCGAACCACTTGATCCCAGATTGCTCCTCGGTGTCTGGCAAGGGGATCTTGGGATGGATGAAGGAAAGCCGCAGTCGATCTATCGCCTCGAGACCGACGGAATGGAGCGAATAGGACTTGTCTCCCTTCGACCAGGTGAGTCCTATGACTTCACAGTGGGCTCCATCACTTTCGAGAGCTTCGTGCCTTGGATCAACTTGCAGGTCATCCATGATCCAGGGAAGAGTTATGCGTTGGCAGGCGGTCTACTTTCGCTCCTTGGGGCGTTAGGGATGCTCTTCGTCCATCGCCGGCGGATCTGGATCAGATCCACCTCGGAAGGGATAGAGATTGCAGGCCTCTGCAATACCAATGAGGAATTGGTCGAACGCGAGATCAAGGAAGCGATGAAGGGAGTTGCGAAAGATGGATAGCAGATCACTCGCCTACCTCTCCAACAACCTCGTCTACTCATCACTGGCTGTCTTTGCGATCGTCTTCCTTCTTCATGCGGTCGAGACGGCATTCGCAGTCAAGAGTGGTGAAGGACGAAATCTCGACCGACAACGGACCGAGAAGATCGCGCGAAATGCAACTGGATTGATGGTTCTAGCCGATCTCCTTCTCCTCGCAGGGCTTGTTGCAAGAGGACTCTCCGCCTCACGTTTCCCACTTGCGAATATGTATGAGTTCTCGATCACTGGTGCCTTCATGTTCGTCACTGCTTATCTCATAGCGCTAAGAAAGCACGACCTTCGTTGGTTAGGGCTCGTCATCTCACTCGCTGCACTTCTCACTTTGGGAACTGCGATCACCTTGCTCTATGTCGAGAGCGCACCGTTGGTACCAGCCCTCAAATCGCCATGGCTCTTGATCCATGTACTCGCTGCGATCATCTCCGGCGGGATCTTCCTGCTGGCAAACTCCATCGCTGGTGCCTATCTCATCCTCGAGAAGATCGAGCGCGGTAAGGGTCGCGGTCCATGGGCATCAAGACTTCCTTCACTCGACTCACTCGATCAACTCACCTATCGCTTGATTGCACTCGTCTTCCCGATCTGGACCTTCTCCATCATCGCCGGAGCGATCTGGGCGGAGGCTGCGTGGGGTCGTTATTGGGGTTGGGATCCAAAGGAGACATGGGCCTTCATCACATGGGTCGCTTATGCCGCTTATCTTCACGCTCGCGTGACGGCAGGATGGAAAGGCAAGAAGGCTGCTTGGCTCTGCCTCATCGCGGGTTCGACCTTCCTCTTCAACTATGTCTACGTCAATATCTGGGGCACCGGAAAACACACTTACAGCGGTCTCTGATCGCATCCAAAGCATTTGCTGTAGTGACGCTTTCGAGAGTGATCTGCGAGTTTGCAGGCCGATGATCCTCCTTTGAGGAGGATTCACAGTGAGAAGACTCGAAGGACGTATAGCGCTCATCACCGGTGGTGCTAGTGGAATCGGCAAGGCGACCGCACATCGATTCGTTGATGAGGGCGCGAAGGTAATCATCAGCGATATTCAAGACTCACTTGGTGAGGCGGTCATAAGGGATCTGCTAGCTAAAGGCGGTGAAGCGACCTATCTCCACCATGATGTCTCGAAGGAAGAATCTTGGAAGGAAGTGATCTCGAAGATCGATTCCAAGTACGGCCGTCTCGACATTCTTTTCAACAACGCAGGGATTGGGGATACCTTGACTCTCGAGGAGACGCCGATGGAGAACTACCTGAAGACCATCGCAGTGACCCAGAATTCTGTCTTCCTTGGCATGAAGCTTGCTTCAGGACTTTTGAAGAGATCGAAAAACCCTTCAGTGATCAATACCAGTTCCATCTTCGGATTGAGTGGTGGCTTTGGTGCATCTCCTGCTTATCACGCAGCGAAGGGTGCGGTCACTGTGATGACGAAGAGCGCTGCGCTCGGATGGGCGACAGAGGGGATTCGCGTCAATTCAGTCCACCCTGGATTCATCGACACTCCGATCCTTGGTAATGCCAAAGAGACCGAGTTCGGCAAAGTCCTACTTCAAGTGACTCCGATGAATCGACTTGGGCTACCCGAGGAGGTTGCTGCGACCGTGGCATTTCTCGCTAGCGATGACGCTTCATTTATGACTGGGTCAGAGTTGGTCGTCGATGGCGGTTATCTAGCGAGATAGCCATGGGCCGAGCAAGAGATCTTGAAGGTTAGAGACCCTTCAAGAAGTCAGGGTTGTCGTCGGGTGGCAGGACCTTCCTTTGTCGTTTGAAACCTCCACCAAAACCTTTGCCCTTCGGTCTTCCTGCGACGAACAAACCGATCGGACCGAGTGCGAGAGTCTGTGGTCCAAAAAGGATGATGACCAGGATCCAACCCCACTTAGGGAGGTTTCGTACCTGCTCCTGATCGGTCTGCGCGCACTCCACCAAGGCATAGATGGTGATGCCGAAGAGGATGATCAGCGGAAGGTAACGAAGCATGGGATGAGATTACCGAAAGCTTAGAAGGAGCGCCAAAGAGAGCAGTAGCGCGAAGAGGATCTGGAATTTACCTGTCGCTTCGAGCGCTTTGATCAACTGATCGCTGGCAATCACCTTACGTAACCGGAGTAGTTGAGGGATAAGAAAGAGAAGAAGAAGGAGAGATGGAAAAGAGGTGGTCGTGACGAAGATGAAGAGCGAGAGTGTGATCAGCGACCAATAGAGCGTGATGCTTCTATTCTTTCCGATCCGAACTGAGAGCGTTCGCTTCCCAGCGGTTATGTCAGTCTCGATGTCACGGATGTTGTTGAGCAAGAGGATGCAGCAGGCGATCGCACCCATCGCCGACCCGATCAAGACGACGCGAAGGTCGATGGTCGTGGTGTGAATGTAGTAAGTGCCCACTGTGGCGACGAGGCCGAAGAAGATGAAGACTGAGATCTCACCGAGACCGCGATATCCGTAAGGATTCCTTCCGCCGGTGTATCCCCAGGCCGCGAGGATGGCGATGACCCCGACGATGAATAGCCAGGGAGAGACCGTAAGCGCAAGATAGGAACCAGCGATCATCGCAACGAAGAACGAGATGTAGGCGGCGCGCTTGACGCTCGCTGCGCTTTTGATGCCACTTGCGACAAGACGCATCGGACCGACACGGTCCTTATCGGTACCACGAACTCCATCCGAGTAGTCGTTTGCGAAATTGACCGCGATCTGAAGTGAGAGCGCGACGATCAGCGCAGCCAGGCCATGTGTGAAAGAGAAGGAATCGCCGGCATAGGCGCTTGCGACCAACACAGGAGCGATCGCGGCAGGAAGGGTCTTGGGTCTAATCCCAAGGAGCCAGGGCTTGATCGTCAGATCACCGACTCTCTTTCGATTTGATGGTGCGTAAGACCTTCTCGCGATCAACCTTACCGAGCGCACCCCTTGGAATCTCTGCGATGCGATAGATGTCTTGCGGTATCGCGTGACGCCCGAGTGAGATCCGGATCTTGCCTTGTAGCTCTTGCCAGTGATCGACCTCGATCGATGCGGTCGTTGCGATAGCAAGTCGCTCGCCCCATTCGGCATCAGGGTGTGTGAACGCGACGACTTCACCATCGACGAGCGGTGTCAAGAACTCCTCGACTGCGCGAAGTGAGATCTTCTCCCCACCAGAGATGATGACATCGTCGATACGTCCCACGACCACCAACCGGCCATCATCGAAGTGACCAAGGTCGTTGGTGAGGTACCAACCATCAGAGTCTGCGATCGGAGTAATCGTCTCACCAGGTCTCGTCGGTAGGTAATACGAGGCAAGGCAAGTGCTCTTGATTGCAATTCGTCCTTCCCTGATCTCGACTTCCGTGCCTTCCAAAGGGATACCGTCATAGACGCATCCGCCTGAGGTCTCGGTCATCCCGTAGGTCGCAGTCACCTGTAGCTGTGCATCGATAGCGCTCTTTCGAAGTTCGCCCGAGAGCATTGCGCCACCGACGAGGACGCGATGGGCCGATTGGAGATGTCGCAGCAGGAAACCGCTCTCATTGACCGCACGGTGCAATTGCGTCGGGACGATCGCGGTGAAGTCAGCAGTGGGGATGGTCTCGAGTGTCGTATTACGAAGATCGATCGGTTCGCGCCCGAGTTCTAGTGAGCGGACCAGGACATTGACGCCAGCGATATGTGTGAGTGGAAGTAAGAGTGACCAGGTATCTCCCGGAGCAGCACCGAGATAGTCATTGGAGGCGCGTGCGGAGGAGAAGAGCGCGGCGGCGCTGAGGCCGATCTGCTTCGCCTTTCCGGCGCTGCCGCTCGTTGCGACCACGACGGCGATGTTCTCTGGTACCGATTCGAGTGAGGGATTGCTCTGCTCTGCGAATCGCAATGCAGGACCAGTTCCATTGAGCGCCTTGGCAAGCGAATCGAGTATCTGTGGCATTTGCCACTCAGCGGTTACGTGCTTCACGCCCCGCTTGGCGTTCACATCCATATCACGCGTAGGCTATCGGCTTGTTATGAGTAAACCAATAAAGAGAGAACCAGGTTCTCGTCACATTCCGAGTTGGCAGCCTGCTCCTGAGAGCGCCGACTTCACAGATGTGAGATACGAGACTGCTGAGGGGATGGCGAAGATCACCATCAACCGTCCCGAGGTCCGTAATGCCTTCCGCCCCGAGACTTTGGCGGAGTTGCAGATCGCTTTCAATGCCGCTCGTGATGATGAGAGCGTCGGAGTCATCATCTTCACCGGTGAGGGCAGTGAAGCATTTTGTTCCGGTGGCGATATCTCAGTCCGTGGTGATGATGGATATATCGGTAGCGATGCCTTGGGTAAGAAAGGCATCGGTCGACTCAATGTCTTGGATCTACAAGTTCAGATAAGAAGGACACCGAAGCCAGTCGTAGCGATGGTAGCCGGCTGGGCGATCGGTGGTGGACATGTACTGCATGTGGTCTGTGATCTGACGATCGCTGCAGAGAATGCGAAGTTCGGGCAGACCGGACCGATGGTCGGATCATTCGATGGTGGTTATGGGTC
>Ga0164293_10005550_pt1 | contig 10729 bp, 7 predicted proteins | sample GEODES118metaG_FD_111487 | JGI IMG/M metagenome (GOLD analysis project Ga0164293, IMG submission 111487) | Eutrophic lake water microbial communities from Lake Mendota, Wisconsin, USA - GEODES118 metaG | ecosystem: Environmental > Aquatic > Freshwater > Lake | place: USA: Lake Mendota, Wisconsin...
GTTGCAAACGCTTCAACTTCTTTCTTTCCTTCCATTCACGCAAGCGTCTTTCTTTGCGGGATAATCTTTCCTCACCTTGGATCAATACATCTGCCGATGATTCTGCAAATCCATTCGTATCAATAGATTGCGGATCATCGCTCAACACAGACTGCTCAATTGGAGCATCTCCCTCGCGAATTGCATTTTTTGGACCTATGCTAGGTTTAGCAACATTCTCATCAACTTTCTTGTTTTTTGATTTTCTTGAAATAGGGCTTTTACTTTTAACCTGTTTTTGAGGCAACTCAATCTTTTCATCCTTCAACTCAGGTTCTGACTTGGGGACAGATTTTTTGGAAGATCGTTTTGGAGTTTTTGAGGATTTTTCAACAGTTTGTTCCTTAACCTCGATTACAGTCTCACTTTTTGCATTCTTTTCAATCAATGCTTTCGGCTTCGCGATGGAAACTCTTTTGACTTTTTTGGGCTCAGGATTGACCGTTGATTCGGCTGATGCAGTCACTTCGACAATTTCTTCTTTGAGCGCAACCTTTTTAGTTGCACCCTTCTTGGGTGTGGTAGATTTAGCCATGTAAGATATAATTGTTTACAGCAGTTCAAAATGGAAATGCATTAAGCGACATCACTCTGGAACTGATGATTGTGTAAAAACTTGATATATGCCTCAAGTCTGTCTTCAACTTGGGCAAATGATTCATATTGTTGAACATCTTGCTTTACAGCCGAAGCACAATATAAACCACGCAAATAACCTGAATAAAACTTCCGAAATTCGAGAACTGCTCTTCGTTCTGTTTTTTGAAGCAATTGGAGTCTCAAATGCTCCAAACAGGTACGAACTTTTTCCTCAAAGTCGGGTTCCGGAGCATGTTCTCCGGTTGCAAGAAGATGTCTTGCCTCACGAAATACAAATGGATTGCCAACCGCCGCCCTTCCAATCATAACAGCATCACAACCGCTGTCTTGGAATGCTCTCAATACATCATCTGAAGTGATGATATCTCCATTTAAGATCACGGGAATATCAACAACTTTCTTGATTTTGGGAATCCAAGACCAATCTGCATCTCCGGAATGTCCCATATCTCTGGTTCTACAATGGACGGTAATTGCAGATGCACCGGCATCTTGCAATCTTTGAGCGACATCTTCAATGATGATTGATGAAGAATCCCAACCCAATCTTGTTTTCACAGTGACGGGTAATTTCACCGTGTCAACGATTGCTTTTGTCATCGCGGCCATCAAGGGAGGATCTTTCAGCAATGCAGCGCCTGCATTGCGTGCAACTACATTCCTAACCCAACAACCACAATTGATATCAATAAAATCTGGTCCGGAGGCCTCTGCCACAAGAGCAGCTTCCTTCATGATATCAATATCACCGCCAAAAATCTGAATCGATACAGGATGTTCTTCCTCAGCCAAACGCAATTTTTCCATTGATCTTCTGGCATCACGAATCAAACCATCTGATGAAATGAACTCGGTATAGACAATATCAGCGCCCATGCGCTTGCATATAACTCTAAATGGCAAGTCAGTAACATCCTCCATGGGTGCTAGAAGCACTCCATTTTGGACTTTTACATCGCCGATGGTGAGTTCGGCATAAATATGTTCATTATTGGTGTTTGGCGTATCCATTTACAACAAATTACGACAAAATCCGCACTCAATGGCAAACTCAGTAAATCACTGAGGTTTTCTATCATATTTACAACATTCATGCAATTCGTCATATACAGAATCTTCAGCTCGCATATTTTCAGTATCATAACCAATATCAATTATGGCTTTTTCTATTGTATTTAGCGATGTTTCTGATAAATCATATTGAATGGTAAGGATTTTCTTCATTTTGTCCCAAGAAGCACTTTTCACTCCCTTTACTGATTTCGTGGCCTTTTCTATGGCTTTCTTACATGATGTGCAATTTCCATAAACCGTTATGGATGTATCAATTACGGCATTCTCTAATAATATATCGGATTCATGCACAAATGAGAACTCAGCAAACTTCAAAGAACTTGCAGCTTGTACTTCAATTGATTCAATTGCTTGAATGATTATAGCAAGGAAGAAGACTATCACAAAGTTTTTCATGCCATGTATTCCTGATTTGGAGAAAAGCGAGTCAAATTTTCACATATAAATTGTATTTTTGGCCGCATATATCCAATGAATCATTGGATCATTTTTGTTTCACTACCGGCCTTTACCATGAATATTCTTGTATTGCGCAGGGCTTTTGGATTTTTGTCCTTTATTGTGGCAACTGTCACATATCTATTAACCGTACAGGAATCCGTACCATTTTGGGATTGTGGTGAATTTACAGCCGCCGCCGCCGAGCAACAGGTACCTCATCCTCCGGGAGCCCCTCTCTTTTTGATTGTTGGAAAATTATTCCATCTTTTGCCTTTTGGGGATCCGGGTTGGAGAGTCAATTTGCTTTCTGCTTTTGCAAGCGCAGTAACGGTGGGCCTTTTATATTTGGTAATTGTTCAAGTCATCGAAAATTTCCGTGGCAAAAAATATGAATCATTCGGCGATGCAATTGCCGTTTTTGGTTCTGCTTTCGTTGGAGCCTCTGCTTTGACGTTCAGCGATACATTCTGGTTTAATGCCGTTGAATCTGAAGTATATGCATCTTCCACATTACTGGTTGCAATCATTGTTTGGCTCATGATGCGATGGAATGAAGAGGCAGATAATCCAGGCCATGAAAAGTATCTTTTATTGATTGCATATATCATCGGCTTGTCAACCGGTGTACATCTATTCAGCATTTTGGCCATTTTCTCTCTTGCACTTGTTGTCTATTTCAGAAAATATGATTTCAAATTGACTTCATTCTTTGTCATGGGTGCTATTACAGTGTTGAGCTTTGGCCTCATTTATCCCGGCATTGTCAAGGTATTCCCTTCCATGCTTGGCGGAAATCTCTTCAAGACAGAAGCAAGAGATTATGTCATCATGGATTCGCTTTTTCCACGCATACTCGCGATAGGAACAATCATTGGGGCTGCATTTGGAACATATCATGCGTCCAAAAACAATAAGCCGATTTTGAATTTGGCTTGTTCATCCTTCTTGCTGATCATTTTGGGATATAGTACTTATACACAGATTTTGCTTCGTTCGAATGCAAATCCTCCGATGAATGAAAATACTCCGAATGACTTGATCAAGCTAAGCGCATATCTCGGTCGCGAGCAATATGGTGATGCACCATCTTGGCCACGCAGATGGCAGACCGATCCAATGTACACTTCCAGACATATGGATTATGGTCCTTGGTTTGAACCCCCAAGAAAAGCTGTCACACGCCAAGACGGCATGCAGTATTCTGTCCCGGATTTTTCAGCGATGAAAAAGAATATGTCAGGCGAGATGAGTTATCTCTTCAAATATCAGCTCAATCATATGTATCTCCGATACTTCTATTGGAATTTCATGGGGAGAGTCGGCGATTTGCAAGATGCGCCTGCAACGATGTCATCGAACAAGAATTCTCTTGAATTCAAGGAATTCAATTATCTCTCCGGCTATAAAGACATTTTTCCAATTACTTTCTTTGCTCTTCCGCTCTTACTTGGTTTATTCGGCATGGTATTCCATTTCAAGAAGCAGCCAAGAATGGCATTGGTGTATTTAACATTATTCCTACTTACAGGACTTCTCGCGGCTTATGCTCAGAATCAACAAAATCCACAGCCGCGCGAACGTGATTATTTCTATGTTGGTTCATTCTTTGTTTGGTGCATGTGGATTGGAATTGGCACTTACGGTATCATTTCAACGATATTGAAGCGTGACGAGAATTTCTCAACCGCAATTGCCGGTGGAGCAATCGCATTGTGTTTCATAGCAGTTCCCGTGAACATGGGAATGGGTGGATGGAAAATGCATGATCGCTCAGGTAATTTTCTTCCTTTTGATTATTCATACAATGTTTTGCAAAGCTTGGATAAAGACGCCATTGTCTTTACATATGGTGATAATGATACCTTCCCTCTTTGGTACATGCAAGATGTTGCAGGCGTCAGACGCGATGTTCGAGTCGTTAATTTGAGTCTCGGTCAAACCGGCTGGTATATGTATGAACTCAAGAATCGCGCCCCATGGGGAGCAAAGAAGATTCCATTGACATTCAGCGACAATTCACTTCTTGCCGATGAAACAAGTAATGAAGCAATCGGTCCGGAATTATCCGAAGCTGAAAGTATTATAATCCCGGTCAGTCAAGAAATTCTCAAGCGATTCACCAATGATTCAACAATATTGGCAAATGGCGTGATGCAGTTCAATTTCAATGGTGATGGCAACCCAAGACCAGGCGAGAAAGAAGATATTCCTGTGTTTTATAAAGGACCACAACACAAATTGGTTGCTGATATCATGAAGGTCGTAAAATTCGAAAGACCTGTCTATTTCACACAAGGTGCTGACTCATATATGGGTATGGACGAATATTTGCGAATCGAAGGTTTGGCACAACGCGTATGCCCTGTAAAGCAGGGTCCAGATCAACGCTATGAAATTAATATCATGGATAAATCTTTATTGAACCCTGTAGCTGATGATATTGCTCATACAGGGCCACATTATGGTTTCAAATTCAGAAATCTACATAATAAAGAAGTGTATTATGATGAGGTACATAGAAGATTCATGGATAGTTATCGCATGACATTTCTGAATTATGCGAGTTATCATGCCGAACAGAAAAATGACAATGCAAAATGTGTTAAGATTCTTGATGCCATGAATCGCTTTATTTCACCTGAGCAATTCCCGATCACCTATGTATTGGAATATCAAATCGGTGAAGTATATGCAAGAGCAGGTGCCAAGAAACAAGCAAAAGAATTTTTCAATAGAGCCATTGAAAGTGCTCGTTATATTGAAGAGAACAGATTGCATGACATTGACAGATTTGCGAGGAATTATCCTCCTCAGGAAATCATAAAAAGAGCACAATCTTTGAAAGCTCAACTCTAAACTGCAAAGCCCGCTTCATCAAGCGGGCTTCTTTTTTTCTGAATAGTGTAGACCACGTTCATTGATAATCATATCTAATATTACATCATGCTCTTCATGTGGTAATTCAGCTTCTGAATATTGCTTTGAAAATGCAATACCCAATGTTGGCAACTGTTGATATCTCTGCAAGAATACATCATAAAATCCACCTCCATAACCCAAGCGATGTCCGAAAGAATCATAAGACAATAATGGCACAATACATAATGCATTAATCTCAAGTGTGAAGTGAATTGACTGCCCTATTGGCTCATTGATTCCGTACTTATTCATGACAAAAGCAGTATGCGTATTGACCACTATCATTTCCATTTTCCGTGCTTGCTTGATTCGAGGAAGACATAATGTTTTTCCACTACCTAGAATCATATCATTCAATTCCTTGGTAGAGACTTCCGAGCCGAATGAAACGAAAGAGCATATGATATCCGATGCATGATAGACTTCGGAAGCACATACATGTTCCATGATAGTATGTTCACACATCTCACGCTCTTGGGTTGACAAGCTTGCTCTAATTGATTCATACAGTTGTCTGAGCTTTTTCTTCTTTTCAATCACGGAATCATGATTCATCATTTAATCAGCGAAATGTGGGTAACTCTCATTGGCAAAGGGATATCAATACCCTAAATTAGCAATGCAGCCATAAAACAATCCACGTTTTTTTAAATGAAAGAAGATTTGACTTCTCAAGGGACCGGGCAAACCCTTGGGGATATGATTCAATTGCCCGGTATTAATGTACGTCCCCCATTTGCATTTAGGACAGGACAATTACATTTCTTGCATAAACTTGCCAGAAGATTATTGCTGAATGACAATTTTCATTTGGGCGTTTTTGTACCTGGTTATGGAAAAACTATTACTGCACTTGCTTCTTTCATTATTGCAAGACATCTTAAAAAAGCAAAAAGACTCATCGTTTTCGTACCACGCGGGAATTTAAGGGATCAATATGCAGACGCAAAAGAACTATCGATGGTACTTCGAAATTTAGGAGCACCACCTCTAACTTTCTGTGTGGCTGATTCAGACAAAACATTTCTGAAGAATACTCAAACAGACATCATCATTACCACTTATCAATATGCATCAGGGAAGACAGGAAATGCTGCTCTGCAATCATTCACGTCAAAAGAAGAATGCATGTTTGTTTTTGACGAAGTACATCATCTCTCAGATGAAGGAACATGGGCACAAGCGATCACCAAATTACCTCATACATGTAGTGTAGCACTTTCAGGAACACCAGTTAGATCCGATAATAAATCATTGTTCGGAGTGCCATTCGAGATTCGCGACAATGAACGCTTTTATACAGCACTACATGAAGTATTGCTTCGCGATGCGCATGAAGAAGGGAAAATTTTGAAACGTGTTTCGGTCAATATGATTGATTACAAAATCAAACTCAGAAATATTGACACGCAAGAAGAAGTGGAATTATCGCTCAGTCAAATGCAGGAAATGACATCAGGCGAAAAGGATGTGGATGCATTTCTTGCCAGACGCAATATGCGTTTCCATACAGTGTATTTGGAATCTCTTCTCACACCAGCATTTGAGCGTTTCAAACAAAAAAGAAATAGTTCTGTAGAGCATCAAATAAAGAATTCCACAAGAAGCAAAAGAGCTCATCAAATGCTCATCATTGCAATGAGCAATATGCATGCTCAAGCGATTCTTGAATTTGTATTGGAACGATTTCCTGATTGGAAAACCGCCAGAATTGGACAAGACATTCCGGAGAAGATTCGCCTAAAAACGCTTGATGAGTATCGAAAAGGTGAAATTGATGTCATGGTTCAGGTTGACATGATCGGTGAAGGCACTGATATCAAACCAATCAGCGTGATAGTAAAAGCTGATCTTGTGCGAGCATTTTCAAAAACAATGCAACAAATATTTCGCGGAATGCGATACTTCGACGGCTTTACTCATGAACAAAATATTTGCGATTTATTTGCTTCAAATGATTCAGCTTTAGCCGTCATTTTTGAATGGCTTATGAATGAACAACAAATGGGAGTAAAACTTCAACAGAAAAGGATTGAAACTCAACAAGCCCGTGAATTCATACATGAGCAAGAATCATGGGTTCTTGCAGATGTTGAACATAAAGCAACAGAAACATTGCACTGGGAATTGTTTCCTGATCCAAATAAACCCAAAGAGACTGTTGAAGTACAAAAAGAAGAGACACAAATAATTGAGCCAGAACCTCAAATGGCAATGAATATCATTGAACATGAGCAGAGGTTAAGGCAAGAATGTTCCTCACTTTCACAAAGAATGATGCAATCTTTATGTTCGCAAGGACTTAAAGCAGATATAAGAACAATTCATACTGCATCAAAAAAACGATTTGGAAAATCACAAGATGATATGAATCTTCGTGAATTGGAGAATAAAAAGGAATGGCTATTTCAATGTTTGGAAAGAGGAAGATTATTTTAAAGGTACCGTCATATGGGATATAGAAATATCGGAACAATCAGTCGTACTCATGGCACGGCAGGAGCAATGATTCTCACACAATGTCCGGATGCTTCCATCGCATTACAATCCGGGACACCCGTCCTTATTGGATTCTCCGCAAATTTTGCAAAGCCATATATCCTAACTTCATGCGAATCATATAAGCAATCACTCATCATCATGCTGAAAGGCGTAACTATGAGTAGTATTGACCAATTGAAAGACAATGGGGTATTCATTGATGAAAAAGAGTTATTGCGTGATAATGAGCAATATTATATCAGTGATTTATTGGAATGTACGGTAATCGATGAACAAGGAAATATCCTTGGCAGAATAACTGATGTGTGGATCATGCCTGCCAATGATGTATGGGTACTCACAACCAAAGATGGAGATATACCACTTCCTGTAATTGACGATGTGATTCTTTCCACCGACATAGAAAAAAAACAAATTATCATACGATTGATTGATGGATTAACCGATCTTCTCCCCGGTGGCGATCAAGATGAAAGCAATTTAGACTGAACCATATGCATCAATATCAATCGTTACTTTGACCGATTGCTTTGCATGTTTATCAGCATAGATTTGCATAGCTTTTTTCATTAATGAACGAAGGATTTCACCTGAAGGATCTTCGTTTTTATTCCCTTTCAACACAATCACTCTTCGATATTGCGATTTTAATTTTGCAATGAATGGTATGCTAGGTCCTAAGAGTAAGAAGGGTTGACCTTTCGTTGGGAGCAACTGCGAAATAATGGTCGCGGATTCATGTACTGCATATTCATCAGGTCCCGCACATTCAATCGTGACAATTCTCGAATATGGTGGATACAATGCTTCTTTTCTGGATTGCAATTCATCATTATAAAATAGTTCATAAGAGCCTGTCATCGTAGCCAGTATGGACTGATGTTCAGGATGCGAAGTTTGAAGAAACACATTCCCTTGAAGATGTCCCGATCTTCCGGCTCTACCGGCAACCTGAGTCAATAATTGAAATGTTCTTTCCGATGAACGAAAATCCGGCATGAATAATTGATGATCGGCATCTATAATTCCAACCATTGATACATGAGGAAAATCTAGTCCTTTTGCAACCATTTGCGTACCAATCAGAATATCGATTTCTTTTTTTGAGAATGCAGTCAATATTCTTCTATGTTCCCCTTTCTTTGCAGTGGTGTCCAAATCCATTCTTTCGATGACGGCCTTGATACCTCTGGCTATCAATATCTCTTGCAATTCTTCTTCCACTTTTTGCGTTCCCGTTCCGGGTTCTTTGATGTCTGTGCCTCCACAGATTGTACAAGAATGCATGGAGCGTTCGGCATATCCACAATAATGACATCTTAGCATGCCGGAATGTTTATGTAGGGTAAGTGAAACACTGCAATGCTTGCACATCGGAATATGGCCACAATCGGGACATTCCTGAAATCGTGCAAATCCACGACGATTATGGAATAGGATTACGCCTTCTTTTTTGATTACTCTCTGAATGATTGCTTGAAGCATTTCCTCTGAAAATGAGCCATGCAAAGTACCTGATTTTCTATGTTCCCGAATATCAATGAGTTGCAATTCAGGTAATGTTGCTCCATCAGCTCTTGAAGAAATATGGAGATAATGGTATTTGCCATGTTGCGCATTGAACATGCTTTCCATGCTTGGGGTGGCGGAACCAAGTATTGTTACGATATTCTCTATATTCCCTCGAACAACAGCAAAATCCCGCGCATTGTACCGAGGTGCCGGAGCTTCTTGTTTATAACTCGATTCATGCTCTTCATCCACAATAATCAAACCCAATCGTCCATCACGAAATGGGGCGAAAAGAGCTGATCTGGCACCAATCACTATTCGAGCATTTCCATTTCGAATTTTACGCCAATGTTCATAGCGTTCTTGATTGGTCATTTTGCTGTGAAGGACAGCAATTTGATCGCCGAATGTTGCTGAAAATCGATCGACCAATTGAGGGGTGAGTGAGATTTCTGGAACAAGTAATAAGCAGTCTTTATCAAGCGCCAATGCTGAACGAATTGCCTGAATATAGACCAATGTTTTACCGCTTCCCGTGATTCCATGCAGAAGGAATGTTTTTGCTTGGACTTCATGCAAGGCCTCATGTATCATGGCATGTGCATGCTTTTGTTCAATCGTCATATTAAGCAAGGACTCATCTCTTTGCGCCAAGCTGTCTTTGATGGATTCCGGCTCGGGAACAAACTCTTCTTTTTTAGAGATGAGTATTCCATTTGCAATCAAAGTATTGATTGGAGATTGTGATTGAAGTTGTAAGTCCTCTTTCACTTTAGAAATTGCTATTCCATTGCCTGTTCTTTTTTGTTGTAAATACACATGGCTGAACACAGATGCCTGCTTTGGATATTTCTCATCCAATGAATGTAGAATTTCCCGAAGTTTCTGTTCATCCTTCATGAATTCGGGATTCACATATAGCATGGATTGCAGTCGGGGCTTCGACCCTTGTTCGAGATTTCTTGTTGTTTTGATTACACCGGCATTTTCAAGGGCATCCAGTTGATCTGATATTGTCCCGGTTTTCAGCATTTTTTCGAGATATACTTCCGTCAGAGGACCTGAATGACTAAGCAAAACTTCAAGTAAAGCGGCTCTTTTGGGAGCTCTTTTTTTCATTGCAATCAATTCCTGCGGATCAATTCTCGTGAGTAATTCCACATGCATGACACTTTGCGGTGTCATTCCGCGAGGAATACCTGCCTTTAATGCTTCACCCCATGAACACATATAATACTCAGACATCTTCTTGGTGAGTCGGAGCATTGATTGCGTGAAGAAAGGAGTATCATCTATCACTTCGATGATGTCTTTCATTCCCTGAACCGGTTGTCCCAATTCCACAATCACTCCGGTCAATATTCTCTTTCCAAATGGCACCAATGCACGGCATCCGATTAAGTCATTTACGGACATTTCATGCTCATAACGATATGTGAACACTTTTTGTACAGGAATCGGCAATGCTATGGATAGATAGGAGATCATCAAACAATTAAACTTTATGGAAATTTTTTTTGGATTGATTCGTCAAGACGCCATTCGAAGAATATGGCGGAAGCCCGCTTTTGATCGCATGCAAAGATAATCAACCAATAGTTTATCAGGTGTATTCCAATGAAAACTCGTTCAATTTTGGCCA
>Ga0164293_10005552_pt1 | contig 10728 bp, 6 predicted proteins | sample GEODES118metaG_FD_111487 | JGI IMG/M metagenome (GOLD analysis project Ga0164293, IMG submission 111487) | Eutrophic lake water microbial communities from Lake Mendota, Wisconsin, USA - GEODES118 metaG | ecosystem: Environmental > Aquatic > Freshwater > Lake | place: USA: Lake Mendota, Wisconsin...
CCCCGAAGGCCGTGGCATTGGCCGCATCACCAAACGTGCCGATGGCGTGGATCGCTACGTCGCGCACGCCATCGCCTCCATGGAAGGCGTGCGTCTCGACGGCATGCGCGTCGCGCTCGATAACGCCCATGGTGCCTCCTCTTACACCAGCGCCCTCGCCTTGGAGCAGCTCGGAGCTGATGTGCAGGTGTTTCATTCCGAGCCGGACGGCTTCAACATCAACGAGGAGTGCGGCTGCACGCATGCCGAGGAGATCGAGCGCATCGTGCGTCAATCTCAGGCGCAGGCTGGCATCGCCCATGATGGCGACGCGGACCGCATCGCGCTCTGCGATGAGGAAGCCATCGCCCTCGACGGTGACGAGCTCATGGCCATCGCCGCCGAAGCCATGCTGCGCAAAGGCACGCTCAAGCAGAATACCCTCGCCGTCACTGTGATGAGCAACTACGGCCTCGACGATCTCGTCTCCCGCCTCGGTGGTCGCGTCATCCGCACCGGTGTCGGTGATCGCTATGTGCTTGAAGAAATGCGCTCACGCGGCCTGAACCTCGGCGGCGAACAAAGCGGCCACATCATCTTTGGTGACTGGGCTACCACTGGCGATGGCCTCATTGCTGGCCTGCAAGTGCTGCGCATCATGAAGGAAACCGGCGAGCCACTCAGCCAGCTCCGCAAGTGCCTGAAAAAATTCCCGCAGAGTTCCCGCAACCTCCGCGTGCGCACCAAGCCGCCCATTGAAGAACTCGTCGAGGCGCAAAAAATCATGAAGGAGACCGAAAAGAAGCTCGGCGACTACGGTCGCGTGCTTCTGCGCTACTCCGGCACCGAATCACTCATCCGCCTGCTCGTGGAAGGCCGCGACGTCGAATACCTCGAAGCCCAGGCCGACAAAATCGCTTCCGCCATCCTTGCGCAGATTGGATAAACTTGGTTCTCGGTGCGCCGTCCTCTATTGAGGTGGCGCAAACCGGGAACAGAGAACAAAATGCATTACTTCATCACCGGCACCGACACCGACGCAGGCAAGACCTATGTCACCTGCCTGCTGCTGGAAGCTTTGAAACGCGCTGGCAAACGCGTCGCCGGCTTCAAGCCCTTCGTCTGCGGTCAGCGTGACGACGCGATTCATCTCGCCAACGCCAGCAGCGAAGGTTTGACCGTCGAGGAGGTCAATCCCGTGTGGTTCAAAGTCCCCGCCGCGCCGTATGCTGCCGCCTTGATGGAAAACCGCCGTTTTGAACTGAATGAAGTCATCGCGTGCTACCATGAACTCGCGGAAAAGCACGAACACGTCCTCATCGAAGGCGCGGGCGGCTGGGAAGTGCCGCTGAACGAGTTTTCCACGATGGCCGACTTCGCGCAGCGGCTGGCGCTGCCCGTCATCGTCGTCGTGAACAACAAGCTCGGCTGTCTCAACCACACCATCCTCACCGTCCGTAACATTCAAGCACGCGGCTTGACCTGCGCCGGGATCATTCTGAACTACGTCAAAGACGAGCGCGACGCCGCCAGCATCAGCAACCGCATGGCACTCGAACACTTCCTCGACGTGCCCGTCCTCGCTGAAATCATGCACGGCGAGACGGAGATCGAGTGGCCATTTTGCGCTGATCCGCAGATCCGTGCCAAATCATGAACGCGTTTTCATCCGGGGGGCGAAAATTCCTGGCACGACCTTTGCGCATGCTGGCAAGAAAGGGGATGCGTGAAGCCAAACGGTTCCTACTGTCAGCCTTCCCCTGCTTCCTTCTCCCAGCCCCCGCGATTTGATTTTCCAATCCCAAAGCTCCACACCCCTCGCTGCCGCCGCTCCACGGATCGTGGCTCCACGTGCGGACATTCCTGGGACCGCCGGACATTACGACGAGCTGAGGGATGCCGCAGGCAAGGTGCGGCCGCATTATGAGCAGGTCATCGCGGATCTGCAGCGCCGCGACTCAGCCGGAGTCAAACGCCTGTCCGACACCAGCCGCCGTCTGCTGGCCGAACGCGGTGTGACTTTTAACATTTACGATGCCAAGGGTTTGGACACGCCCTGGCAGATGGATCCGGTGCCGTTTGTGATCTCGGCAGTCGAGTGGGCGGGCATCGAAAAGGCGCTCATCCAGCGCGCTACGCTGCTCAACGCAGTCCTAACCGACAGCTACGGTCCGCAATTGCTGATCCGCAAAGGTGACATGCCGGCGGCGATGGTGCTCGCGCAACCAGCGTATCTGCGTCCCTGCCACGGGATCAAGATTCCGAACGCCAAGCCGCTCCAGGTGTATGGAGCCGACATCGCTCGCGCCAAAGACGGTCGTTGGTGGGTCATCGCAGACCGGACACAGATTCCCACGGGCGCGGGTTACGCGCTGGAAAACCGCCTCATTACATCCCGACTGCTGCCGGAGGTGTTTCGTGACGCGCGGGTGCGGCGTCTGGCCGGATTTTTCCGCCAGATGCAGTTGTCCCTCGCCGCCTTGGCCCCACGGCCGGCGGGAGAGCCGCGTGTGGTGCTGCTGACACCGGGACCGTACAATGAAACATATTTCGAGCAGGCCTACCTGGCCCGCTATCTCGGTTACACGCTGGTGGAGGGCGAAGACCTCACCGTGCGCGACGACCGCGTGTATTTGAAGACCCTCAGCGGCCTGGAGCCGGTGGATGTCATCCTTCGCCGTGTGGATGACGATTTCTGCGATCCGCTGGAGCTGCGCAACGACTCCATGCTCGGCGTGCCCGGCCTCGTGCGCGCTGTTCGTGCTGGCAACGTGGCTCTGGCGAATGCCATGGGCTCCGGCTTGGCCGAAGCACCAGCGATGATGGCCTTCCTTCCCGGGCTGTGCCGCAAACTGCTTGGTGAAAACTTGCTCATGCCCTCCGTGGCGACGTGGTGGTGCGGCCAGGAGACGCCCCGAAGGCAGGTGGAGCAACGGATCGACCAGCTCGTCATCAAGAGCGCCTTCCGCGTGCGCGGTCGCGAGGTTCATTTCGGTGAGAACCTCGCCGCCGCCGAACGTGCAGCCTTCATCGAGCGCCTACGCTTTGCGCCGGACCGCTGGGCCGCCCAGGAAAAGATGACCTTCTCCACCGCGCCGACTTGGGAAGACGGCAGGCTCGTTCACAAGCCGATCAGCGTGCGTGTCTATCTCGTGGCCACGAAAGATGGCTACATGGCTATGCCGGGCGCTCTGACGCGCGTCGCGGCCAGCACGGACTCCCCGCTGGTCTCCATGCAAAAAGGCGGCAGCAGCAAGGATACCTGGGTTCTCAGCGAGGGGCCGGTGGAAAACGTCACGCTGCTCTCCACCACGCGCACACCGGTCGAGCTGCGCCGTGTCGGCCACAATCTCGGCAGCCGTGTGGCGAATCATTTGTATTGGCTGGGCCGCTACGCCGAGCGCGCGGAGTCCAGCGCCCGTCTGTTGCGCTCCACGCTGCTGCGCTGCTCGCCTGAAAGCGGCATGAGCGAGACGCCGCTGCTGATGCCGCTTTTAGAAACACTGAAAAACCTCGGCGTGCTCGAAGACCTGCCGGACGTCTCGGTGCTGGCCTCCCAGCAAGAACAGATCGAAGCCCGGCTCCTGGAGGCCATTTTCGACGCGCATCATCCCGCCAGCATCCGCTCCAGTGTCTCTCACATCCAACGCATCGGCATCCTGCTGCGTGACCGCATCTCCGTGGACACTTGGCGCGTCATCAGCCTGCTCAGTGATGCCCTGGACACCTATGACAACACGCCCAGCATCACGCCGATGTCCGACGCGCTGAATGTCCTCACCCGCATCATTCTCGAGCTGGCCTCCTTCCACGGCTTGGCCAAGGAAAACATGACGCGCGCCCAAGGCTGGATGTTCCTCGACATGGGGCACCGTATCGAGCGCACCGTCTACATCTGCGAGCTCCTGCTGGCTGGTCTGCGCAGTGCAGACGCAGAAAATCCAAGCCTGCTTGAGGCCATTCTCGAAGTCGGCGACAGCACCATCACCTACCGCAACCGCTACAGCCTGCTGCCACAACTCGCTGCCGTGTATGACCTGCTCATGCTGGACGAACTCAATCCGCGCGGCCTGCGTTTCCAGTTTGAGCGCATCGACCAGCAGTTCAAGCACCTACCGCGTGAGCAAAGCTCCGCCGTGCTCACCCCGGCCATGCGCGTGTTGCTGGAAAACAGCACCAACCTTCAATTGTGTGATCCCACGGAACTCGCCCGCGTCGAGCCAGGCCAGTGGTCTCAAACACAGGTCGCTAGGCTGCTTCGGCAGCTCATTGATGCCATGCCTGCGCTCAACAACGCGCTCACCGCCGCTTACTTCGCCCATTCCACCATCAGCAGCAGCGATTCCGACCCTGCCGCCGAACCGCCGCCGCCCGCGCGATGAATTACCGCATCACTCATCGCACCACCTATTCCTACAGCGCCCCGGTGGCGGTCTCGCATCACGCAGCCCGGCTGCGTCCGCGCGACACGGAAACGCAGCGCTGTAAGGAGTTTACCCTCAGCTTCGATCCCGAGCCTGATCTGCTCACCGAGCACAAAGACTCCTTCGGCAACCAAGTCTCCTGCTTCTCCATTCAAAAGCTGCACGGGCGGTTCGAGGTCACCTCGCGCAGTCTCGTGGCCCTAGCTCCCGTGTTGCAGCCTGATCCGGCGCAAACGCCTCCCTGGGAGGAGGTGGCCGCGCTGTTTCGTGATCCGGTGCCGATCGACCTGCTCGACCCCTGCCAATTCGTCTTCCGCAGTCCGCTGTTGGTGCATGAGATGCCGCTGCGTGACTTCGCCCTGCCCAGTTTCAAACCCGGTCGGCCAATTCTCACCGCCGCCGCAGATCTCTGCTCACGCATTCATCGTGAGTTCGTATTCGATCCGAAGGCCACCACGGTCAGCACGCCACTGGCTGAGGTGTTGGAAAAAAAACGTGGCGTCTGCCAGGACTTCGCGCATCTCGCCATCGCCAGCATGCGTGCCATGGGCCTGCCTGCCCGCTACATCAGCGGCTACCTGCGCACCCACCCGCCTGTGGGGAAACCACGCCTCGTCGGCGTGGATGCCTCGCATGCCTGGGCTTCCTGCTTTGTCCCCAGGTTTGGCTGGGTGGACTTCGATCCCACCAATGACTGCTTCACCTCGCTCGACCACATCACCGTGGCCTACGGTCGTGATTTCTCCGACGTCAGCCCCGTGCGTGGCATCATCACTGGCGGCGGGCATCACACGGTGGGTGTGGGCGTCGATGTAGAGCCGCTGGGGACCTGAGTTTTTCAAGCGGTCTATTTCCTTGTGTTTGGGTGGATTGAATGAGGCCTTCAAAGCGGCGCTTGTGAAATTTTTCACAAAATCGCCTTGCCGCTGTTTGGGCAGCATAGATAGGTAGGTTTAACCTCAGAGTTCAGCCCCGCTTTTTTTCATGCCCACCGTCACCCGAGAATACGAAGCTCCGGATACCGCCGCGAAGGTGGCTCGGCATCTCGAAGCTGTGGAAGAGACGACCCAGGACATCGTGGGCGAGAAATTGGTGCTCAACATGGGGCCAAGCCATCCGGCCACGCATGGTGTGCTTCGCTTGGTGCTTGAACTGGACGGCGAGATCATTACCAAAGCCGTCCCTGATGTTGGTTTCCTGCATCGTGGTGACGAAAAAATCGCCGAGAACATGCATTACAACCAGTTCGTGCCCTACACGGACCGGCTCGATTACTTGGCACCGCTGGCGAACAATGTGGCCTACGCCCTCGCCGTGGAAAAACTCATGGGCTGGGAAGTTCCCGAGCGAGGCAGGGCGATCCGTGTGATTTGCTGCGAGCTGGCCCGTATCTCCGCACACATGCTGGGAGTCGGGGTGTTTGCGATGGATGTGGGGGCTATGACGGTCTTCCTCTACACCTTCACAGAGCGCGAAAAAATCTACAATCTCTGCGAGCAGCTCACTGGAGCACGCTTCACTACGAGCTACACCCGCGTGGGTGGACAGATCCGCGATTTGCCAGATGGCTTCGTGCATTCCGTGCAGCGTTTCCTCAGCGAGCTGGAGCCGGTGATTGATGAGGTTGACAAGCTGCTCTCTCGAAACCGCATTTTCATGGAGCGCACCCAAGACGTCGGCGTGATCTCCAAGGAAGAGGCCATCGCCTATGGCATCACGGGCCCCAATTTACGTGGATCAGGCGTCGAGCATGACATCCGCAAAGCCCGGCCTTATCTCGACTACGATAAGTATGAGTTCGACGTGCCCGTAGGCACAAAGGGCGACTGCTATGACCGCTATCTCGTGCGCCTGGAGGAAATGCGTCAAAGCGTGCGCATCCTGCGTCAGGTGTTAACAAACCTACCCGGCGGGCCGATCAATGTGGCAGACGCCAAAGGCCTGCTGCCCAAAAAAGAAAAAGTGATGATGAAGATGGAGGAACTCATCCACCATTTCATCATTTCTACCCAGGGCATCGACGCGCCTGCGGGAGAGGTTTATTTCTCTGCTGAGAATCCGAAGGGTGAGTTGGGCTTTTACATCAACAGCACAGGCGGCGGTGTGCCCCATCGTCTGAAAATTCGCAGCCCCTCCTTCCTGAATCTCAGCATCATTTCCAAACTGATCCCTGGACACATGCTCAGCGACATCCCTGCCGTGCTCGGCAGCCTGGATTTCGTGATGGGCGAGTGTGACCGCTGATTTCCAACCCACTTTCTCCCCGAACACGCACGCATGGCCTTTGAAGTTCCAGCCGAGTTGGAAAAACGCATGGATGAAGCGATCTCGCACTATCCCGTATCGAAGCGTAGCGCGGTGCTGCCGCTGCTGCATCTCCTGCAGCATCATTTTCGCTTCATCAGTGACGAAGCCGTGGCCTGGGTGGCCGCCAAGCTTGGTTTGGAGCCGATTCAAGTGCTTGAGGTAGTGACTTTTTACCCTGGCTTCCGCCAGACTGCTCCCGGCAAGTTCCACATCCGCGTCTGCCGCACACTCTCCTGCGCCATGGCCGGTAGCTACGAGTTGATGGAGTCTCTTTGCCAAAAAGCCGGTATAGACCGCTCTCATACGGACCATCATCATCCCATCGCGGTGAGTCAGGATGGAAAATACAGCATCGAGTTTGCCGAGTGTTTGGCGAGTTGTGGGTTCGGCCCTGTCTGCATGGTGGAGGACGACTTTTACGAAAAGGTCGCTCCGGAGAGGGCGGGCGAGCTGTTGGCGAAATACACCTGAGCGAAGTCATAAAAAACGCGACATTAAACATGTCGCGTTTTTTGAATCACTGAGGTTTAGCTGCCTTACTTCTGGCGCCATGAGACGATGTCGTCCTTGGTGCTTGCCGTTTTGTCCTGACCGATGCTGTAGATGGCCACTTCGGTGGGGAGTTTTTCGGGTGGGGGGCCATTGGGGTTTTGCGCGATTTTAGGATCGGAATTGTTCAGGTCGGGATTCATGACTTGCTTGTCACCGTTGGTGTCGAGCAACACGCGGTAGGTCTGCCCCCAGAGATCCACGAGCTTGTAGGGCGGGGCAGCACCCACGAGTCCAAACATCCCGTTTTTGGCCAAAGGCAGGTCGATATACTTGATGTCTCTGGGGTTGAGATTGACGCCTCCGCCGGTGGCACCGCCAGCGCTGCCACCGGTGCTCATCAAGGCGCTGACGAGGCCGGTGTTTTCATCCGTTTCAAATTCTGGAGCGTCTTCACCATCAGAACCGCTCAGCATGCTGGAGTCGACCGGATAACGGTTGTAATCGACTTGATAGCTGTCGATCGCGATGCGCAGATCTTTAATGACGGTTTGCACCTGAAGTCTGCGCGCGTCTTCCATCATCTTGGTGGCCTGTGACATCACTAAGCTTGCGAGAATTCCGATGATGACGATGACGACCAGCAGCTCAATGAGCGTGAAGCCCTGGCGGGTGGATGAAGTGATGGGGCGGTTGGTTTTCATGGTCTTCTTTGGAGGATGGATTTTCTTGCGCTTACTGTGTGAGATTCAACGCGTGTGAATTTAATCGGTTTTAAATACTCACGTCAATACCTCTCATCAGGACAGGTGATCTTCATCATTGTTCACGAATGAAGCGTGAGCTTTTCGAAGAGCGCATGACACGCTTTACTTGCCATGCGGTTGGGTTCCGAACTTTTGATTGTCAACAAATGCTTGCATCATATAATCGAACGCTATAAATCCGCGTCCCATCCTTCACTGAACACACACACAACCACGGTTCGAATCAAGCAACCGGCAAAATCTATGGCAAAGCAAGCAACCAAAAGCGGCGCAGATAAAAAGAAATATGTCTATTCCTTCGGAGCAGGGAAAGCAGACGGAGACGGCTCCATGAAAGCATTGTTGGGCGGCAAGGGTGCCAACCTCGCGGAGATGAGCCGCATCGGCCTCCCAGTGCCTCCCGGGTTTACCATCAGCACCGAGGTCTGCACCTATTTCTACGAGAACAAGAAGACCTATCCTGTCGCGCTTCAGGCGCAGATGGAAGCAGCGGTCAAGAGCATGGAAAAGATCATGGGCTACAAGTTCGGTGATGCCAAAGGCTTCCCACTTCTCGTCGCTGTGCGCTCTGGCGCGCGTGACTCCATGCCCGGCATGATGGACACGATTTTGAACCTTGGCCTCAATGACCAGACCGTTCTCTCACTCGTGACCGCGACGAACAACGAACGCTTCGCTTGGGACTGCTACCGCCGTTTCGTTCAGATGTATGGTGACGTCGTCATGGGCGTGCAGAAGCGCGAAGGTGAAGACCATGAGCCCTTCGAGACCATCATTGAGGAGTTCAAGCACGAGAAGTATCACAAGGACATCCTCGACAGCGATCTCACTGCCGAAGACCAACAGGATCTCGTGAAACGCTTCAAGCAGCTCGTCAAAGAGCGCAGCGGTAAGAATTTCCCAAGTGATCCGTGGGATCAGCTTCGTGGCGCTGCTGGCGCTGTGTTTGGTTCATGGATGAACGATCGCGCGATCGTTTACCGCCGCAAATATGGCATCCCCGCCGAGTGGGGCACCGCCGTGAATGTGCAGGCAATGGTCTTCGGCAATACCGGCAACACTTCCGGTTCCGGCGTGGCCTTCACGCGTAACCCTGCCAACGGCGTCAACGAGTTCTACGGGGAGTTCCTCATCAACGCCCAAGGCGAAGACGTCGTGGCTGGCGTGCGCACTCCTGAGCCAGTGGCCCAGTTGAAGAAGGAAATGCCGAAGTCGTATGCCGAGCTGATGAAAGTTCGCCAGACGCTTGAAAAGCATTTCAAAGACGTGCAGGACATCGAGTTCACTGTGCAGGAAGGCAAACTGTTCATGCTTCAGACCCGCAACGGCAAGCGCACTGCAGCCGCCGCTCTGAAGTTCTCCATCGACATGGTGAAGGAAAAGCTCATCGACTGGGAGACCGCCGTGCTGCGCAATCCTGCCGATCAGCTCGAGCAACTTCTCGCTCCGATCTTCGACCTTGCCGAGGTGAAGAAGGCCAAGGCCATCGCCTCGGGTCTTCCAGCCGGTCCTGGTGCCGCTTCTGGCAAGATCTACCTCAACGCCGACCGTGCCGTCATCGCCGAGCAAAAAGGTGAGAAGGTTCTCCTCGTCCGCAATGAGACCAGCCCTGAAGATCTTCGTGGCATGATCGCTGCGGAAGGCATCCTCACCGCGCGCGGTGGCGTTTCCTCCCACGCGGCTCTTGTTGCCCGTCAGATGGGTAAAGTGTGCATCTGCGGTGCCGCTGCTCTCGACATCAACTACGACAAGAAGACGGTCACCGTGGCAGGTCAGACCTTCAATGAAGGCGACTATCTCTCCATCGACGGCACCAGCGGCATCGTTTACGCTGGCCAGCTCAAAACCGCTCATTCCGAGATCATCACCGGCATGATCAGCGGAGACAAGGCAGCTCAGAGCACTGAGAAGTTCAAGAGCTTCAACCAGCTCATGAACTGGTGCTCCAAGGCCACCCGCCTTCAGGTCCGCACGAACGCCGACACTCCTGAGCAGACGCAGAACGCCATCGCATTCGGTGCGCAGGGCATCGGCCTCACCCGCACGGAACACATGTTCTTTGAAGGTGACCGCATCGACGCCGTTCGTGAGATGATCCTCGCGGACAACCTCACCGACCGCAAAGCCGCGATCGCGAAACTCCTTCCGTATCAACGTGAGGACTTTACTGGCATCTTCACGGCTCTTAAAGGACTGCCCGCGACGATTCGTCTGCTTGATCCTCCTCTTCACGAGTTCGTTCCGCATGACGAGAAGTCCCAGGCAGAACTTGCCAAGAAGATGGGCGTCCCTGTTGAAAAAGTCACCGCTCGCGGGCAGGCCTTGCACGAGTTCAATCCGATGCTCGGACATCGCGGCTGCCGTCTCGGCATCGCATATCCTGAGATCACGGAAATGCAGGCGCGTGCGATCTTCGAAGCCGCTGCGGATGTTTTGAAGAAGAAGATCAAGGTGAAGCCTGAGGTCATGATTCCTCTCGTCGGCTTTAAGAAAGAACTCGACCTCCAGGTCGAAATCGTGCATAAAGTTGCGAAAGAAGTGATGAGCGAGAAAAAAGTGAAGCTCGATTATCTCGTTGGCACCATGATTGAAGTGCCGCGTGGAGCACTGACGGCTGATGAGATCGCCGAAACGGCGCAGTTCTTCAGCTTTCGCACCAACGATCTCACCCAGCCCGCTCTCCGCATGAGCCTTGACGATATTGGTATCTTCCTGACGCCCTCCACCGAGAACGAGATCTTCAAGAAGAACCCCTTCGCCAC
>Ga0164293_10005553_pt1 | contig 10727 bp, 13 predicted proteins | sample GEODES118metaG_FD_111487 | JGI IMG/M metagenome (GOLD analysis project Ga0164293, IMG submission 111487) | Eutrophic lake water microbial communities from Lake Mendota, Wisconsin, USA - GEODES118 metaG | ecosystem: Environmental > Aquatic > Freshwater > Lake | place: USA: Lake Mendota...
GGGCACCGCCAGCAGGATGAAGGAGTTGTAGGCGTTGAAGGTCTCCTGCACCAGCACCATCAACGAGAGCTGCTTCTCCAGCGCGAGCATGGGCAGGCAGGCCACGCCAAGCGCCACGGCCACCGGCACGCGCAGGAACAGCAACGGGAAAAAGATACCGAACAGCAGCGCCGCCGCCTGCCCGGGCGAGAAGAGGAGGTTCGTCACGTCAGGAGGGCTCGGGGCCGCGCAGTGCCACGCGCGCCATGGCCAGCATGTGCTCGCCCTGGAACAGCACCCAGGTCACGCCGAGCACGGGCCAGGCGATATGGATGGTCCACAGCGGCAACTCGGCCAGCTCGGAGATGCGGTAGAGGGCGAACTCGGTGAACTCCCAGCCGGCCCAGACGAAGACCAGGGCGAACAGGAGCGTGGCGACCCCGGCCACGAGCTCGACCACCGCGTTGGCGCGCGGGGAGAGCTCGGGCCAGACGTCGACGACGAAGTGCCGGCGCTCGCGCATGCCCACCATCGCCCCCAGCATGATCAGCCAGATGAACATCAGGCGGGCCATCTCCTCGGTCCAGATGTAGGTCGGCACGAGAGAGGTGTGGCGCGAGAAGATCTGCAGCGTCACCGGGATGATCAGCACCACGAGGGCGCCGACCATCAGCACGCTGAGCACTCGGTACCAGGCCTCGCTGACGCGGTGCCAGGCACCGTGCCGGCGCAGGCCTGATCCAGTCATTGCGGCAGTCTGGGGCTCAGGCCGCGAGGATCTTCTCGTGCACCACGGTGGCGTCGATCTCCTTGGCGTAGGCCGCCATCACCGGGTCGACCAGGCGCTTCATGCCGGCGCGGTCGTTGAAGGTCACGCGCTTGAGGCGCCCGGCCTTCTCCAGCGTCTCCAGCCGCTGCCCGTCACTGCCCGACTCGAGCTCGCCGCCGTACAGGCCAGCCTCCTTGCCGGCGCGGATGACCGCGTCCTGCAGGGGCTTGGGCAGGTTGGAGAAGGTCTTGACCGAGAAGCACAGCGGGCGGATGGTGATGGCGTGCTGCGTCATCGCGAGCTGCGGCGCGACCTCGTAGAACTTCATCTGCTCCACACCCGCGGCCTCGTTCTCGCCAGCCTGGATCACGCCGTTCTGGATGGCGTTGTAGACCTCGTTGTAGGCGATCACGGTCGGCGCCATCCCGGCCGCGGCGAAGGTCTTGCTCCAGATCGGGGCCCCCTGCACGCGCACCTTCAGGCCGCGCATCTCGGCCAGGTTGGACACCACCTTGTTGGCGAAGATGTTGCGCACGCCACCGCCGCCGTAGCCGATCAGCATGACCCCGGCGCGCTTGGCGATGTCGTCCGCGATCGGCTTGAACAGGTCCTGGTCGAGCACCTTCTTCCAGTGAGCGAGGTCGCGGAAAAGGAAGGGCGCGTCGATGAAGGGCGCGGCCTTGGAGAACGTGGACATGTGCGCCGGCGAGGCGACGGCGAAGTCCACCGCGCGGCCCGCGGCCATGTACTCGACGTACTGCTTCTCAAGCCCGAGCGCGCTGTTCTTGTGGATGACGAAGTTGACCGGCTGGTTGTAGTAGCGCTTGATCAGGTCGGCGAAGCGCTGCATCGCCATCGTGTAGGGATGGTCGTCATTGAACTGCGAGGCGCCGTTGAGCGTCAGCGCCTGGGCCTGCGCGCGGCCGAGGAAGGCGAGGCTGGAAACGGCGGCGCCGGCAGCGGCGGCGCGCACGAGGGTTCTGCGTTGCATGGTGGCTTGTCTCCTTCGATGAGCCGGGCACCCGGCAGGGGGCGGCCCGATGCAATCGTTCGGTCGCCGGCGGACCAGTGTAGACCCGGCTGCCGCGGGCGCCCAGCCCTCGCCCCCCGGTGTTTCCCCGGGGTTGGATCGGGCGGCCGCCAGGGCTGCGGGGCGACCGGGACAGGCTGGACTACGATGCCGTCCCGACCGCAAGTGCCGCCCCCGAAGCCGCCATGTACCGCCTGCAGCCCGGACAACTCGACACCCTGTGCGCCATCGCTGGCGCGGCAGGCCGTGAGGTGCTGAAGGTCTACGCCGAGCCGTTCGAGAGCTGGACCAAGGACGACGGCAGCCCGGTGACGGCGGCCGACGTGCGCGCCGACGGGGTGATCCGGCAGGCGCTGGCAGCCGCCTTCCCGGGCGTCTTCGTGGTCTCGGAGGAGTCGGTGTCGCAGGGACCCGGTGCAGTCGAGACCTTCTTCCTCGTCGACCCGGTGGACGGGACGAAGGAGTTCCTGCAACGCAACGGCGAGTTCACGGTCAACGTCGCCCTGGTGGACCGCGGCGAACCAGTGGCAGGCGTCGTGCTCGCGCCCGCACTCGGGCAGTTGTACTGGGCCGCGCGCGGCCTCGGCGCCTGGCGGCGCGCCTGGTCGCCGGATCCGGCTGCAGCGGCCACGCAGGCGACGCCGCTGCATGCCAGCCTCTGCGGCGACGGCTCCGTGCGCGTGCTCGTGAGCCGCTCCCACCGAGACGACCGTACCGACGCCTGGCTCGCGCGCCTGCCGCGCCGGTACACGACTCTGGCGGCGGGCAGTTCGCTGAAGTTCTGCCGCCTCGCCGAAGGCGCAGCCGACCTGTACCCGCGCTTCGGCACCACTTGCCCCTGGGACACGGCGGCCGGCCATTGCGTGCTGGCCTGCGCCGGTGGCGCGGTTGTCGACCTCGGCGGAAAGCCGCTGAGATACGGCTCCCGGCATACCGACCGCAACCCCGACTTCCTGGCCCTCGGCGACCCCGCCTGGCTGCGCATGTTGACACCCTGACCCCGCAAGCGCGCGGCCGTGCCCGTGCGCTTGCGCACCGTCAAGCCCCCGCGAGGGCCTGCAACTCCGCCGCCGCGGGCGCAGGCACAATCGATCGAGACGAGCCACCCACGCCCATGCTCTACCGCTTCCGCAGCAAAGCCACCGGCGACACGCTGATGCTCGGCCCCCAGGCCGAGCAGTTCTTCGGCGCGCTCGGTCGCGACCCAGCGCCGCGCGGCATCATCGAACCCCAGACCATGGACGCGGCGTTGCAGGCCTTGCGCGCCGCCATCGAGGCCAATGACGCGGCACGCGCGGCCCGTGCCGGGCTGGACGACGGACAGCGCGAGGCCGAGGCCGCGGGCCGGGACTCTGTGACACTGCGGCAGCGCTTGTGGCCCATGGTCGAGATGCTGCGCCGCGCCCAGGAAGCCGGGGAGCCGGTGGTCTGGGGCGCGTGAGCGGCTGAGCCGCGACGCAGACAAGGCCTGCGCGCGCGTACACGACGAGCACCGTCGATCCCAAGGAACCGCACGATGAAGCTGACGAGCAGGAGTTGGATCAACGGGGACCGCATCCCCGCGCGCTTTGCCGCCGGGCGTCTGGCGGAAGACGGGTCGGTCGGGTTCTCCGACAACATCAACCCGCAGCTGGCCTGGAGCGAGCTGCCGACCGGCACGATGTCGCTGGCGCTGATCTGCCACGACTTCGACGTCCCGAGCCGTGGCGACGACGTCAACCAGCCCGACCGCGAGGTGCCGGCCGACCTGCCGCGCGTGGACTTCTTCCACTGGCTGCTGGTGGACCTGCCGCCCGCGCCGGCGGAGATCGCCGAAGGTGAGTTCAGCCGCGGCTTCACCGCGCGCGGCAAGCCCGGCCCGCAGGCACTGCGCGGCGCGCGCCAGGGGCTGAACGACTACACGGGCTGGTTCGCGGGGGATGCACAGAGGGCCGGGCAGTACTTCGGCTACGACGGTCCCTTCCCGCCCTTCAACGACTCCCTGGTCCACCATTACGTGTTCACGCTGTACGCCGTGTCGATGCCGCGCCTGCCGGTCGAAGGGGCCTTCGGCGGGCTGCAGGTGCGGGAGGCGCTGGCGCGTTGCACGCTCGGGGCCGCCACCTTCTCCGGCACCTACACGCTGAACCGGCGCCTGGCGTGATGCTGCGCCGTGACGAACCCGCCGCCGCTGGCGGCAGCGAAGGCGCGTACACCCAGGTGCTGGCCATCCGCCATGGCGAGACCGACTGGAACGTGGGTGCCCGCATCCAGGGCCACACCGACATCCCGCTGAATGCGCGCGGCGTCGAGCAGGCGCGCCGCTTGGCGCTGGCCCTGGCCGGGGAGGAACTGCACGCGGTCTACTCGAGCGACCTCGCTCGCACGCGCGAAACCGCGCGCGCCCTGGCGCAGGCGCGCGGCGTGCCGCTGGTCGAGGACGCCACGCTGCGCGAGCGCCACTTCGGCGCCTTCGAGGGCTACACCTTCGAGGAGATCGAGCAGCGCTGGCCCGAGCAGTCGGCGCGCTGGCGCCGTCGCGACCCCGGCTTCGGGCCCGAGGGCGGGGAGTCGCTCGAGGCCTTCTACGAGCGCTGCGTGGCCGCAGCGCAGCGCTGTGCCGCCGCCCATGCCGGCCAGACCATCGCCCTCGTCGCGCACGGCGGCGTGCTCGACTGCTGGTACCGGGCCGCCGTGCGGCTGGGCCTGCAGGCCCCGCGCACCTGGCAGATCGGCAACGCCACCGTCAGCCGCCTGCTCTGGAGCCCCGGAGGCTTCTCGCTCGTGGGCTGGAACGACGACGCCCACCTCGCGCCCCTGGTCGAGCCTGCGTCCTGAGCCTGGGCTGAGCGCGAATCCGACCCTGACGCCGGTCAGGCCGATGTGGCGGACGCCTCCGCAGCCTGCTCCTCGAGCGTGAATGCGATCTGGGTGCAGACCGTGCGGCAGATCGTCGCCGCCTGCTCGTTGACGATGCGGTAGTAGATCTGGGTCGAGTCGCGCCGCTTGCCCAGCACGCCGGCCCGGTACAGCGTGGCCAGATGCTGGCTCATGTTGGGCTGTGTGGTCTCGATCTCGTCCAGAAGTTGCGAGACGTTCTTCTCGCCCTGGCACAGCGCGCTGATGATGCGCAGGCGGATCGGCGTGGCCAGCACGCCGAAGAGCTCGGCGGCGCTGGCGAAGATGCGGTCCGATTCGTCGTCGGGGCGTGTCATGGCTGTCGGGGGACCTGGGGCCGGGGCTGCGGGGTGAGCCCGAAGCGGTAGTGGTCGCGGTTGAGCACCGCGGCCACCGACGTGACCTCTTCCGGGAACAGGCTGAGCTTGAGCTCGACGCTGCACAGGTCGACCATGCCGCGTAGTGCCCCGGGGGTGTTGATGCGTCCCTGCGGCCGGTAGATCGCCGAGCCGTCGCCGCCCACGCGCCGCACGTGACAGGCGGCGCAGGCGTGTTCCTTGATCAACTGCTCGCCCAGCGGCAGATCGGCGTCGCGGAAGATTTCCGGCGTGGCGAGAACGGGCATCGCGAGCGCTGCCGCGCCCCAAAGAGCGGCGGCGGCCCGGCGCACCGTCGGGCGCGGGGGGGTCAAGGGTGGACGGGCCGGCAGGCGCATCGGTGGTCTCCTCGGGTTCGGGGGGGCCGGCATCACGCCAGCCGCAGCCACTCCATCACGTCTTCCTCGAACATCTCGCCCGGGATGACCTGGCGCAACCGGCCCGAACGCTCGACGACGGCCGTCAGCGGGATCACCCGGCGCATCGACAGCGCCGCGCCCATCGGCCCCTGGTCCAGCGTGACCTGGAAGCCGTAGCCGTGGCGCGCGAGGTAGGCGCGCACCGGGGCCGGATCGCGCTCGCGCGCGACGGTGAGGATCTCCAGCGGTCGCCCGGCGGCGGCGCGGCGCAGTTTCTCGATGTGGGCGTTGTGGCGCAGGCAGAAGGGGCAGGTGGTCGACCAGAAGACGACGATCACGGCCTTGTCCTGGGCCTGGACCGCGCCCCAGCGGCCGCCGTCGAGCAGGGCGACCTCGGGCCAGGCCACCGGCTGCCCACGCTCGGCCGGCGCGGCCTGCGCACAGCCCGGCCAGGCCGCCGCGGCCGCGGCACCACCCAGCAGCGCGAGCGCGTCGCGGCGCGGCAGGATGTGCGGTACAGGAGCGGAGCAGGGCTTCACTTGGCGCTGCGCTCCATCAGCAGGTAGGTGTTGTAGGCGTTCATGCGGTTGGCCACGCCGAACAAGGGCAGCTTTTCGAAGCGCGACCAGTCGGTGCGGGCATAGGCCTCGTCGAAGGGCTCCATCTCGCGCGCGGCCTCGCCCATGGTACGCCGAAGGTGCAGCAGGTAGTCGCGCGTGAGCTCGAGGTCGGAGCGCGCGCTCGCCGACACCGGCCCGTGGCCGGGGACGATGGTCTGGGCCTCGTAGGCCAGCAGGGCGTCCAGCGCTTCGACCCAGTGCGCGCTGTCGGCCTGCCCGACGAAGGGGATACGGCCGCGGAAGACGAGGTCGCCGACGAAGAGCACACGCTGCGCCGGCACCCAGACGACCAGGTCCTCGGGCGTGTGCGAAGGCCCGGCGGGACGGATCTCGAACACCTGCCCGCCCACGCGCAGCACCGACGGGCCGTCGAGCCAGAGGTCGGCCTCGACGAGCCGGGTCGACTCGTCGATCCAGGGGAACAGTTCCTCGCGGCTGGCCTTCAGGCGCTGCAGCGCGGTGTCGGAGTTCAGGTACAGCAGCGCCTGCCGGTGCGCGACGATGGTCGCGCCGGCCTCCTTGAAGACCTGCAGGCCGTAGATGTGGTCGGCGTGGTAGTGCGTGACGATGACATGGGACACCGGCAGCGCCGTGACGCGGGCGATCTCGGCGCGCAGCTCGCGCGCGAGCTCCGGCGAGCCCAGCGCGTCGATGACGACCACGCCGCCCGGCGTGACGACGAAGGCGGCGTTGGAGACGAAGTTGCGGTTGGCCGCCGAGCCCAGTGCCGACAGGCCCTGGACCATCCAGGTGCCGGGCGCCACCTGCACGGCCTGCGGCCGGTCGGATGCCGGCAAGCGAACGGGCGCGCTGTCCGTCTGGGCCTGCGCAAAGGCGGCGGCAGCGGCCAGGATCAGGGCAAACGTGGAGCGGAGAAGCCCGAACATCAGCATGTGTTCATATTACGATGTTTGGGGGTGTCGCACAGGCCTGTCGGGCGCCAGCCAGATCGGCGCCCCATGCGTCCCGAGACCTGAGGATTGGGGCAATTGCCTATGCGCGACGGGGTGACGGCAGCCGCGCTTTCGCGTCCAATCAAGGGTCAGCGGCAGGGTGTCGGACGCACCCCGCCACGGTTTCACTGCAAGAGGAGAAGCACGATGCACGACGAGGTTCGCTCCGCGGCGCGAGTCGCGGCCCTGGCCGGCGTGATGGCGCTGGCCACCGCCGCCCAGGCCCAGACGCCGCCCGCGCCCCACCCGCACCTGGCTCGCAACCTGGCGGCCACCTGCGCCAACTGCCACGGCACCAACGGCAATGCACGCGGCGAGATGAAGCCGCTGGCCGGCGTGCCCGCCGACAAGCTGGTCGCGACGATGGCCGACTACAAGGCCGGCAACCTGCCCGCAACCATCATGCACCAGATCGCCAAGGGCTACACCGACGAGCAGATCAGGCTGATCGCCGGCTACTTCGCCGCTCAGCAGCCCAGGAAGTGAGGGAGCACATCATGCACAAGCATTCCATCGTCCAGGACCCGGCACGCCGCCGCCTCATCGGCGCGGGCGCCGCCCTCTCCGGCCTCGCGCTGGCCGGCTGCGCCACCGGTCCTGCAGCGGGCCCGTCCATCGGGCGCGTGGTCGTCGTCGGCGGCGGCTTCGGCGGCGCCACCGCAGCGCGCTACCTCAGGATGTGGGGCGGCAACGTCGACGTCACGCTCGTCGAGCGCAACACCGAGTTCGTCTCCTGCCCGATCAGCAACCTCGTGCTCGGCGGTCACAAGCAGATCGCCGACGTGACACGCGGCTACGACGGCCTGAAGGCCATCGGCGTCAAGGTCGTCCAGGGCGAGGTCACCGCCATCGACGCGGCCGGGCGCAAGGTGCGTCTGGCCGGCGGCGGCGAGATCGCCTACGACCGGCTCATCGTCTCCCCGGGCGTGGACTTCATGCTCGAGCAGGTCGGCGGCCTGCAGGCCGCCCTGGACAGCGGCCGGGTCACGCACGGCTGGAAGGCGGGCCCGCAGACCGTGGCGCTGCGCCGGCAGCTCGAGGCCATGCCCGATGGCGGTGTGTTCGCGATGTCCATCCCGCGCGTGCCCTACCGTTGCCCGCCCGGGCCCTACGAGCGCGCCTGCATGGTCGCAAGCTACCTGAAGACGGCCAAGCCGAAGTCCAAGGTGCTGGTGCTGGATGCCAACCCCGAGATCCAGTCCAAGAAGGCGCTGTTCGAGCGCGCCTTCCAGCAGCACTACGCCGGGATCATCGAGTACCGCGCCAACGCCGAGCTGCGCGAGGTCGCCGGCAACGTGGCCAAGCTGGAGTTCGAGGACGTGCGCGCCGACGTGCTGAACGTCATCCCGCCGCAGCGCGCAGGCGATCTGGCCCGCACCTCCGGGCTGGTCAACGTCAACAACCGCTGGGCCGGCGTGGACTGGCTGACGCTGGAATCCACGGCCGTCAAGGGCGTTCACGTGCTCGGCGACGCCACGTTCTCGGCGCCCGCGATGCCCAAGTCGGGCCACATGGCCAACCAGCACGCCAAGGTGGCGGCCGCGGCGATCATCCAGCTGCTCAAGGGCGAGGCCGTGAACCCGACGCCGGTGGTGATGAACACCTGCTACAGCTTCGTCACCGCGCGCGACGTGGTGCACGTGGCCTCGGTGCACCAGTATGACGACAAGGACAAGACCTTCAAGGCCGTACCCGGCTCCGGCGGCGTGTCGGCCGCGGCAAACCAGCTCGAGGGCCGCTACGCCCTGAGCTGGGCCGACAACATCTGGGCCGACATGCTGGCCGTCTGAGGTGCGCGCCCCGCCGGGGGCGCCCCGCGTGCGAAACCCCTCCCCTCACCGGGGCGGGGTTTCTTCATTCCAGACCGCTGATGTAGGACGACACCGCCTTCATCTCGAACTCGGTGAGCTTGCTCGCGATCAGGTGCATGACCGCGTTGTCGTTCGTGCGCTGGCGCTGGTTGAAGGCCTTGAGCTGGTTCTCGGTGTACCGCGCGTGCTGCCCGGCCAGGCGCGGCAGGACTTCGGTGCCGTGGCCCTGGGGGCCGTGGCAGGCTGCGCAGGCGGCCACGCCCGAATAGGGGTTGCCGCGCTGGAAGATGAAGCGGCCCACCTGCGCGAGCTCGGCGTCCTCCACCGCGTGCGCCTGCGGCTTGCGCGAGGCGAACCACGCCCCCAGCGCCTTGAAGTCGGCGGCGTTCAGGTCCCGGACCATCGGCTGCATGGCGCTGCTCACGCGCTTGCCCGACTTGTAGTCGGACAACTGTCGCGCCACGTAGGCCGCGTTCTGCCCGGCCAGACGCGGGAACACCGGGCTCGAGCTCTCGCCCTCCGCGCCGTGGCAGATGAAGCACTGGCCCTGCACGATCTCCTCGGCGCGCGCCAGTTCGGCGCTCTGGGCCTGAGCCGTGGTGCTGGCCAGCAGCAGGACCGCGATCGAAAGCCAGGCGCGAGGGGTCTTCATCGATGTCTTCTCCAATGTCATGGCCGGCGGGGGCGAGCCGCGCAGCTCAAGCGATGCCTGGGTTGCCTTCGACGCCCACGATGCGCGGCGTGTTCAAGCGCCGCGGCGTGACACGCCCGCCCGGGCGCGCCTTCAGCCAGGCCTCCACGTGCTCCCACACCGGCTTGTTGCCGGCACGCGCTGCGTCCTCTGCCACCGGCGCCCAGCCAGCCACGCGGTAGGTCTTTCCAGCCTCGATGAGGCTGCCACCCAGGCGCATGTCGGAGATGCGGGCGCCGGCGCGCGCGCCCGGCGTGATGGTGTACTCGAGCCCGCCCACGCGCACCATGTCGCCGCCCTGCTGGTAGTAAGGGTCGGGGTTGAACAGGTTGTCGGCCACGTCCTCGAGGATGGTCTTGATCATCTCGCCGCTCATCGGCGTGACGGTGGCGTAGGGGTAGGTGATGGCGAGCTGGTCCATCATCAGCTCGCGCGTGATGGCCTGCCCGGGCAGCAGGCTGGTGCCCCATCGGAAGCCGGGGCTGAAGGCGATCTCGGCGCCCTGGGTCTCCATCAGCGCGTCGCACAGGAGCTGGTCCCAGCTGCCGTTGAAGTTGCCGCGCCGGTACAGCAGGCCGTCGGTCACGGCCAGCGTCTCACCGAGCCGGGCTTCGTAGGGCGCGCGCACCTTGCGGATCAGCGCGTCCATCTCGGGGTCGGCCTTCAGCACCTGGCTGAAGACCGGCAGCAGGCGCCAGCGGTGCTGGACGACCTTGCCCGCGCGGACCTCGAAGTCCATCACGCCGAGGAACTTGCCGTTGCTGCCGGCGTTGGTGACGAGCGTGGTGCCACCGGGGTTGCGCACCGGCACCGCCACCGGCACGCCGTCGTGGGTGTGGCCGCCGAAGATGGCGTCGATGCCGCGAACGCGCCCAGCCATCTTCAGGTCCACGTCCATGCCGTTGTGCGAGATCACGACCACCAGCTGCGCGCCCTTGCCGCGCGCCTCGTCCACCGTCTTCTGCATCTCGTCGTCGCGGATGCCGAACTCCCAGTCGGCCACCATGTGGCGCGGGTTGGCGATGGGCGTGTAGGGGAAGGCCTGGCCGACGATGGCGACCGGCACACCGTTCATCTCCTTCAGCACGTAGGGCTCGAAGACCGGGTCGCCGAAGTCGGCGGTCTTCACGTTCTGGGCGACGAAGTCGATGCGGTGCGCCGTCGCGCCGCTGCCCGTGCCGCCCTTGAAGTCCTTCTCGACGATCTCCTTGACGCGCTTCATGCCGTAGGTGAACTCCCAGTGGCCGGTCATCACGTCCAC
>Ga0164293_10005555_pt1 | contig 10725 bp, 13 predicted proteins | sample GEODES118metaG_FD_111487 | JGI IMG/M metagenome (GOLD analysis project Ga0164293, IMG submission 111487) | Eutrophic lake water microbial communities from Lake Mendota, Wisconsin, USA - GEODES118 metaG | ecosystem: Environmental > Aquatic > Freshwater > Lake | place: USA: Lake Mendota...
CCAATGCGACAAGCGTGCGGCCTCCGTTCCAAAGTAGATATGCACCAGCCCGACTGCCTCCCTTCGAACTATTCGAGAAAGCTGCGAAATCTCATGGTCAGCCACCGGCACCCTTTCGCCTTGAGATCGATGCCATAAACGCTGAAAAAACCGAAACGGGCTCTTCTTCAATTCGAAGACCGGAACATGGGGGAAAAGCTGCTGATTTTCCAAGCGCCTTGTTACAACAAGATTACGGAATGAACAAACGCCTGAGACCTGTCGATAGACATGCAACATCTCAGGCTTAAGAAATGTCGCGCAGTAACTAACTATTGTTTCGCTAGGCATTTCCAAAAATTCGCCCGCTCCTATGCAAGAAAGTGATGGAATTTATCTTCACGAAAAAGAGGCGGCATCGTGTCATCCAATGCACAAATTCTACCGCTGGTTTTACGGAGTGCACTTTCCGCACCTCGCAAGGTTAGGTAATCATCAGAAAAGTTCTGTCCTTTGTGAGGACTAATCGCACCTCTCTTTTGGAGAACTTTTTCCGCGCCGCCGAGCCAACTAAAATGATTTCCACCTTGGCGGATTCGTTTTATAGGAATTCTCTGTGTAAGTAGTATCGAGATTTCTTTAATTTTTCTGGATAAAACTTTTCTAAGCTTTTCTTGAGGCCGTTTCCTCAAATGTGTCGGCAATTTTTTTAGGACATATTCAAATCGACCCTTGGCAACACGATACTCCGTCATGCCTGTTCCTACCCAATAATCATTTCCCGGATGAAACTCGCAATTAGCATAATATGAAAAAAATCTCATTTGGAAAACACGGAGACTGCCGGTGAGTGCCGCCGCTTCACGGATTTTTTCCGGGCGCGGAATCTCATCCAAGTCCGAGAGCATAATGAGATCATCGGGTTGGGCATCGAACAGCCCGCGTTCGAGAGCGGCCCTTTGATGGGTTTCGCGATGCCAATTGCGAGCAAACCCTTTTTCAAGAGGCATATCCTCAACTTTGACATATCGTATTTTAGGCAGAAATTTTGCGAATCGGGCCTGATTTTCTAAAAAATAGTAGGGCTTGGAATCCGCGCGATAGGTTACCGGTGATTCAGCTAGAACGAAAAAATCCACAACGGGATCCAATGTTTCCAGACGAATCTCCAGCAGGTCGAGCTCGTTGAAAAAAGTAAAGCAATCGAACAATCGTCCCATTGATTAGTCTTTCAACAAAATCTCGGCCGCCTGGCTCACATCCTTGTCACCACGGCCACTGAGGTTGGCAATGAGGATGGTCTCTTTCGCCATCGTTGGGGCGACTTTGATGACATGGGCGATGGCGTGGGCTGTTTCGAGGGCGGGGATGATGCCTTCGACTTCAGCTAGGGTGCGGAAGGCGGCGAGGGCTTCGGCGTCGGTGGCGTAGTCGTAATCGATGCGGCCGGAGTCGCGGTAATAGCTGTGCTCGGGCCCGATGGCAGCGTAATCGAGACCCGCGGAGACGGAGTGGGTGAGCTCGATCTGGCCGTCGGCGTCGGCGAGGAGCCAGGTTTTTGTGCCTTGGAGGACTCCCAGTTTACCGCCTTGGAAGCGTGCGGCGTGGCGACCGCGCACGATGCCGTCGCCGCCGGCTTCGACACCGGTGAGCTTTACGGATTCGTCTTTTAGGAACGGATAAAAGAACCCGATCGCATTGCTGCCTCCGCCGACGCAGGCGACGAGAAGGTCGGGCAGGCGTTCCTCGCGCTGCAGGATTTGCCGGCGGGTCTCGTCGCCGATGACGCGGTGAAAATCCCGGACGATCATGGGATACGGATGCGAGCCAAGCGCGCTGCCGAGGATGTAGTGGGTGTTCCGCACATTGGTGACCCAGTCGCGCATGGCTTCGTTGATCGCCTCCTTGAGCGTGGCTTGGCCTGCGGTGACACCGACGACTTTTGCTCCGAGGAAACGCATGCGGGCCACATTGAGGGCTTGGCGCTCCATGTCCACCGCGCCCATGTAAATCGTACACTCGAATCCAAATCGTGCCGCAGCTGTAGCCGTAGCGACACCATGCTGACCGGCACCGGTCTCGGCAATAATGCGGGTTTTGCCCATGCGGCGGGCGAGCAAAATCTGGCCGATGGCGTTGTTGATCTTGTGGGCGCCGGTGTGCAGCAAGTCCTCGCGCTTGAGATAAATTTTCGCGCCGCCGAGTCTCTGCGTGAGCCGCTCGGCGAAGTAGAGCGGCGTGGGACGACCACAAAAATCACCCAGCAATGCGGCGAGTTCTTTTCGAAATTCCGGATCCTTCCGCGCGACATGGTATTCGGTTTCCAATTCGCGCAGGGCGGTCATCAGTGTCTCGGGGACAAACATCCCGCCGTATTGGCCGAAGTGGCCTCCGGCGTCGGGCAAGGCGGCATCTGTGGCAGTGCTCATGTGCGTATTGTGGATGTTTTTGGCCTGCGGTGCAACACGCGCTCTTCAGATGCGCCCGGTCGCTTGCAAGGCGGCAGAGGTCGTTTGAATTTCGTTTTTGAAAAGCTTGGTCCAATCCTTGATGCAGCCCGGAACGCGGCAGGTCCAATTTTGGTCCCCGACGGCACCTGGCACATTGAAACGCTCGCGCAGCGCGAAAACATCTGTGATCTGATGAACAGCGAGCCAAGAATTGCATGCGAAGAGACCCTTGATGAGCGCGTCGTGGATTTTCGGCGTGAAATCGCAGGGCACTTCGATATCCGCACACCCGCAGAAATCGAGCAACTCGCGCATCTCGGAGACAGCACGCTCCCGCGTTTCCGTATTCTTCGCCGCTTCGTTCCAATCTTCCCAGAATTGCCTGACCGGCGGGTGATCGTGCGTGGCAAATGTGGCGAGGCTCAGGCGCGCATAATCGGCGCCGGGAATCAGCGCCCCGTTGCACCCGAGCTCCCATTGCGGGATTTTAAAACCAGGTATGTCGAGCGCCTCCAAGGTCGGTCTCACATAAGGCGAAAGCTCGCCGAGATCTTCCGCAATCAGGCGGTGCGGTCCGGTCTCCTCAAGAATCATGCGGAACAACATCTCACCCTGCCTGCGGTTGTATTCGCGGTTCTCCGGCGTGCTGTCATCAAACGGCACAAAGCCGGGCAACGGCCCGCCCGTGATTTCCCTCGCCTGCTCGGGCGTGAGGTCGGTGAAGCGTGCGTTGTCCTGTGGACGCCACGGAAAACTGTAGATACGAAAAAATCCCAGTGCATGATCCACCCGCAGCAGGTGAAAAACCGAGCGCGCCGCTTCGAGTCGCCGCCGCCACCAAGCGAAATTGTCGCGCGCCATCGCCTGCCAATTGTAGAGCGGGAATCCCCAGTTCTGCCCCCACTTCTCCGTGAAGGGATCGCTTTTGAAAACCTTCTCCGGCGGGGCGCCGCTCGAGCGCTGGATGTCAAAAATCTCCGGCTCCGCCCACACATCCGCGCTGTACAGGCTCACCCCAACAGGAATGTCACCCATGAGCGCCATCCCAAGCTTGTCGAATTCAGCACGCACGGCACGCCATTGCGAATGGGCGATCCATTGGACATAACTGAAAAAATCAACCTGCTCGTGAAAAAGCTCCGCTGGCTTCTCGTCCAATTCGGCCAACCACTCGCGCGCGGCCTCCGGGCAGCGGTGCTCCTCCGGCCAGTTGCTGGTGACTTCATCGTTGTTGTTCCAAGCAATCAAGGCGCGGAAGAGAGCGTAGGATTCCAGCCATTCCGATTCGGCATCCCGGAAAGCTTCAAACTCCGCAATCCGCGCAGATCTTCCCTTTGCACTCCGGAAATTTTTGTGTCCGAGCGCGAGCAGCTCCCGCTTGAGCGACTTCACCGCGCCGTAGCGCACGGGCCCCTCGCGCAGCATGGCGGCATCGTGTTTTTTGCTCACACGCGCGAAATCCTTTTCCGTGACATCCGGCAGCCACTGTGGGCTCACTGAGATCGTGACAGGTTCGTAGGCGATCGAACTGATGATGTTGTAGGGACTGTGATCAGACCCCGTTTCGTTGACGGGCAGAATCTGAATAAGCCGGAAACCCTTTTGCGAAGCCCATACCGCCAGCTCGACGAGCGTTTCCGTGTCGCCGATGCCGATATCATTCGACCCGCGAATGGCGCTCAGCGGCGTGAGAATGCCGCCGATTTTTTGTTCTGGGGAAAGGGTGGAAGCAGTAGATGTCATAGAGTACCTGGTTTGGAATTATCCGTGTCCCGTATGCAGCGCGCCTCCAAGGCTTCGCGCGTTAGGACATGCCGTGCACCGCATCGAGGACAGGTGACCGTAAGCGAGGCATCGCCGCCAAAAAGCCCGTCCGCTTCGCGCTGGAAAACGGGGGCGATAAAATCCAGCATCCGCTCCTGATTGCAGCCGCAGGAAAATGTGAACTGCCGTTTCTCTAGGAGAGATAACTCGACACTCTGATCCAATGTGCGGACACCTTCCGTCGTGAGGCCCTGCAGCCATTCCAGATCGCAATCCGGTTGCGCGGCGACCATTACGATATCCTCCTCATCATGACGGAAAAACCGCACGGGACGCTGTTCGCTCCGTTCGTAGAAAATCTCCACCGCGTCAAAAACCGAGCCAGCCTCGAAATCCACCGCACTCCGCCTTGGCGGCTTCAAATCCTCCACGACATCCGAATAAAACATCCCTTTCTCGATGGGCGCGGCATCCTCCGTGACCACTCGCGCCACGACCGTGCCGGTATTGTTGTCGCCCGCCGCAAAAAGATTCGCTCTCGGGGTTGGAAATTTGATCGTCCAAGCGCAGGCCTCCCGCCAAGGACGACTCGCGCAGTGAAGCGTCACTGCAGCCAGCGCATCGCGCCCGAGATCCTCGACTTCGGATGGTATTTCGATGCCGTAATCCAGACGGTGCAAATACCAAGAGGCATAAAGCTCCGAGAAATCCGCCCGCGCCACGAGAGCGTTCTTTCCCCTGGCAAAATAAGTTCGGACCTCAATGTCGGATTCGTTCATTATGCTCGAAAACCAACCGCTCTGGTTTTACCCGCGATCTCCCGCAGGCTTTACCCAACAGCCTTGAGAAGAATCGTGGCATTGTGGCCGCCGAATCCAAAGGAATTGCTCATCACGCAAGCGAGGTTCGCCTCGCGCGCCACATTCGGCACGCAGTCGAGGTCGCACTCAGGGTCGGGATTTTCGAGATTGATGGTTGGTGGAATGAGACCATTTTTGATGGCCAGCGCGCTGGCGGCCAATTCGACGCCACCGGCCGCTCCGAGCAGGTGGCCAGTGGTGGATTTTGTCGCACTCACAGCGACCTTGCGCGCATGGTCGCCAAGGGCAAGCTTGATGGCCCGGGTCTCGCAGATGTCGCCGAGGCCGGTGGATGTCGCGTGGGCGTTGATATAGTCGATCTGCTCGGGAGCGACCTTCGCATGGCGCATGGCGATGGTCATCGCGCGCGCCGCGCCTTCGCCCTCAGGCATGGGAGCGGTCATGTGGTAGGCATCCGCCGTGCAACCATAGCCAGCGAGTTCGCAATAAATCTTCGCGCCGCGTTTTTTCGCGTGCTCATATTCCTCGAGCACCACGATCCCCGCGCCTTCGCTCATGACAAATCCATCGCGGTCCTTGTCAAACGGACGACAGGCCTTCTGCGGATCATCATTCCGGCAGCTCAGCGCCTTCATGGAGGCGAAGCCAGCAATGCCAAGTGGCGTGATTGTCGCCTCGGCGCCTCCCGCAATAAAGGCATCCGCGTCGCCGAATTTGATGATGCGCCAAGCCTCGCCGAGTGAGTTGTTCGCCGTCGCACAGGCGGTGACGATGCACATGTTCGGCCCGCGCAAATCATATTCCATCGAGACCATGCCGCTGGCCATATTTGAAATCATCATCGCAATAGTAAATGGCGACACCCGCGAGGGACCGCGATCCGCCAAGCGGTGCGCCTCCTCCTCCATGCTGTAGAGCCCTCCGATGCCGCTGCCGATCATCACGCCAAAGCGAGCGCGATCCACAGTTTCCAGGTCGATCCCCGAGTCTTCGAGAGCCATCTTGGTCCCGGCCATCGCAAATTGAGTGAAGCGATCCGTGCGCTTCACCGTCTTGGGATTTTTAAAATACTTCACCGCCTCGAAGTTTTTCACTTCGCCGGCGATTTTGCAGTCATAGGCCGTCGAATCGAAGGCTTCGAAACGCCCTATGCCACTGCGTCCTTTGATAAGGGATTCCCAGAATGTTTGCAGATCGTTTCCAACCGGGCTGACAACGCCCATGCCGGTCACGACGACTCGTCGTTCGCTCATGTTTTAAAAATGTTAGGGGACGCCTCGGTTGCGCCTCCTTCACTTGTGCGGATGCGCCCGCGCGTTGGCAATGAATTTTTCCCTCGGAAGCGCGATTTTTCGGGATGCCTACCGATCAGGAAATACGGAATTTGACTTCCCGGATCGCCTTTTTTCCGAAGCGCTCCTGGAGCTTGGCGAGGATTTCCCTCGTCCAGTTTCTCTCAAGTTCATAGCGCAGACTGGGCTGGAGAACATGGATTCCGAGCACACCGCCGCTCAAGCCCGCCGGAGCAGCGTGTTGCGCGATGAAATCACCCACCACTTCTTTCCAAGCCGCGCGCACTTCGCTTTCGTTCAAGCGCTCGCCAAGACCCAGCTTCGGCATGAGCTTTTGCAGCACATCGCCGACCGCCGCGCAGCGGTCCTTCCGCTCGAAGGGTTCCTGCAGCCCACGCCACTCGGCGATGACTTTGGCTCTGATAGATTCTGCAGACATAAAAAAGGCTCCCGGTTTGGGGCCGGGAGCCTGTTTTTAAATTTCAGGGTTTAGGCATCGTTTCCGATGGCTTCCACCGGGCAGCCATCCATCGCTTCTTGGCAGAGAGCCTCCTCCTCGGGAGTCTCCGGCTGTTTGTAGACATAGCTGTGTCCGCCATCGTCATTGCGCTTGAAATTTGCCGGAGCTGTCTCGCGGCACAAATCGCAGTCGATGCACTGGTCATCCACGAAAAATTTTCCCTCAACGTTGTCGCTGTATTTGTTTGCTACGTCTGCCATATTGATTTGATGAATTGAGATCGCAAATTGGTTGCACGTCCACCGGATTGCAACCGTTTTTTGAGCCTGATCAAAAATTTTTCCAAATTCAGAAAATGCAGACACCACCTGAAATCCTACCCGCCGAGGGCCGCCATGTCCTCCACCTTTTCTTCCGCGTGGAGTATTCCGCTTGGGAAGTCCTCAACAAATCCGCGCGCATCGTAGCCAAGACCGCCCTTGCCGAACTCGTCCGCGAAATCCGTGCGACCCCCGGCACGCAGCTCCTCCTCTTCAGCATGGTCACGCCAAAGGCCGACCTCGGCTTCATGCTGCTTACGCCGGACCTGCAAAATGCCGACGCCTTCGCCAAGCGTCTTGCGACCGCCCTCGGGCCGGACATTCTCACACCGACCTTTAGCTGGCTCTCGATGACCGAGCGCAGCGAATACACCACCAGTGATGCGGAATACGCCGCCACGCTCGAGGCCGAGGACAAACTCGCTCCGGGCACGCCGGCCTTCGACGAGAAGATGCAGGCCTTCAGGGCCCGCATGGCGAAATATCTGAAGGATCGCCTTGAGCCGAACCTCCCCGACTGGCCTGTCGTCTGCCTTTACCCGATGTCCAAACGCCGCACGCCAGGCCAGAATTGGTATGCGCTTGATTTCGATGCCCGCAAAAAACTCATGGCCGGCCACGCCCGCGTCGGCCGCACCTATTCGGGCCGCATTCTCCAACTCATCACCGGCTCGACCGGCCTCGACGACGAGGAGTGGTTCGTGACCCTCTTTGCAAGGACGACCTCGGACATCAAAGCAATCGTCTATGAGATGCGTTTCGACGAGGTGAGTGCACAATACGCCGAGTTCGGGGAGTTCTTCATCGGGCTCCAGCTGCCACTCGATGCGCTCTATGAGCGGCTCTGCCTCTGATCGCGGTCGACGCCTGTGCGCTTTGTTGTCAAATTTTTTCTGGCCGCCATCATCGCGCTCAGCGGGTATTTGTTTTGGCCGCGAAGCAGCTCGCTTTCCGGGTTTGATGCCGCTGCCATGGCGGACCTCCACATCAGTATTTGGCGGCATACGGCAGCAGACAAGCACACGCAGACTTTCTTAGATTTTTATCGTATCCTGAACGGCCAATACCTGATTCCGCCCATCCCCGCACTATCGGCGGCATGGAGGGCAATGGAAGCTCAACGTGCGTTTGCAGAAGCGGCTGATCAAGCCGACGAGGAGCAGGCCCTGCCGTTTTTGGAAAAAACATTTTCCATTATCGCCGAACAAACTGGCTCAAAAATCGATCCAACGATCATAGCTAGGCTCGAACTCATCACATGGTCCCTCGCACGCGACCGCTCGAAGGAATGCCAACTAGCAGCAGCCATCTCCGAAAAACTCGCTCTGCTCCACGGCGGCGCAGCACAGGATTATCGGGCTGCCGCCTCGGACTTTGCACTCGCCAGGCGTCTCGCAGCTGCCAAAAACTGGAGAGCGGTGGGCGATGTCGAAAAAGCCGCATGGCAAAAACTGCGCCGTCAACTTGACTCCCGCAGCCAACGGCAGCGAATCAGAACAGGACTCCTACCTCTCTCTTGATAAGCCCTCCACCCCAGTCAACACCGAAACAGCACGAGTGATTGCTCCGTCTCCGAAGAGCAGTGCCGCTCCAAAGATAAGCAGACACGCCATCACACACCCGCTCGCAGCTCCCGTCGGACACCCATAAAAAATACGCGTCATCAACGCGAAAATCATACGCTCCCTGTGATAATCCGCTTGCATAATCAGCATTGCACATTTCACCCACATCACAAAAAAGTGTCCAAATAATCAGCGACGCCACACCCAGAGCAGCCTCCGCACTCGCGATGCTCACCGCCAACTGATACACATAACTGGCTCGCGCCGATATCCCCTAACACAAAGCCCAGCGCCAAAACCGCCATTCCCGTCGCGCCGACTTGTTCTTCGTCACAGCCATAGTAATCCAGGCAACTATGACAAATCCTCGGCCGTCACACTCTGCTGCGGACGCGAGGCCAGCAGCCGCGCCTGCTCGACCACCCGCTCCGGCGCTTCATCAAAGCGATACCCGTGACAGTTCGGACACGAGGTGACCCGCATCGTGACGATGGATTCACACCCCTCGCAAACCTTGAAATTTTCGGGTGCGGCGATGATTTTTTCAGCCCTCGCCGCGCGGTCCGCCAGATGATCAGTGCTCGACATGCCCGTATGCGTATCACCGATCTCCCAGTCCGCAAAATCCAAATCCACACGATCGCCGCTTGAAAAACCCTGCCACGCATCTACATTGTCCACTGATGGCGGACGGTCGCTCTTGGCTCACCGCAAGGCGAGTCGGGAGAGGAAAGTCCGGACACCACAAGGCAGCATGCCGCGTAGAATGCGCGGGGGGCCGGGGCCAAAGTCCCGGTCGACGGAAAGTGTCACAGAGAACATACCGCCCACCCCGGTGCAAACCGGGCGGCAAGGGTGAAAAGGCGGGGTAAAAGCCCACCGCCCTGAGCGTAAGCAAGGGGGCACGAAAAACCCCATGCGGTGCAAGACAGAACAGGAGGGATCGGGTCGCCTGCCCAACACGCCGCGCAAGCGGCGACACCCTCCGGGTATTGGTCGCAGTCCGCAAGGACCCCACCTCGCCGCAAGGCGCGGAGTGAGACAAATGACCGTCTAGGCAGTCGGCGCAAGCCGTCCGCTGGACAGAATCCGGCTTACAGCCATCAACCCCTCGGGGGCGCTCCGCAAGCCCGGCGCGCCCCCGGCCTTTTTTACTGCTGCTGCTGTTGTTGCTGCTGCTGCCCACTCAGAGCCCCCGCCTCCACCAAAACCGCCCCCTTCAGCAACCGGCAAAACGCCTTCTTCGTCACCCGCTCATGCGGCCCCCTGCCGCTTAACGGATCCGTTAACGTCTTATATTGAACCTCCAATCGCTCCAACTCAACAATCCGGTAATACTCACCCCCCTTGTGCCAAATCTGATTCTGCTGAAGTTTCATACCACTGCTTTATCCAGCCCTCTCCAGAAATGCGCCACCCTTTTTTCAAACTAGGCGTTAGCCTAGAAAAAGCACTTGAAGCACAAATTACATAGAAACACACAGACTACCAAGGCCTAGCAGAGTTCAAGGCACTCACCCTGAGGGTGAATTATGATAAAAAGAAACTTGATACGTAACTAATTTAATCTGTGATTTCTGTAAAATCTGTGGTTAATTTCTATTGCCGCTTTTAGGATGAAACATCCAACGCCATCCGCGCCTATTCCCGTGCAAATTCCCGCGTCCGCCCCCCCGCGGCAAAGACTCCAAAAACAACCTAGCCGCCACCTCTGGAATTCCGCTTGACTCCGCCCCCGCGCTCCGAAAAAACTCTAAAAATCGCTTCAAATGCACGCTCCACCAATACAGCGTCTTCTCCGCAACCTTCAAGCCACGCCCTTCCACCATCAGCACTACCCACGCCTTTGGATGCTCCACAACAAGGCTCTCTTTCCCCTCACTCATGATTCCGATTCTGCAACACCCACCCGAATCGGCCACTTTTTCTCGCCTTTCTGGTTAAATTGGATATTTGTGTGACCAAACAACGTTCCGAAAAGGCACGAAGAAAAAGCGGCAGAAGCCGCTAAAAATTAATTAGCGAGAAAGAGATTGACTCGGGATTGACAGGATGAATATCATAGTTTCAACAG
>Ga0164293_10005556_pt1 | contig 10725 bp, 7 predicted proteins | sample GEODES118metaG_FD_111487 | JGI IMG/M metagenome (GOLD analysis project Ga0164293, IMG submission 111487) | Eutrophic lake water microbial communities from Lake Mendota, Wisconsin, USA - GEODES118 metaG | ecosystem: Environmental > Aquatic > Freshwater > Lake | place: USA: Lake Mendota, Wisconsin...
ACCGGCGAAAACGGTAACGTCGTCTCTTTGGCGATGATTCGGATGGCTGGTTTGCGCAGCATGCTTATCGAGTCGACTTCCGCATAATCGCCCTCGATTTCCACCTTGTTGCCAATAGCGACGTCCGGCCGCGTATCGCCGGTATCAATAAAAATTCCGGAGTAGGGTGCTGGTGCTCCGTCGTTTTTGGTTTGCGCAAAGAAACCGAAGTTTTTCGAGAGCGCCGCGGATAGTGGCACCGAGTTATCGGAACGAACGGCGGTTACGAAGAGGTCGCTGACGCGAGCTCTCACCGTTCCAGGTTTCGGATGTCGCGGATCAGCGGGGTCGCGAAGTTCCTTAACCGTAAACGTTGCTGTTGCGAGCGGAGTCGCGTCGGCAGAGCACGATGCCTGGCCAAGGTTACGCACTTGGGGACACGTATCGCAGGCGTTTCCCTTACCGTCGGTGTCGTCGTCTTTTTGGTCGGCATTGGCTGTTTCAGGACAGTTGTCGAGGTCGTTTACGATCCCGTCGTTGTCGAGATCGTCGCTGCTTGGACGCTTGCATGTTTCACCTTTTTCAAGGGGGCACGCATCGCACGCGTCGCCGATTCCATCGCGGTCGGCGTCGCCTTGGGCGCCGTCATCGAGCGGCCGGATCGGGTTGAAAATGGCCGGGCAGTTGTCGGCGGCGTCGGCAACGCCATCGCCGTCTTTGTCCGAAGACGAGGGCGCTCCAGTGTATTCAGGACGCGAGGGAGTGCATGTCGGCTCGTCTTTGGGTGTCGTGCCTTTGCAGAAGAAGAGCGGATAAAGCGGCTCTTTCTGCTTCGTCGATGGGTTGAGAACTTGAGTTGCGAGCAGCTTCTGCAGGTCTGTATTTTCGAGATCGCCCTTGATGCATGCCTTCTTCGGAGAACCGCATACATCGATCGGCTCGCAAGTTTCCGTACCGAGGCCTTTTTGGTCGAGCAGAGAGGCATCGCCGTAAAGCACTTTGCCGCCGCGCAAAACGAGCATGACGTCTTCAACGCCGCTCGCGATGACAGCGCGATAATCTTTGCCGCTGCTCGCGCTGAAGATGGCGATATCACCGAGATATCCGGGCCGCAGCGCGCCGATGGCCCACGACCCCCCGACGGCAGAGGCGGCATTGGAGGTGACCATTTGCCACAGCTGCCGGTCCGAGAAGTGGCCGTTGAGATAGCGCTTGTTGAAGTCGTCGGCGCATTGCAGTTCGCGCGCCATATTCATCGAACCCGATGCTAGCCAATCGGTACCGAGGGCGATTTGCACACCCAAGTTGTCGTAAAGAACAACCGGTGCAGTGTCTCCGTAAAGGTCGATGTTCGACCGTGGCGACCAAATGAGTCCCGTCTGCGTCGCTCGGAACTTCGCAATATCTTCCGGTTTCAGGCCTACGCCGTGAACGATGGCGGTTTGCTTCGCAAGAACGTAGGTATTCGGGCTCGTGGCCTCGTTGCCGAGGCAAAGAAATTCTTGCCGCGCTGCGGAGTCGATACCTTCGGCGATATGGGGAAGGTAACTAGCGTTTTGAGCAACCGTGCTCGCGAGCGTCTGTTTGAGGTCCTTGTAGCCGCTGCATTGCGCGGGAGGAAACGGCGTTGGCGGAGTGGAATCCTTGAGAGGAAATGTATCGGAATCGACAACCTTTAGATTCGCTCCTTCGAGGTCTTTTTCGGTGGCGTCGAGATTGCGTAGCAGCCCTTTTTTCCCGCCTGCGCCTGCTGTCGATGTTGCGCCACTCATGACGAACCTGAGCTCTGCGGCCTGAATGGAATCGGCGCCTGCCGTTCCCCAAGTCTTGATTGCTTGGTGGTTGCGGAGGCCTTTGCGCCAATCGTGGCGATGCTCGTATCTCTCGGTTCCGTGTGGACGAGGCGGGGTATTCGCAAACGTGATGTGGTCGTGCGTATTGATCAGGCCGGGGGAGATAACGGCATTTTGGCATTCGACGCGCGTCGCTGATGCGAGCGTGTTGCTGTACGCGGTCGGGTCATCAGAGGTGCTAGGCGGAGTCTCGCAAGACTTTGCCGCGCATTGAATGATGCCCGTCGCGTCGATGAGCAGCTGACCGTTGCTGGGTTCCGAGGGAAGCAGGAGGCGACCGGAGAGCAACAGCCCGCCGGTTCCCTCTTTGGTCACGCGGCATGAACCTCGGGGTGATGCGCCGGCATCGGCGACCCTCGCAGGGTTCCCGTCGTCCGGGGTGTCAGGGTTGAACCGAACCTCTGCGGGCGCGCAAGCCGCAACCATAACGATCGCAAGCGCGGAGGCGGTGGAGAGGGACACAGAGAGGACCGTCAACCGAGAGGTAGGGAGTCGCACGATGGCTCACTATAGCCGCACAACGTCAGAGTGCATCCGGTAATGTGTGCCAAGTGCGTGACGGTGCGAATTGGTGGTGATTGAGTTGCGTTGCGCGAAAAACAACGTAAGAAGAGCCTGTTGAAGTCTGACACTCGCTCCTCGCGCGAGGCGCGCATTCGCCTTCGCCTCGCCGATGAAATCGGCCGAATCGAAAAAGAGGCGCCATTTACCGTCGCGCTCATGTACCCGTCGCCCTACGGCGCGGCGATGAGCTCGCTCGGCTACCAGCGGATTTATCGCGCGATCATGGAGGCGCCGGGCCTCGGGTGTGAGCGCGTCGTCCTCGATGATGAAGCCGAGACATCACTGCTCGCTCAAACGCGGCCGATTAGTTACGAATCGCTGCGTCCGCTCGACGACTTCCCGGTGATTGCCGCCAGCATTGCTTACGAAATCGAGATCGGCGGTTTCGTTCGTATGCTCGATGCCGCCGGTATTGAACCGTTGCGGCGCGATCGTCGTGCGGCTGCGCAAACACCGTCTAGTGGCATTCAAAAAGGCCGCAAAGAAACCAGGACAGCCGGCGCCCCGTTCGTTGTGGCCGGCGGGCCGCTGACATTTTCCAACCCACTCCCGCTGGCTCATTTTTGCGATGCGATTGTGATGGGAGAGGCGGAGCAAATCATTGTCGAGTTGCTCCGTATTTTGGAATCGACTTCTCCTGATGATTACGAATCGCGTATCGCGCAGATAGCCAAGATACCGCACGTGTACGTGCCAGAAGTGCACGGCGACATTCTGCCGACGGTTGCCAAAGTTCCCGATGAATTGCTTCCCGCGTGGGCACCTATTCGGACGCCGCACGCGGTGCTCAGCAACATGTTTCTTATCGAAACCGAGCGCGGCTGTTCGCGACGGTGCACGTATTGCGTGATGCGCCGCTCGACCAACGGCGGAATGCGCCTGGTGCCGGCGGAGCGAATTTTAGAGCTCGTTCCGAGCGATGCCAAACGCGTCGGCCTTGTTGGCGCAGCGGTGAGCGATCATCCGAAGATTGTCGATATTGTGAATACCCTGGCCGATCAGGGGCGGGAAGTTGGGTTATCGTCTCTGAGGCCCGACAGGCTCCGCGACGAATTCGTCGGGGCACTCGCGCGCGCGGGTTACCGAACTCTGACAACCGCGATGGATGGCCCGAGCGAGCGGATGCGCGAGCGGCTTGAGCGTAAAGCCAAGCAGCAGCATTTGATTCGCTGCGCGGAGCTCGCGCGGCAGCACGGGATGGATCGCCTGAAGCTTTATCTCATGGTCGGGCTGCCCGACGAAAACGACGATGACATCGATGAGTGCGCGGCGTTTACGTCGGAGTTATCAAAAATTATTCCCGTTGCACTTGGAATTGCGCCGTTCTGTGCAAAGCGCAATACACCGATGGATGGAGCGCCGTTCGCCGGAATTCGCGTCGTTGAGCAGCGACTTGAGCGCTTGCGGCGCGGCCTCCGCGGTCGCGCGGAAGTACGGTCGACGAGCGCGAAGTGGGCGTGGGTCGAATACGTGCTCGCGCAAGGGGGGCCTGATGAAGGGCTCGCCGTTCTCGAGGCTGTGCGCGATGGCGGAAACTTTGCATCCTACAAAAAAGCCTTCGCCAAGCTCGAACAGCAAAAAGCGCCTGAAATACCGCGCCGTTCGCTGGCCATTGCCTCAATCTAGGGAGCGCGTCAGTTTGGCACGCAGCCGAGCCAGGGTTTCCGGTGGTGCGCGAAACAAGACGTGAATACCGTCTTGCTCGTAGTTTTGCTCGAGCACGCGACCCTGCTCATGCATCTCGCTGAGGACCGATTGCATGCTGTAAGGCAGCGTGAGCGAAGCCTGTTCGTAGAGTGATTCGAACAGCGCAATAATGCGATCGCGCACGGCGGCGACATCCGAAGGCTTATGTGCCGAAATGAACCAGGCCTCGGGCATTTGCGCGCGAAGATTAGCGAGCTCGGTCTCGCCCAATCGGTCGACCTTGTTCATCACGACGGTTGAGGGAACTGCGCCGGCGCCGATCTCTTCGAGCACATTACGGGTAACTTGCAATTGTTCTGGCCACGACGGGTCCGAGGCGTCGACCACGTGAAGCAGGTGCGAAGCCTCGAGCGCTTCATCGAGCGTGGACTTGAAGCTTGCAACTAAATCGTGCGGCAGCTTTTTGATGAACCCAACCGTGTCGCTTATCAAGATTCGAGGTTTGCTTTCGGGGTGCAGCGCCCGAACGGTGGTGTCGAGCGTCGCGAAGAGCTTGTTTTCGACGTACACCTCGCTGCCCGTGAGAGCTCGCATGAGCGAAGACTTTCCGGCATTAGTGTATCCGACAAGCGCTACGCGCCGCGATTGCTTGCGGTGCTGCCGCCGTACGGTTTGCTCGTGCGCAATGGCTTCGAGTTCTTGCCGTAGCTCGGCGATGCGGTCTCGGATTTTGCGGCGATCGAGCTCGAGTGCGGATTCGCCCGCGCCGCGGCCTTGCTGGCGCTCTTTGCCGCTCGGCGACTCCCGCAATCGAGGTGCAGTATACACGAGTCGTGCGATTTCGACTTGCAGGCGGGCTTCGCGACTTTTCGCGTGCCTGTGAAAGATCTCGATGATGACGCCGGTACGGTCGAGCACGGTGCAGCCTGTGGCGCGTTCGAGGTTGCGGGCTTGGCTTGGTGAGATGTCGTGATCGACGGCAACAAGCTTGATCGACCGATTTCGCGCGCGATCGCTTTCACGCGCATTGTGGTCCTCGGCGTCTTCTGTGGTCTCGTCGGAATCGCCAACGTCGTCGCCATGGCCAACGTCATCGTCAGCGTCGGCCGCCGATCCGACCGCGTCTTCGCGTTTGAGCTGCGCCTTGGATTTCTTTTTCGGAATGCTCGCCTCGATGCGACCTGAGCCTCCGGTGAGTTCACCAAGTTCGTGCAGTTTCCCCTCACCAAGGACTGCACCCGCCTCGAGATGAGCGCGCGTTTGCGTGATGCGCGCTGCGGTCTTGTAGCCGAGGGTGGATACAAGCCGTTCGAGTTCATCGAGGCTTGAGTGGAATTCGTGGTCGCTTACATGGGGCAAGTGAACTGCGACAAGAACAGCGGAAGAAGCTCGGTCGGACGAAGCCGTCATCAGGTGAGAACCGGTAGCACGGACCACGCCCATCACGAAATTCACAGGCCAAGCGAAATGCGGAGAATTGACCTTGAAATGTGACAGACTTCTCGCCGTGAGCCGACTGCCTTCTTCTGTGGAAAAAACGCCCGCCGCCCTGCTCGTACAGTGGGGCTTCGCCATCGCTGCAACGCTGGGTGTGTATGCGTTCGTCTCTGCCGTTAAAGAGGGTGAGGCGAGACGTATGTGTAGTGCAACTTGTTTATTGGCGCCTACCTATACCGCTTTTGAGCGCAAAGTTCCCAATGCGGTGTTTCGTGATGTGCACTCCGGGGCCGAAGTTTCACTCGAGTCGTACCGGGATAAAGTCGTGGTGCTCAACTTCTGGACTAAAACGTGCAAACCGTGTCTTGAGGAGATGCCTTCGGTTGCCGAACTTGCTCGCATCGTAAAGCCGATGAATGACGTTGCGGTGGTCACCGTGTCGACGGATGAAACGGCAGAAGATGCGTCGAACACGTTGCGAGCGCTTCTTCGCGAGGAGCCCGCGTTCGCATCACTCATCGATCCTGAGGCGAAGCAAGTGAGTGGCCGATTCGGTACGACGCTCTATCCGGAAACTTGGATTATCGATAAAAAGGGCGTGATTCGGGCGCGTTTCGACGGGGCGCGTGAGTGGTCGAGTTCGCTCATGGTTGAACTCATCGAACAGATTCGCACCGGAGGCTATTGCGCGGTCGAGGCGCGTCACGGACGATTCGTCGGGCAGGGCGCCTCCACGTGCGAGTCGATGGTCAGCGGTAGTTAGCGCTGCCTCATCAGTCTTGCGCCAGAGTCTCCTCGCTGCGGACGCTCCTTCGACGTTTGCGTTCGCCCGCAGGCGCCACAACAAGCGGAGAGTCTGCAACGGCTCGCAGAAACGTTGGCAAGTCGACAACCTCGTAGCCAATGCGTGAGGGATGCACGGGATCCCACCGGTGGTCGCGCAACCAGCGAAGGAGTTCTTCGACCGTGTCGGCGCTCATGTCGCGATGCTTGCCTAGTGCAATTATGCCGCTATGTCCTTGCTCGAGTTGCGAGGTAAGGTCATGAGCCGCGGCGCGCGCGTCGGCGTGCTTGGTCGAGTGAAGTTCGATGTTCCAAAGCACGAGCTCAAGGCCCTGATCGCGCAGCGCTTGCTCTCCAACGTCGCTTAGTTTGCCGAACGGGGGCCGAAAAATGATCGGGCGTTTGGCGATAATGCGCTCGATGGCATCGCCCGCACGGTCGATCGATGCGATCAGCTGAGCGCGCGGGAGTGAGGCAAGGGCTCGGTGCTCGAAGCCAGCGTTGCCCACGAAGTGCCCCGCTTCATACGCTAAACGCAGCGCCTGGCGCGACGCTTTTGCGCGTGGTGAGTCGCCCTCGAGGTCTTGCCCGACCGCGAAGAATGTGGCATGCACGTTGTTGTCGGCGAGCAATTGAAGAACTCGCGTGGCGCTATCGGCCGCGAAACCATCGTCGAATGTGAGCGTGACCAGGCGCCTTCCCGAGCCCTCGCGAAGCGCAGGGCCCTCGGCAATGCGCCACGCGGTACGCATTCGCTGCTCGGGGTTGAGCGCAGGCCATGGCCGAAGAGCTGGCGCATGCGAGAAATCGGCCGGTGCCGTGGGCGCAGACGTGGGCTCGTGGTTGGCCGCATCGCGATTCTTCCGACCGCCGAGATCGCCGAGCCCGCTGCGATGATCGCTGTTGTTGTGCTCGATGGTGCGGGAGGCCACTCGCATCGCTGAGCGAATCGCTTTTTCTGTCGCAACGCGCGCGGTCTCGAGCACCGGAAGCCATTGCCCAACTTGCGTGCATTGTGCAAAAGGAGGGCGCCCGAGGCTCATCCACGTACCGGCGCCCAGGCATCCAACAAAGACAATCGCTCGCAGCAACCCAAACATTCGCAGCCCGCGCATCGTAGCGAGGCGCGACCGATGACGGCCAACAAACCGGGGCGTTTGCCCGAAGGGTTAGGGATACAAGCCGGGAGTCTGTGCGGCGCGAGCCCATCCTGGCGTGCGGCGACTGTCGCCTGCCCACGACGCTGCGAATGCATCGCGAACGACGAGCTCTGCGAGCTTGCCACGAGGCGAAAAACCCCATTCCGCTTCTTGCGATGTGTCGTTGGGATCGGCGTAAATGCGCCACACGAAAAAACCTGCGAATGAAGGCTCGTCGATGAGCGGGGCGATAAGCGCGCGATACGCATCGGCCTGGGCGACTTCGTCGACGCTCACCCCGGTCATCGCGTCGGGCCACTCCCACGGACGCACGGCTGGGTTCGGCCGCGTGGTGTAGCCAATCTCTGTAAAGAGCACGGGTTTTTGCCATTGCTCAGAGAGCTTTCGCACGTTGCTGGCGACTTTCTCGGCGCCTTTGCGAAGAGTTTCGAAAGGAGCGCCATCGTCTGAAGCTAATGGGTAGAATGCATTAATTCCGATAACGTCGAGTTCGCCGAGAATAATCGTGTTGTCGACATCATCCCAGTTTGCCGAATACGTCATAAGACCGTGAAACGTTTCACGTAATTGGCGAATGAGTGAGGCAAAGGCCGATGCCCGCGACGTTGTTACCCAGGAGCGTAGTTCAACGCCCGCCGAAAGCAGCTCCACATGCTTGCTCTCTGCAACTTTTGCCCAGGTGAGCACGAAGTCGGAGTAAGAGCGCATCCAGTTGTTCCACGCGCGATCGGTGGGAGGTTTGATCATCGCCCGCCACTCGCCCGATTCGACCCACAAGTGTGGCACGAGCATGACCGAAAGGCCGCGTGCGTGGGCCATGTCGATGGCGCGCTCGATCTGGGCTCGGTTGAGTTCGAATGGCTGCTCAAACGTCCGATCGATCCCGCGGCCTTGGAGGTCGGCCACGCGTCCAAATGGAGTGAGGGCGACCCACGTCGCTCCCGCGCGAACGCATTCATCGAGCGAACGCCCAAAGGCTTCACTGCCGTAGCCGACTCCCGCATGCAGCGCATTTTCGATCGGGCCGATGGTTATGCCGCGAATGGCATTCCGGTTCGAGTGTTTCCACCCGAGAGGTCCGCGTTCAAGATAACGTGCGTTCTGCATGCTTAACCGCGAGGGTGCGCTCGGGTTGGCATCGTGTGTGCGCGATTCGGCATGAGCCACAGCGCTCTGCCCGGGGCTCACGGGTTGCGCGCGACCGCTTGGAACGAGCGAGATGATGGCGGCGCATGGCAACGTCAACGCTGCCGCTAAAGTTCCCACGCCTCGGCGATGCCTAACCGTCATGATCCTGAGGGGTGCTTGGGGTGATGGTCGCTCGCCGACCCTTCACGCGCCGCGCTTGAACGTTGGTCAAGTAGGCTATCGGTGAGTTCGGTGAGAGCGCTTGTGACAACATCAGCCCCTGCCGCGAGCAGTTTCGCTACGGGGTAGGAGTGCGTGACCGCAGCGCAAAACAAGCCTGCAGATTTGGCTGACTCGACACCCGCGACTGAGTCTTCGATGACCACAACATGGGCGGGGTTCAGCCGCGGATTGTTGGTGCGTAATGCATCTATCCCGAGCAAGTACCCTTGAGGATGAGGTTTGCAGTTCGGAGCATCTTCGGCGCTGATGATGAATGCGATGTGCTCGCGTACGCCCATGATGGCGAGTGCGTGTTCGATTTCGTGACGCAACGCGCCTGAGACGATGCCAACGGTTCCGAGGCGCGCGCGCCGCTCGACCAGGGCACGGGCGCCCTCGAAAACGGTGAGCCCCGTGGAGATATGTTGCATATACACAGGTTTTTTAGCTTCGATGAGGGCGGCAATCTCGCTCTCCGACGGCGCGCGGCCAGCATCGGTTAGGATTGCGCGGAAGGCCCCCGCATCGTCGAATCCCAAGTAACGCTCTTGGTAAGCCTCGAGGGTAAGCTCAATTCCGATGGTGTGCAGAACGGTTTGGAATGCCGCGGCGTGCACGGATTCGTCATCGACGAGAACGCCATTGAAGTCGAAAATGGTCGCTATCATGAGTGAGCCTTAACGAGATATATTTGCAATGCCAGATACAATGCGCTCAATTCTGGCGAGGTCGCGATGAACTTGGATGTCGGTAAAGCCGGCATCGCGAAGAATTGCGGCGGTAGCCTCTGCCTCGCCGAAGCCTATCTCGAGCGCCAGTAGGCCGCCTGTGACGAGATACGTCGGCGCTTGTTCGACAATCGCGCGAACGAAGTCGAGACCATCGGGCCCGCCATCGAGAGCCAAGCGCGGCTCGTGGTCGCGCACGTCGGGCATAAGCGTAGGGATTTCGCCCGAGGGAATATACGGCGGATTGGCGGTTATCACGTCGAATCGATAACCCGCGAAGGCCGCAAAAAGGTCGGACTCGAAAAATCCGACGGTGTAGGTACCCAGTCGCCGAGCGTTATCGCGCGCCACGTTGAGAGCGTCGCGGCTGACGTCGGATGCGAAAACGCGTGCTGTGGGCCGCTGCTTCGCCATCGTGATCGCGACGCAGCCGGAACCGGTGCACAGGTCGAGTTGGCGCATGGACATCGAGATGTGCGACGAGCGCGCTAACGCCACATCGACGAGGTGTTCGGTGTCGGGTCGCGGAACAAGCACCCGCTTGTCGACGCGGAACATGCGTCCGTAAAATTCGCGCTCTCCGCGCAGGTACGCCATTGGCTCGTAAGTTCGTCGTCTCCGAACAAGCGTGCGAAGTGCATCTAATTCAGAGTCGAGCAACGGGCGATCGGCGTCGAGGATGACACGCATGCGATCGATGCCGAGCGCGAACGCGACAAGGAGCTCGGCATCCAACCGCGGCGACTCGATCCCGCGCGCGCGGAAGTCGTCGGCGGCCCATTTGACAAGGGCGCCGACGGTCCAGGCCCGGGACGATGATTCGACAGCCTCGCGATTCATTCAGGTGGCGCGTTTGCCGCGCTCTTCGGCGACAACGGTTTCAACCTCGCGACGAATGCGCGCAAGATCATCGTGGGTTCCGGCTTCGAAGCGCATCACCAGAATGGGACCCGTGTTCGATGCGCGAACCAGACCCCACGTCGGCGCGTCGTGGTCGGAGGGAAAGCTGATGCGGGCGCCATCGATGTCGAGCACCGCGAGGCCGCGCTCTTTAAAGTGCCGCGTGACAGCCGCGACCACATCGAACTTCACGGCATCAGGGCACTCAACTCGCAATTCGGGCGTTGAGACCGTTTGGGGCACATCGCGGAGCATCTCGGCGATGGGCCTTGGGTCGGCGGCGAGTATTTCGAGCAATCGCATCCCGGCATAAATCGCGTCGTC
>Ga0164293_10005557_pt1 | contig 10724 bp, 6 predicted proteins | sample GEODES118metaG_FD_111487 | JGI IMG/M metagenome (GOLD analysis project Ga0164293, IMG submission 111487) | Eutrophic lake water microbial communities from Lake Mendota, Wisconsin, USA - GEODES118 metaG | ecosystem: Environmental > Aquatic > Freshwater > Lake | place: USA: Lake Mendota, Wisconsin...
CGGTTTTGATCCCGGAGTGGGTGCTACTTTTGAATAGCAAGCCCCTCGAACTTGCCGGGAGCGATTCACCAAGGAGGGATCGCCGATTAACTCATCTACAAATGTCGACAGAAAGGTTGCGTTGTCCATCCCGCTATTCTGGGGATACTCTGCCAGGTTGTCAAATATAGGTACTCGCAACCAAGAAACAAACTTATGTCAGTCCTTTATTACGCTCATTCATTTTTTCGTTGTCCGATAATCGCCACTCGCTTTCATGAGTTACACGCCACATGGTAACGTGAGTTTGTTTGAAGTGCAGGCGTGCTAAACGCGAACTCCACTCACTTCTTGCTTTTCTTGGCTGCTCCTGTTAGCAATCTTGGGTATTGAGCCTTAGAATAAAAAAGTGGCGAGGTCGGTAAACTTTGCAGGGAAAGTTACGTTTGAACCGGGCCGTAACAAAAATTATTCATGTGGTGGGATATGACAAAGTCATTTAACGAGGAATGGACTCAATGGATTCGTAGCAACGTCGACGACGGTCGGGATAAAGATGGCATCTTTAAGATCTTGCTTGACGAGGGCTACCTATATGAGGACATCTGCCTACAGATGAATTACGCACCTAGTGTGCCATTAGGGAACCTGGTAAACCCTCACGTCGAAGCCAATTTCGCAGCTCAGACCAGCATGCTTGGTGCCATGCTGGATATGAACAATGTGTATATGCCAAACGCGAAGCGACTGCAAACTGACAAGGTCGAGTTATACACAATCGCGGATTTCCTCAACGAGGAGGAATGCGAAAGCGTGATTGCGTTGATCTGCGGCCAGAATCAACCGTCTACGCTGTCTAGCTACGAACCTGATGCCGGTTTTCGTACTAGTCGTACTTGCAATCTCCGAGGCCTGGGCGGAGCAGCGATGCAGGCTATTGATGATCGAATTTGCAAAATGCTTGGCATAGACCCTAGCTATTCGGAAAGCATCCAGGGGCAATACTATGAGGTCGGCCAGCAGTTCAAGGCACACACCGACTATTTCGAGGCGAACGAAATTGGTCTCCATGGCGGTCGAATGGGCCAACGTACCTTCACCTTCATGATCTACTTAAACAACGTTGAGGATGGAGGTGAGACAGAGTTTGTCCGCCTAGGGGTGAAGTTCAAGCCCCGGCGCGGCATGGCCGTGGTGTGGAACAGCTTGTATGCTGATGGTAGACCGAACGAAAACACTATGCATCATGCTCACCCGGTGCTCAAGGGGCATAAAGCCATCATCACCAAATGGTTTCGTTCTTTCAGCGAAAAAGAATCAGCGCCGCGGATGCTCACCAAAGAGGCCAACGAGTTCATCCCAAACTACACCGTAACTGGATTCGAAAAGTCGCGACTTCCTTCCCCGTTGTTCGAGAAGATCCAGAAGTTCTACCATGAAAACAAGAATGTCCAACATGACGAGCATGTACAAGGCAACTTCATTTTCAACGCAGAAAGCCGTAAGCCGTCCAGTAGCACTTTAGTGGAGTTATCGGATGCGCTGCGTCAGGAAATACACGACACATTGAAGCCATTGATGGAGGCGTGGTGCGGCAGGACACTGGAACCTACGTTTGTATATGGCATTCGCATTTACCAGGATAAGGCGGTGCTCAAACCCCACCGCGATCGTTTGGAAACCCACATCATTAGTGCGATCCTAAATGTCGACCAAGTGGTGCGAGAAGATTGGCCCTTGGTGATTGATGACAACTACTATCGCGAACACCATGTGCTCATGAAACCTGGCGAAATGTTGTTTTACGAAGGTGGTCGACTTCAGCACGGGCGTCCAATGGCCTTTGAAGGAAGCGTGTTTGCTAATATCTTTTGTCACTTCAAGCCCAAAGACTACATTCCGCGGCGCTAAACCAATTTTGCTTTCACATTCGATTGCCTATCAAAATCAACTTGGCTTCATGGATGTTGCGTTCAACAGCCCATCCCTTCGCCAATGTTAGGAGCGAGGCCCAAGAATCAATCTTTCCCGTCTATCTTTTGCTTCGCGATACTGGGCGTCGGCCTGTTCGTACTCCGTAAGACGGTTCTGTCGTTTGTGCGCAAATCGCAGCAAATCGTACGGGTTTTCATACCATGCTGGTAAAGAACGAAACCCAATTCTCTTTTCACATCTCCTGTCTCCTGCAAAAGAACCGATATTGATGGCTTTATGTGCCCACTCGATCGCCCGAAGATCATCTCCTCGTTGATACGAACACCAACCAATCATCCAAGCCAATTCAGGAAAACGATCGTCTCTGACAAGTCCCTGTTCGCTGATCTGCTCTGCCTGTTCATACTTCTTTTCGTCGGCAAAACACTTTGCTGCACAGTAGCTAGCCCAAGCGGCTTTTTCATTCCACCCCGGCAATGTGGCGCAAATAACAAAAGCTTGCAGAGCCTCTTTTTTAGCGCCTAGTAATTCGTACGTTTTCCCTAGATAATACCACCATCGAGCATTCTGAGGATTGGAAACAGTCTCAGTCTGCAAGATAAGTAAATCCCGCTGGAGCTTGTTTCGAAAAGCCTCTGGGCTCTTTGCTACTTCCCAAAAACATGCGTTGTGAAATGCTGGTCGCCCGTTGTCGCTGGCACCGACCAAAGCTTCGTGCGTGCGACCTTGCCAACGAAGTAAAGTAGGAACACGAATCATCCTTTCCTTCCAATACGATCCGTCACGCGAAGGAACCATCCAGGCCTGCACATGAGAAGCGGATTTTAGACGCCGCATTAGCTCATCTCGATCCTGAATACCATTCCAGATCATTCTTTCATCGGTATCGAGGGTCAAGGCCCAACTCGCGCCACGTTCAACTGCAACCCGAAGCGACTCGTTTCGCGCGGCTGCGAAATCATTCTGCCATTCATACGAACGTACAACCAATTTTTCACCGGCGGTCTTCCGTGCGAACTCAATGGTCTTATCGGTAATTCCTGTATCTATCAAAATGATTTCGTCTACCCAATCCTGAACCGATCGCACGGCATCGGCGATGATATCTTGACTATTGCCACTCAACACAGTCGCGACCAATTTTCCGATCGAGTTCTTTGCGGAAGTCACCGTGTACGTACTTGCATCTTTTAAGTCTTTAGCAACGGTCACTTTTGCTGAGGAGTTACTCGTCGGTTGCCGAACGAAGTTGTAAGCTTCTTCGCGTTGGGCCTGCGTCGGCTGGTGACCGAGATGTCTGATGACGAGGTCGATGTGCGAATCCGGACTCTGCAGAAAGCTTGAATGCTCGATTGTCAGATGCGTTTTGTCTTGCAGGAATAGATCGATCGAGCGATGAAGCGTCGTCTGAATCCGCGCTGCATCGGGCCACCAACCGCGTTTCTCCAATGAAGCAATCGAATCCTCCAATGGACGAGAGGCCCGGATCCACAAAGCATTTCCATCACAGGCTTCCCAAATATCTTGGGCACTCAGTGCCAACAATGGATGCTTCATCCCGACGACAGCTCCGCTTTGACGGTTGTTGATCCAATTTCGGATAAACTCGATGCGCGTTGATTTCGGAACCATTTCATTCAATCGAGGTTCGGCCCACCATCGTCGTAACTGGTTAGACAAGTCTGCAGGTTCGTAGTAGTCCCCCCAAAATGGCGAGCCCATATCGACTCCCAGACGATGCAATACACCTGCGAGAAGACTCGACCCCGACCGGTAACACCCGAGAATGGCAACTACTGTGGTCAACGCCATGAATTCTTGTTGCTCGGGCTCGGTGGAATAGGCAAAAGAATAGATTCGTAGTCGGTATCGATGCTTTCAGAACTAAGTTCGTTAAGAAACTCACGAACGATCAGTTCCTTTTTATCAAGGGAGTCATATCTCGATCCGAGATTTCGATAAAGAAGTTGAACTAGGTAGTTGTACTCTGCGTGCGCAGCATTTCGTAGGTTGTCTCGATACTCACGCAACAATCTCGGAAGTTCTTCACGGGCTGCATCTTTTATCTGGTGTATGATCTCAAGTGATCGAACCATTCGGAAAAGTGCGCTGTTTTCGTCCAGTAACGATTTATATCGATAGCTCCATTCCTCCTCGTAAGCAAAGCCGCCGAAACTCGTACTATTGTTTAGGTCAAATTTGTCATCCGCGAACTCAAGCCACCAAAAAGTACCGAGCTCGACAGGTGTGTGGTATTCTTGGAACATTTGTTCAGCCTCACGTAACTCCCACTTCGTCGTTGGTTCGCCAAAATAATGATTCTTCTGGCTTGTTTTCAACCTGCGAATCTTCTGACGTAACCATGCGTCGTACGACCTATCTGCCAGTGTGAGAATCCACTCGTCGTTCTTGAATGCGGACCCAGCAATGGTCGCCGTCGTTCGCGAGGAAACCCCGTTATTGGGCTCGCCATCATCGCCTATCTCTTCGAACTCGAGCATGACCTTGCGCGAGTCAAAAAGTATTGACGCAGTTTTCGGATGCCAAACGTCAACACACACCACGGTTGATACCGCATGCCGAGGAGGTAACAGATGAACACCAGCACCCCCATTATATTTACCAACATTGTAAATTCCTTCCCACTTCTGGTTCGGAGCTGTGAAGTAGCAGTTGATCGCTGGTGAGCCCGAAGTTAGGTGCGGACATCTAGCTGGAAACTTGGATCGATTGGCAACTGCAAGAGGAACATAAATTGGGTCGCCAAACCGAACTTCTCCCAAGTTCGACGGTAGCAGTAGTATCGGCCACGACTCATCATCGTCTGCATTGGTATTTGTGATCCCAATACCAAGGAACGCCGAAATCACGATAAAATACACAATAGTTTTGCGCGATCGAATCACTTAATTCTTCCTTTCGGTCCGTTCGATGCGATAGTAGTTGCGGTCAGAATGCATAGCCACATCATTCGGGACTCAATATAGACATCGACGAGGTATGCTGTTTTCCGGTGTCGGGGTTTGCAGCTCCCACTACGTGTGGGAATTCTCGAGTCAGAATATCCCGTGTTTCCGTATCGATGCGATCATGATGAAAAAGCAATCGAACCAAGTAGTGAAACTCGGGTTGGGATGCAGATCGGAGATTGTCTCGATACTCATCGATCAAGGGAAGAATCAACTCCTTTTTTGCATCTTCAAATTGTTTGATTAACTCCTCCGCACGAACCAATCGAAACAGAGGACCGCTTTTTCGTACGTTTTCAGTCAATGGATGGACTGCTTCTTCACGGGTTGCTGGATTTTCGTAAGACGGACTCGCGGGATTAAAATGGAACCAAGAAAACACACCGAATTCGTCAATTCTGTATCGATTACCCATGCCTAAGTACAACAGAGGCATGGCACGCGTCTCAATGCTGTTTGGATCGCGATGCGATGCCACGGACTTCTGCTTGTAAACCTCCAGAAATCGTTCACCATTTTCCAATAGGTCCGAATCGTCTCGGAAAGCAGACCCAACAATAGTCAACTTCGTTCGTGCGGACAAACCCTTGACTGGATTTCCGTCTTTATCTAATTCTTCGAATTCGATCGAAACATTCCGTGTCTCAAGGAGCGATTTCGAAATCTTAGGATGCCAAACGTCAATGCACATAACAGTGGACTCCGAAGACCTCGCCGGCAGTTCATGGCGATGAAAAGGTCCTCTAAACTGGGAAAAAAAACATCTCCCGTTCCAACTCTGATCTGCGGTGGAAAAGCTGCAAAGCAGCGCCGGTGATCCAGCCGACATGAGTGGAGAGGATTTGGGTCCATTCGATCGATTGACAATCGCGATGGGTACATAGATCGGATCGCCGAATCGAACCTCGCCTAAATCGCTGGGGACCAGCATGACTCGTTGCACAATTGAATCATCTGCTAGCGATACTCGAATTGTCTGAAACAATACGAGTGCGAAAGCGACTGTCATAAAACTACGGCATTTGCGTATCGACATTATTTTTTCCTTGAATATATGGCGTAGTTTCTCGAAATGATCGAGAACGGAGTGGTCATCGACGCGATCTCGAAACGTTTGCTTCCTGTTCACGGGAGTATGGATCGAGGATACCCAGAACCAACGGAAACTCTTGAACAACCAGCTCCATATCCTTGGGTGTGAGAATTAAAGCCAGACCATCCAAAGTACGAACATGAAACTCGTATTCGGCTGGTTTCGCCGATTGCAGATTATCCTTAAAGTTGCTCAGAAATCGCATTAGATTGGCATGGTCCGTTTCCGAGCGATTGTCTGTATCAATTGCTTCTTTCAAATCTACAAGTAGGTCATACAATCTAATCAATCGATAAAGGCTACTCGTCCCTACGATACTTGCTTTATTCCTCCTGTAATACTCTGCTTTCCGACCGTGTTTGTAAGCCAAGGTCTGCCAGTTTGGCTCAATCCACTCCATCGCTCCAAAATCAAGCACCTCTCCATTTGGTAACTGAAGCATTGCGAGGAAACTAACATTTAACGCGGACGTTCTAATTGTATTTGGCATTTCCGGATGTGTTCTTCCTGCTCGCAACACCATGGCATCGTCTCTAAACGCAGATCCCACAATTTTAACCTTTGTGCTATTCGAGAATCCATGATCTATCGATGATCTCTTTGGATTATCCCTGTTGCTTTCTTCAAAGCGAAGCTCCACAACCTCCGCACCATAGAGGGCTTTCGATACTCTCGGATGCCAAATGTCGAGAGCCACTACGGTTGTCTGGCTTTGACCCGAAGGAAGAACAGATGATGAGAAATTGCCGAAGAATTCGAGCTTGCAATCACCCCGCCACCTTTGTCCTGGAACGAAAAAGCAACAGCTCATCAAACTCGGGACATACCCGTCTACTTTCAATCGGTTCGATAGTGAGATAGGGACGAAAATTGGATCCCCATACAAAACCTCTCCCAGATCACGCGGGATCAGTATCAACGGGGGTTTCGGTTCGTCTTCACCTTGAACTGATTGCCAGTATTGACAAAACAAGGTTAACGCCAACGATAACACAAAATAAGAACTGTTCATCACCATAGATTCTCCAATTCAGTCAGCAATTAACCAAACAAACTAAACGGGTCTCTCCCGAGCTTGAACGTACTGCACCTGCAGTCCTGTAAGTTTAAGAACATCTTCAGCGTTACGCTGAAAGAATGCTACTCCCCAGTCCATGATACCAGTCTTGTTTACGTCTCCATTGGAGCCATGTGGCCCAAAAAATCGATGCAAAATCTCGTGCGCAGTGACAATTCCGCGAGGGTTCAGGCGAAATGGCTTTGCTGGCCGCGCGACCGTATTAGCGAAGACGTCACGAATTTCTTCTTCGTAGATCCAATTGTTCCCATCGCCACTATCTGGTTGGTCCGTCACGATCCCAGTTGCATATCCAAGAATCCAATTAGAATTCCAAGAATCCCAATCGTATTGCGTAAGTGGTTGAAAGTTTGGGTCATTATCACGGTAAGTTTCGTAGGCATGAATCACGTGTACTACCCAATGGTCTTTCACACTACGTACATCGCGGATTTCATCGCCACGACTTCCCATATTTTGCGGCTCACCCGCGGTGTGTAAAAACCCAATTTCTTGTCGAGGGTTCGCAGCTCCAGGAATCAATTCAACATCGACTAGATATGGCTCCAAAAGCATCTTCAGCACAGAAATGTCCGTCTGCTTTTGAAACGCGATTGGATCGTCGCACCCATTACAGCCGGCCTCGCCGTCAAAAACTCCCCGAGCAGCTCCGCTAACTTTATTTGGATCTCCCATGTAGCCTGATTCAACCCACAGCGTCCGAACGGCGGTTAGAATCTTGGTTTTCAAGTTCTCGGGGACATACTCGGGAGCAATACCGCCAGTTCTCAGATTCTTACCATCACCTGAAAGGGTTTTCGTTTTCTCATAACTGTATTCGTTGACAATTCTTTTCTCATCGTGCAAACCAACTTGCCAGTTGTTTCCTGGCTGCCCGTTATCGATTTCCAATATGCGGTGAACTCGTTCGGCATTGAAGTTTGCTGGCGTGGCACCAGATAGCTTTAGTTCCAATTCAACTGTTCCGATTGAAGAAGCAAGCATTTCCTTTAGTTTTGCGCCGATAATGTATCTGCCCTTTCCTTTAGTCAAAGTATGCTGATCGTGTGGCTTAAGATTATCTCCTGGATTCGTCTCAATAGGAGCCTCATCATTCCCATCAAAAGAGTCAGCTTTCCCATCCGGTCCTGAAGCGAACGGAAGAGAGTTGTCGGGATCGAACACTTGAATATATAACGGCGCAATCAAGGGCCGAGAAACTTTGGGTATTACTGTAACGAGCACACCGAGTTGGTTCCATACGACTCCACTCTCATTATGCAATTTCCGCTCGGGGTAAATCACATCACCTGGCTGAACATTCTTCTGATGCGTTCCCTCTGGTTTGTAGTGTATATTCACAAATGCAGCCGAAGGCGGCGAAACCAAATCTTTGGTGTATTCAATTGTGGCTTTACTGAAGGGCATTGCGATCGCCTTCGACGTCCTGAACTTGCCATCAGCTAGAGAGACGACCGCTACGTATACGAAATCACCCAATTCGGGTGGTTTACCTCTGAGCACGACATGGTCATCACCAACTCGAAAGGGTGGTTGCCCAAAGATTGGTTCAGGAGACTCTATAAAACGCAGACCATTCACGGCTCCAAACTGAACACCGGGATCGACTGTAAATTCGACATTTTCCAGGTGAGGATTACGACTGGCAAACGGCAGAGCCCAAATCTCATATTTGGTGACTTGTGACAGTTCTGGAAACTGCGCAAACTGGATTCGCCATGCGTGCTGATTATGTTCCCAGAGTCTTCCTTCCAAATTAGGATCTACTTTTTTCCATCCATCCGGGTAATTGGCAGCCGAGTCGCCAATGTAATTCTCCCAAACGGAAAGCTCTTCAGGATCGGGCGATATTTTGGGGGCGTTGTTCGATTGCATCGGAATGACATTTACCAATACCGCATCAAACACCGTTGCAGCAATGCCCTGGCTAGCCGCCCAACTCAAAGCGATCTGCGTCGCACCGATGGCTAAGCCTTCGATCCAAAAGATTCGTTCGCCAGTTAGCACTTCGTTTGGTTCGACTTTTGCAGCCAACAACGGATCGTCTGAAGTCTTATCAGAACTTCTCCAAATCGAAACAATGAGAGGATCAAACGCGAGGCTAAAGACTTCAGAACCCTCACCACCCTGCATTCCAAGGTCTTTAATTTCTAAACGAACAAGATCGTCGTCATACAATCCACTTTCAAGAACGTCCGGCACCTGATTTTCGTTGTCATCATCGGTATTGATGAAGACATTGGCGCCCGGACTGTCTTCCACTATTTCGCTTAGCAGATTGCCGTAATTGTCGTGAACGTCCAAATCAATAGTTGAAACGCTCACCAATGCTTCATCAGAATCTCCAAGCTGAGTCATTACACTGTAACTAAACTCATCGTCTCCCTCTGATCCTAAATCGGGTGTGTACTCGATCGACGGACCATCAACGACGGCATCTCCCTCCGTCGGCTCGGACTCGATCGCTACACGAGGCGGTAGTGAGAAAACAAGTAAGCCGTTGCCTTCAATGGTCTGCTCCCAAACCCAATCTTCTCCAGCAGCGATGCCCGGATAGTCTGGCATTGCGATCTGCAAAGTCGCATCCGAGTTCAAGAATATTCCCGTGGCTTTTCCGAAAGTAGCATACTGGGCACCGTGATTAATGATGATTCCAGCATAATACGAAACGTTTTCAAATACGGACGTACCATAGTCATTCTCGATAGTAATCTTTCCACCTCCCCACTTGCCCCATCGCATAAGGTCTGGTGTTTCGGGAGGGACGACTGCAGAACAACTGCCGCCTGTATAGGCGCGAAGACCGAGGTCACTTTGAAAAACAAAGTTTTCAAACGTAACTGCAGACTCTGCACCATCCTCCTCGCTCACGAAAGTTGATGTACCTGAGAGCTTCTTTAACCAAAAGAGAAACTCATCCGCCGGACCTCCAATCGTTCCGAAGCCAAACCCACTACTCTCCGTGGCTCGAAGCGATGATGTATGGTCAAAATTCTCACTCGAATGAATCGTATCATTTGCAAGCACTTCAATAATCGAATCAATCTCTTTTGGTTTTAGCACTTCGTCATTGACCGCATCTAACTCAAGTCCATCATCGGACTCCGCATACATATCACCACAGCCAGCCGCCTCAGGCGGTGCTGGTGGATACACCGGCGGTGCCGGACTCGGTGACGGAGATGGACTCGGTGACGGAGATGGACTCGGTGACGGAGATGGACTCGGTGACGGAGACGGACTCGGTGACGGAGATGGACTCGGTGACGGAGATGGACTCGGTGACGGAGATGGACTCGGTGACGGAGACGGACTTGGTGATGGAGACGGACTCGGTGACGGAGACGGACTCGGTGACGGAGACGGACTCGGTGACGGAGACGGACTTGGTGACGGAGATGGACTTGGTGACGGAGAAGGACTTGGTGACGGAGAAGGACTTGGTGACGGAGAAGGACTTGGTGACGGAGAAGGACTTGGTGACGGAGATGGACTCGGTGACGGAGATGGACTCGGTGACGGAGATGGACTCGGTGATGGAGATGGACTCGGCGATGGAGATGGACTCGGCGATGGAGATGGACTCGGCGATGGAGATGGACTCGGCGATGGAGAAGTACATGGCCCCGTCGGACTACTTGGTGCAGTCGGACCAGTGCCCCCCGTCGAA
>Ga0164293_10005558_pt1 | contig 10724 bp, 11 predicted proteins | sample GEODES118metaG_FD_111487 | JGI IMG/M metagenome (GOLD analysis project Ga0164293, IMG submission 111487) | Eutrophic lake water microbial communities from Lake Mendota, Wisconsin, USA - GEODES118 metaG | ecosystem: Environmental > Aquatic > Freshwater > Lake | place: USA: Lake Mendota...
AGCGACTTGACCATACAGCGTGTGTCGTTCATCACAATCACCGCGCCAGAGCCCAGCATCGAGCCGGCTTTGGCGATGGCATCGTAATCCATCGTCGTGTCCATCATGATGCTGCCCGGGATCACAGGTGCACTGGATCCACCCGGGATGACAGCCTTGAGAGTCGAGCCACCACGCATGCCGCCCGCAAGTTCGAGCAACTTGGAGAAAGGTGTCCCAAGCGGGATTTCATAATTACCTGGACGCTCGACGTCACCGGTGATCGAGAACAGCTTGGTGCCACCATTGTTAGGTTTGCCGACCTCGAGATAGGCTTGGCCACCGTTACGAATAATCCAGGGCACCGCTGCAAACGTCTCGGTGTTATTAATCGTGGTGGGCTTGCCGTAAAGACCAAAACTCGCAGGAAAGGGTGGCTTGAAGCGTGGCTGACCCTTTTTACCCTCGAGGGACTCGAGCAAAGCAGTTTCTTCGCCACAAATATAGGCGCCATAACCGTGAAAAGTGTGGAGCTGGAAGCTAAAGCTCGAACCGAGAATGTTGTCGCCAAGGAAACCTGCTTGACGCGCTTCATCCAAGGCATCCTCGAAACGCTTGTAGACCTCAAAAATTTCGCCATGGATATAGTTGTAACCCACCGAAATTCCCATGGCGTAGGCAGCAATGGCCATGCCCTCGATCACAATATGTGGATTGAGGCGCAGAATATCGCGATCCTTGAAAGTACCGGGCTCACCCTCGTCCGAATTGCAAACGAGATATTTTTGTCCTGGAAAGCTGCGGGGCATAAAGCTCCACTTCAGACCCGTTGGGAAACCCGCACCGCCTCGACCACGCAACCCCGAAGCCTTGACCTCAGCGATCACGTCCTCTTGGCTCATACCTTGAGTCAGAATTTTACGAAGGGCTTCGTAGCCACCTCGCTTGACGTAATCCGCCAAACCCCAGTTTTTACCGTCGAGATCAGCCATGATCTGAGGGCCGACATGACGGCCGTGGAGTGCCATCGAATCAACACCGGGCGAGGCATCCAGGCCCTGCGAGTACTTGGATAGTATTGCGGCGCTCATGCTGCGCCTCCCTTGGCAGCTGCGGACAGCTCGCTAATCATTGAATCAATTTTTTCGCGCTCCATGCGCACGCACATATGGTTGTTGTTGACCAACAGGACCGGCGAATCACCACAAGCCCCCATGCACTCGCCTTCCATTAAGGTAAAGGCACCATCAGGCGTGGTTTCACGAAAACCAATGCCGAGTTTCTTTTTGAGGTAATCCGCTGTCATTTCGCCATCACGCAGCGCACAAGGCAAATTAGTACAGACGGTAATTTTGAACTGACCGACAGGACGCACATTAAACATGTTGTAGAAGGTGGCATTTTCCTGGACGGCAATCGCAGGTTGACCGAGATAGTCTGCGATGTCTTGAATCACCTCAGGCGATACCCAGCCTTTTTCTTCTTGGGCGATACCAAGAGACGCCATAATGGCAGATTGCTTTTGATCTGGCGGATACTTGGCGATCTCGCGATCTATTCTTTTGTAGGCCTGTTCAGAGAGCAGCATGGTTTAAATCCGGTGATAGCGAAGTCAAAACGCAATTAAAAGCGTTATTAAACAATTAGCGGTCAATCTCGCCAAAAACAATATCTTGGGTGCCAATAATCGTGACGGCGTCGGCAATCATGTGGCCGCGTGACATTTCGTCAAGCGCCTGCAAATGCACAAAACCAGGGGCACGAATCTTGAGTCGATAAGGCTTGTTCGCCCCGTCAGACACCATGTAAATACCAAACTCACCCTTGGGATGCTCGACCGCGGCATACGCCTCGCCAGCGGGTACATGAAAACCTTCAGTAAAGAGTTTGAAATGATGAATCAACTCTTCCATGTTGGACTTCATCCCCGTGCGATGGGGTGGCGACACCTTGTGGTTGTCAATCATCACCGGACCGGGATTGTTGCGGAGCCATTGCACGCATTGCGCAATGATGCGGTTACTTTCACGCATTTCAGCGATACGAACCAAGTAGCGATCGTAAGAATCACCGTTGACACCAACTGGGATATCGAACTGAAGCCGATCATAGACTTCATAGGGCTGCATCTTGCGCAAATCCCAAGCCACGCCTGAGCCGCGCAACATCGGACCCGTAAAACCAAGGGATTTAGCACGCTCAGGATCCACCACACCAATACCGACCAGACGCTGTTTCCAGATCCGGTTATCGGTCAGTAAGGTCTCGTACTCATCGACACAGGCAGGAAAGCGGTTGGTGAAATCCTCAATAAAGTCCAATAATGAGCCCGAACGCGCATCATTCATCGCCTTGAGGTCTTTTGCGGAACGGTACTGACTGGATTTACCATATTGAGGCATGGCATCAGGCAAGTCACGGTAGACGCCACCAGGACGGTAGTAGGCCGCATGCAAACGTGCGCCCGACACGGCTTCGTAGCAATCCATCAGGTCTTCACGCTCACGAAACGCGTACAAAAATACTGCCATCGCACCCACATCAAGCGCATGCGAGCCCAAGGACATCAAGTGATTGAGCAATCGGGTGATTTCGTCAAACATCACACGGATGTATTGCGCGCGCAAGGGCACCGTCACACCCATCATTTTTTCGATCGACATCACATAGGCATGCTCGTTACACATCATCGACACATAATCGAGACGGTCCATATAAGGCAAAGCCTGGAGATAGGTGCGGTGCTCTGCGAGCTTTTCAGTGCCACGATGTAACAAACCGATATGCGGATCAGCACGCTGGATGACTTCGCCATCAAGCTCAAGCACCAAGCGCAACACACCATGCGCCGCAGGGTGCTGGGGGCCAAAGTTCAGTGTGTAGTTTTTAATCTCTGCCATGATTAGCGCCCTACTCCATAACCGTCTTCGCGAATCACGCGTGGAATCACTTCACGCGGCTCAATCGTGACAGGCTGATACACAACACGGCCTTGCTCGGGGTCATAGCGCATTTCGACGTTGCCATACACCGGGAAGTCTTTACGGAAAGGATGTCCGATAAAACCATAGTCCGTCAAAATACGACGTAAATCAGGATGGCCTTCGAACACAATACCAAACAAGTCAAACGCCTCGCGCTCGAACCAGTTCACCGAAGGCCACACCTCGACTAGCGAATCTAGGACCGGAAACTCGGCACTCGTCGCAAAAGTACGTACCCGCAAACGCCAGTTGTGCTTGAGGGACAGCAAATGCGCGACCACAGCAAAACGCGCCTGAGGAACTACGGAGTCCGGTGGCGTTTCACCCACACGGCCTGCTCCATAGGTGGAGTAATCCAAGCCACACAAATCGATACAGGTTTCAAAATTTAAACCCAGCTCATCGCGTAACCGCTGACAAGAGGACTGCCATTGCTCGGGCGCGATCTCGAGCGTGATCTCATCGGTTGAGAGTTTGATCTTGGCCTGTTCACCGAACAGAGTGATCAATTGTTGTTGCAGGTTTTCTAGCCTGGACATGTCTTAAGCCTGAGTAAACCGCTGAGCCCACAAAAGTCGTAGGCTCAACGACTTGGATTTAACGAGCGATCGTATTGGTCTGACGAATTTTGTTTTGCATTTGCAGCAGGCCATACACCAAGGCCTCTGCAGTAGGCGGACAACCCGGCACGTAAACATCCACCGGCACAATTCGATCACATCCCCGCACGACAGAGTAGGAGTAGTGATAATAGCCACCACCATTGGCGCACGAACCCATCGAGACAACCCAACGCGGCTCGGGCATCTGATCGTAAACCTTGCGCAGCGCAGGGGCCATTTTGTTGCACAACGTACCGGCAACAATCATCAAATCAGATTGGCGCGGACTGGGTCGGAAAATAATACCAAACTGATCCAGGTCGTAACGGGCTGCGCCGGCATGCATCATCTCGACCGCGCAACACGCCAGACCGAAAGTCATCGGCCACATCGAACCAGTCTTAGCCCAGTTGATGAATTTGTCAGCACTCGTGGTGACAAAACCTTGTTTCAAAATACCGTCAATCGCCATAGATGTCTCACTGCTGCGATGGGATTACTCCCAGTCGAGCGCGCCTTTTTTCCATTCATAGATGAAACCAACGGTCAGCACAGTCAAAAAAATCATGACTGTGACAAAACCAACCATCCCAACCGTACCGTTTGCAATCGCCCAGGGAAACAAAAAGGCAATTTCAAGATCGAACAGGATGAAGAGAATCGCGACAAGGTAGTAACGCACATCGAATTTCATGCGCGCGTCGCCAAAGGCCTCAAAACCGCACTCGTAGGGCGAGAGCTTTTGCGCGTCGGGTCGATTGGGACCAATCAGTGAGCCTGCCGTAATCAGCGCAAAGCCAATCGCTGTGCCCACCACAATAAATAACAAAACGGGAAAGTATTGTTCCAGATTCATTGAACATTTCCGGCTGTTGAACAAAACTCTATGATTGTATCATCCTGCACGGCCATTTCAGCGGAAAAGACCCGCTAAAAAATAAGCGAGCCACTCAAAAAGAGTGGCTCGCTTTTTACTTTTTTACTCGCGTCAACCTAACCGAAGTTAAGTTGACCTACTAAGCAATGACTTAGAACTGGTGACGCAGACCGAGACCAACCAAGGTGCTCTTAACTGTGTCAACTGTACCGACGTTGGCCATGTAACCGAACATAGCGTACATGTTTGTGCGCTTTGTGAAGTCATATGTGTAGGCGATGTTGTAAGCAGTCTGGTTTTGTGCGTTGTACGCATCTTTCATGTTGGTGTTAGGTGTCAACATTGTCCACGACAACAAGACGCGTGAAACTGGGTTCACAGGAACTGTTGCGCCAACGATGTAGCTGTTTGTACCAACGGCTGGGGCGAAAATCACTTCACCGTTACCTGCACCGATGTTGTTAAAGTTACCAGCGCCTGTAACGCCTGTACCTTGACCTAAGACGGCGCCATCACGTGTCTGGCCATAACCAGCAGCGAGTTTGACGACTTTAAAGTCGTATGTACCGGCGATGTTCCATGAACTGATTGATGCATTCTGACCCTTCGACTCTTGGGCGTAGATTTTGTCGTACGATGCAGCAACATAGATTGGGCCGTTTGCGTACTTAGCGCCAAGCGTCAACTGACGCATGTTGTTTTGTGTTGCGAAGTTGTAAGCAGAACCTGTGCTTGCACCACCACCGGCGGCGGCTGTGTAAACACCTGTGTTACCTGTTGCGAACGAGTAGCCAACACCAGCTTGGAAACCGGACATATTAGGTGTCTGGTACTTGATGGCGTTGCTGATACGGTCTGTGTTAGCCACACCGAAAGCAGCACCCATGTTCAGCTGACCGAAGCCTGTGCCGAACGGATCAACTGGAATGCCAACGTATTCTGTAGCAAAGTTAGTTTGACGACCGATGCGGACATAGCCCCATGAGTTGTTCTCAACGCCAATCCAAGCTTGACGGCCGAAAATGCGTCCACCTTGCTGCAGGGTGCCGTTACCGAACTCAAAACCGTTTTCGAGTTGGAATGTGACGCGACTTCCGCCACCGATGTCCTCGACGCCGCGGAGACCGAAGCGGTTACCGGACTGCTGACCGTAGGCCAAGCCGAAGTTCGAAGCGCCAGAACCGTTGTCGATGCTGACTTTGTTGTAACGCAGACCACCGTCGATAAGACCGTACAGTGTTACTGATGACTGGGCCGATGCGGCACCAGCAAAGCCGGCAAGCAGGGCGGCGGCGAGCAGAGTCTTTTTCATTTAAGAAATCTCCAAGTATTTGAGTAACAAGAGCAACAAACAACCATTTGTCTGCCGCCCCCCTAACTCCGCTAGGGAAGTTGACGCTATTGCATCAAAATTCGAGGGCTGTGGCTATGTATTCAGGTAGAAAAGCGCCTGAAAGCATACTTTCTGTTGGGTTCGTGCAACAACATAGGCAAAACCGATCCTTTTGTAGAGGGTTTACCCTTGGTCTTGCGTCGCCTAACGACAACAGTAGCAATCACTCCAAAAGCAGCCCATATAAATAAAAACGAGCCGGAAACAAATATTTCCGACTCGCTTTTTATCCATCACTTTTTCTACCGCCAACAACTTGTAGACGGAGGAAATGTTTATTTTACGAGCACGACAGGCTGCTTGGCCTGTGTCAGTACGCGCTGGGCCACAGAGCCCAGCAACATATCAGCGATGGCGCTACGGCCCTTAGACCCCAGCACAATCATGTCGTACTTCCCTTTTTGACCCTGAGCCACAATTTCCTGGGAGGCGTTACCCACCAACATCACCATGTCGTGCTTGATGCCTTGATCATTAAGCACCTTCATCGCGGGCTTAAGCTCTTTTTCGCTCAGCTCGCGCAAATAATCAGCGACCGCTTCTTTACCCACAAATGCTTTGGCGTGACGCAAGCCAGCATCGTCATGTACGCTGATGAGCGTAATGCTTTTTGTCTTGTCTACAGAGTTTTTTAGAAGGTCAGCAGAATATTTAACTGCGCGCAACGCATTTTTGGAACCATCCGAGGCAACGAGAATTTTCATGATTTCAGTCCTTCTTGGGTTGTAAAGTGATTGTTTGGTCAGGTTTTTATTCTACGAGCCCATGCCTGAAGCACAATATACTTAAAAGTAAAGTGCGGGGGTAATGCTCAAGAATAAGAAGCTTGAGCTAAATCAAACGGGATGAATTGAAATCGGAAGGAATGAGGTGCGATAAGGTGCAATAAAGTGCAATATCGAGCAAGGAGGGAATTTGTGATGGTGCCGACGGCGAGACTCGAACTCGCACAGCTTTCGCCACTACCCCCTCAAGATAGCGTGTCTACCAATTTCACCACGTCGGCTTTTAATGTGGTCTTGAATAGCCAAAGATTGTAGCACGTGGCCGCAATCTTTGACTTGAGGTGAAGTGCCTTTATTTAGCTGCAGGAGCAGCAGGCACCGCATTCGCGGGCGCTGCAGGAATACCAGGAACCGCATTCAGAGGAACAGCCGGTGCGGCGGGCACCACAGGTGCTGTTGGGGCAACGCCCGGCACAGCAGAACCAGCCGGTGGCGCAACGGGTGCAGTCTGGGTAAAGTTCTGCATGATGCCTGTGTCTTGACCCATATTGCCACGATTGGCCACATACGCCAGACCTATCGTGGAAATAAAAAACACAACAGCAGCCCATTTGGTAGCACGAGACATGAAGTTTGCGGCACCGGTGGCGCCGAACAAACTCCCCGCGGATCCGCTACCAAAAGCAGAGCCCATGTCCGCACCCTTGCCCTGCTGCAGCAAGACGAGAGAAATGATGGCAAGTGACGAGAGTATCTGCACTACGAGCAGAAGATTAAACATCCAAGGCATTGAAACGCTCCGAAAACTAAATAGCGAGGAAACACATTAAGCAATAGCAGTCATTTAGGCTGCGATCGCAAGAAACTCCTCGGCAACTAAAGATGCTCCACCCACCAACGCACCGTCGATATCAGGCATCGCAAACAAACTGGCGGCATTCGCCGCTTTGACACTACCACCGTAAAGAATCTGAACTTGCGCAGCACCGATACTCTCTAGCGCTGAACGGATTGCTGCGTGCACTTCTTGGGCCTGTTCGGGCGAGGCAGTGCGACCGGTGCCGATCGCCCAAACCGGCTCATAGGCGACGACCATTTTTTTGACCGCCCCGGCGCCAAGCGCCAAAACCGGTGCCAACTGGCGAGCAATGACAGCAACTGCTTGTCCTGCATCACGCTCAGTCAAAGACTCTCCCACACACACGACAGGAATCAGTTCGGCTGACAACGCAGCACGCGCCTTTTCTGCGACAAGCTGATCCGTCTCCGCATGCAAAGCACGTCGCTCAGAATGACCCACTAACACAAAGCGACACGCAAAATCATTGAGCATCCTACCAGACACTTCGCCCGTAAAGGCGCCTTGAGCTTGGGTGCTGATGTCTTGAGCACCCCAGGCGATCGCCGAGCCTTTCAAGGCATGCGCAGCCTGAGCCAGATAAGGGAAGGGAACGCAAACACCCATTTGCGTGACAGAAGACGCTCTGGGAGCCGCTAAAAGCGCTGTCAACAACTTGGCGTTATCGGCCAGGTTGCCATGCATTTTCCAATTACCAAGGACAAGTCGGGTACGCATTACGTTTATTTTGTGTTGAATGAAGTGCAGCAAACCCAGAATTGTATCCTGTTGCCCACTCTAAAGGGGCTTGTCAGACCGATTGAAGGAAATATCTCTCTAAATCGTTTATGATTCAGCCCTTCTTGATGGAAGCGTGGCCGAGCGGTTTAAGGCACCGGTCTTGAAAACCGGCGAGGGTTCACGCCCTCCGTGAGTTCGAATCTCACCGCTTCCGCCACAGACTCATACCCTGCATCCCTCCTTTCTCTAATGGCGCGTGTCCATTCGCTTTCCCTCTCACTACCCCTCTAAAAATCGCTGTTTGTCGTGCAAAAAACCGATCATGACCAAAGAAACTTCTGAACGACTTGCAAAAAAATCTGCGAAACATTCTGCTAAACATTCTTTACCTCATCTGAGTCCCGAAGAGCGGGCTAATCAGGGAAGAAATCTCCGTAAAAAGGCGCCACGTAGTGCCCAAGCGGGTTGGAAGACACCAAAAAATCGCCGCGACCCAACCGATATTCTCTCTGAATCAAATGCTGGCCGGATTGAGCATCTGATTCCTATTCGTTTTGGCCGCATGTCGCAATCTCCCTTTGCGTTCTATCGCGGTGCGGCGGCGATCATGGCGCACGACTTGGCCCAGACCCCAACAAGCGGAATCACTGTCCAAGCCTGTGGCGATGCCCACCTCATGAACTTTGGTGGCTTTGCCACACCAGAGAGAAATATCGTATTTGATATTAATGACTTAGATGAGACTCTGGTTGCACCCTTCGAGTGGGATCTGAAGCGACTTGCCACGAGCGTTGTCATCGCAGCCAAGCACATCGAACTGCCGATGAGTGCCGCTGCAGGGATTGTCAACGACCTCGTGCGTGAATATCGTGAAAAAATGTCCGACTATGCGGAGATGAGAGTCCTCGACGTCTGGTATGACAAAATAGACCTGCAAAACTACTCGCATCGCTCGACCGACCCAGAAGTACTCAAGCGCACGCGCAAACGGCTCGCCCAACGTATCGAGCAAGAGCAGCGCAAGTCACATCCTGACATCATGTATCCAAAACTTGTCGTGCATGATGGGGCGGAGCCCAAGATCAAAGACGAGCCTCCACTAATTTTTCATAGCAGCGAGTTACTCACGCCTGGCGTCAAGTCCAACTACGCTGAGGTCATTGAAACTTACCGTCAAAGCCTGCCAGAACATATTCGCCTGCTTTTCAATCGCTTTCATTTCCGCGACCTGGCGATCAAAGTCGTCGGGGTCGGCAGTGTAGGCACAATGTGTGGCGTGGCCTTATTTCTGGCGAGCGGTCACGATCCCCTATTCCTGCAAGTCAAGGAAGCGCGAAGATCTGTCCTGGAGCCTTTCGCAGGCAAAAGTCCCTACGCCAACCAAGGTCAGCGTGTGGTGCAGGGTCAACGTCTCATTCAAACTGCATCGGATGTTTTTTTAGGCTGGACACGCGGGATCAATGGACGTGACTTTTATATCCGTCAGCTTCGCGACCTCAAGCTTTCAGCCATCATCGAAGACTGGGACTCCGAAACCATGCGACATTACGCAAAGATGTGCGCACATGCTTTGGCGCGTGCGCATGCGCGCTCAGGAGACCCCGCTATGATTTCGGGCTATATCGGAACGAGCAGGAGCTTTGACGAAGCGATTGGGGAGTTTGCCGTGGAGTATGCCGCGCAAAACAACCTTGATCATCGCGCCTTTATTCAGGCCATCCGAGAAGGCAAGATTCAAGCTCAAATGGATGCCTAACACCAACGCGTCATCAACGCGCGCTCAACAACGCGCGTTGAACCTAGCCCATTTTTAGCAACACCACCCCAAGAATAATCAACGCGACACCCGCCCAGCGAATGGGCAAGCTCGGATCCCCGAAAAAGAACACGCCGACCGCAAAGGTGCCGACGGCGCCGATCGAGGTCCAGACTGCGTAAGCGGTACCAATCGGGATGCCCCGCAGAGAAAACCAGAGCAGCGCCCCACTCACGCCCATACTGACGATCGCCAACCCGATGCCCCAGAACTTCATGCCAGGGAGCGCGGTGATTTTCAGACCCAGCGGCCAACCCACCTCGAATAGACCTGCAACTAGCAATGCGCTCCAGTAAATATTCATGCATCCACCAAAAAGTCAATTAAAACAATAGGTTATGGATATTCCCCCAGGTCACCCCGAGCAATCTAGGCTTGACCAGTTCCATTATCTAACCGAAACAATGGGGAAGTTGCGCATTCGTATTCAAAATAGGAGTACATTTAGAAAAAATTCGTTATGTTTGGCTGGATATAACTTTAATGATGCAAACATCTTCACCTCTCATTGACCGCTTTGGTAGAAGCATCGAATACCTGCGCCTGTCGGTGACGGATCGCTGCGACATGAAGTGCACCTATTGTCTGCCAAAAAGTTTCAAAGGTTATCAAGAGCCCAAAAATTGGCTGACCTTTGATGAAATCGAACGCGTTGTGGGTGCGTTTGGTCGTTTGGGTACCTCACGTATTCGTCTCACAGGTGGCGAGCCACTTTTGCGTCGCAACCTTCCTGATCTCGCGGCACGCATCAGCGCCCTGCCCGGCATCC
>Ga0164293_10005559_pt1 | contig 10723 bp, 10 predicted proteins | sample GEODES118metaG_FD_111487 | JGI IMG/M metagenome (GOLD analysis project Ga0164293, IMG submission 111487) | Eutrophic lake water microbial communities from Lake Mendota, Wisconsin, USA - GEODES118 metaG | ecosystem: Environmental > Aquatic > Freshwater > Lake | place: USA: Lake Mendota...
CCGAGAAGGCGCGCAACGCGCAGGAAGCCAGCGCGGTTGCGAGCCTGGCGGCTGCCGACGATGCGACGCGGGTGGGCTTGCCGGCCCGGCCGGCATCGCGGCCCGACACCGACGCCGACGCGACCCGGCTCTCCGCGCCGAGCGCGAAGGCGCGCGCCCCTGCCCCGGCGCCCGTGCCGGCCGCCGCGCCGGCCGCCGCGGCCCCTGCGCCGGCTGCCGCAGACCCGCTGGCCCTGCTCGACAGCGGGTCGTCGGCCCCAGCCCCGGCCCCTGCCGCAGCCTCAGCCGCCGCGACGGCGGCGCGCGCTGCCGTCCCGGCGCCCGTGCCGGCGGCTGGCGCCGAGCCGCAGCCCGCCAAGAGCAAGCTGGGTCTCATCGTCGGTGGCGGCGTGGCGGTGGCGGTGGCCGTCGGCGTGGTCCTGATGATGAGTGGCGGCGAGCCCAAGCCCACGCCGCCTGCCACCGCGCCGGCCCCGGCGCCTGTGCCCGAGCCGCGCAAGGCCGAGGCCCCCGCCCCGCAACCCGAGCCCGCCAAGGGTGCCGAGAAGAAAGCCGACAAGGGGGTGGAGAAAGCCCCCGAGACCGAGCGCGCGCGCAAGGAGCGCGAGGCCAAGGAAGCGGCCGAGAAGAAGGCCCGGGAGGCCGCCGAGAAGAAGGCGGCGGTGGAGAAGGCCGCTGCCGAGAAGGCGGCCGCGGAAAAGGCGGCGGCCGAGAAAGCCGCGGCGGAAAAGGCCGCGGCCGAGAAAGCCGCCGCTGAAAAGGCCGCCGCCGAGAGGGCCGCCGCGCAAAAGGCTGCGGCCGAGAAGGCCGCTGCGGAGAAGGCTGCCGCAGAGAAGGCTGCGGCCGAGAAGGCCGCCGCGGAGAAGGCAGCAGCGGAAAGGGCTGCTGCCGAGCGGGCGGCCGCGCAAAAGGCTGCGGCGGAGAAAGCCGCCGCGGAGAAGGCGGCCGCCGAGAGGGCCGCCGCGCAAAAGGCTGCGGCCGAGAAGGCCGCCGCAGAGAAGGCTGCGGCTGAGAAAGCTGCCGCGGAGAAGGCCGCGGCCGAGAGAGCCGCTGCCCAGAAGGCTGCCGCCGAGAAGGCGGCGGCGGAGAAGGCTGCTGCCGAGAGAGCTGCCGCGCAGAAGGCTGCTGCCGAGAAGGCCGCGGCCGAGAAGGCTGCCGCCGAGAAGGCTGCCGCACAGAAGGCGGCTGCCGAGAAGGCGGCGGCAGAAAAGGCGGCTGCCGAGAAGGCCGCGGCGGAGAAGGCTGCCGCCGAGAGGGCTGCCGCACAGAAGGCGGCTGCTGAGAAGGCCGCAGCAGAAAAGGCGGCTGCCGAGAAGGCCGCGGCGGAGAAGGCTGCCGCCGAGAGGGCTGCCGCACAGAAGGCGGCCGCTGAGAAGGCCGCAGCAGAAAAGGCGGCTGCCGAGAAGGCGGCGGCGGAGAAGGCGGCTGCCGAGAGGGCTGCCGCACAGAAGGCGGCCGCTGAGAAGGCCGCAGCAGAAAAGGCGGCTGCCGAGAGGGCTGCCGCGCAGAAGGCGGCTGCCGAGAAGGCCGCGGCGGAGAAGGCTGCCGCCGAGAGGGCTGCCGCACAGAAGGCTGCCGCTGAGAAGGCTGCCGCTGAGAAGGCGGCGGCGGAGAGGGCGGCGGCGGAGAAGGCCGCGGCCGAGAAGGCGGCTGCCGAACGAGCAGCCGCACAGAAGGCGGCTGCCGAGAAGGCCGCGGCGGAGAAGGCTGCGGCAGAAAAGGCCGCCGCGGAGAAGGCGGCGGCGGAGAAGGCGGCGGCCGATAAGGCGGCGGCCGAGAAGGCGGCGGCAGAGAAGGCGGCCGCCAGCCCGGCGGGGCAGTTCCAGCGCGCCCAGGAGCTGGAGAAAGCCGGCCAGATGCGGCCGGCCAAGGCGGCCTATGAGCGCGCCGCCGAGGGCGGCAACGCCGCCGCGGCCAAGCGCCGCTGGGAGATCGCAGTGGCCGAGAAGGCCACGCCCGACGAGATCGCGCGCTGGCAGCGCCGCGCCTTCCAGTTGGGCGCCCCGGGTGTGCCCGAGCCTCGCGGCCCGGCGGTGTTGCGCTGAAGCTCAGCGCTTGAACGGCCACCAGCCGCGCAGCCGCCCGGCGGGCTTGCCGCCGGCGCGCACCAGCACGACCGAGATGTTGTCCTTGCCGCCGGCGTCGTTGGCGGCCTCGACGATGGCCTGGCAGGCGGCGTCCAGCGTGTCGGCCTCGCGCAGCAGGCGCGCGATCGTCGGCTCGTCGACCATGTCGGAGACGCCGTCGGAGCACATCATCAGGATGTCGCCGGTGCGGACTTCGTGCGAGTGCGTCTCGACATCCACGTCCTCGAGCACGCCGAGCGCGCGCGTGACGAGGTTGCGGTTGGTGGAGGTGGCAGCCTGTTCGGCGGTGATCATGCCGGCGTCGAGCTGCTCCTGCAGCAGCGAGTGGTCGCGCGTCAGGCGCTCGAGCTGGCCCTCGCGCAGGCGGTAGGCGCGCGAATCGCCGACGTGGCCGACGACGAGGATGTCGCCGGTGTAGGCGGCCACCACCAGCGTCGAGCCCATGCCCTGGTGCTCGGGCACGGTCTGGGCGGACTGGAAGATGGCCCGGTTGGCCTGGCGCCCCCAGTCGTCGATGGCTTCGTGCAGCACGGTCTCGGCCGGGGGCGAGGCGAGGTTGCGCAGCCAGCGGCCCAGGCCCTGGCTGATGAGGCGCGTGGCCATCTCCGAGGCCACCTCGCCCGCGTTGTAGCCGCCCATGCCGTCGGCCAGCACGGCCAGACGCGCCTGCGGGTCGAGCGCGACCGCGTCCTCGTTGTTGCTGCGGGCGCGGCCCATGTCCAGCGCCGAGGCGAATTCGAGGGGCAGCGGTGCGTTCATGGCAGGGGGCCGGACGCAGGCCGGCGCTTGCTCGGGGAAAGTGGACTGTACGCCGCCTTCGGACGTGTGCCCGGCCCGGTGCGCGCCGCGAGCGTGCGGCACGTCACGGGATCATGTGCGTGGTCTGCCCCGGGTTGGTGACCGTGATCATGCCGCCCCACATGCACGCGAGCTGGCAGGTGTTGTCGAGCGAGGGCATGTTGGCCAGCAGCACCGTGGGCGCCCCGGGCGTCCAGGGCGCGGGCGTGTTGGGGATGCAGGGCATGGGCGTGAGCACCCCCATGGCCGCCGCGGTGGCCGCCGCCACCGTCGGGTTGGCCGGGCTGCGGCACATGCCGAAGGGCAGGATGTTCACCATGGGCTTGTGGTCCATGATGTTGGCCGCCGGCTGGTTGCCCGACATCACGCGGTTGACCGGCAGCACCACCAGCGTGCCCGGCGCCATGCCCATGGTGCACATGAGCTGGGCGGTGTTGACGACTTGCAGGGGCATGGGGTGGCCCGGTCAGGGCTGCAGCAGCTTGCGCAGCTCGCCGCGGTGGGACACGTTGGCGGCGGTGCAGGCCGCGGTGCCCGCGGCCAGGCCCGCCAGGAAGCCGGCCACGGCACCCGGCACCGCGCCCACGCCCGGGATGGTCACCGCGCCGGCCTTCAGGCCCATCACGGCACCCGCCCCGCCCATGGGCACGCCGGTGGTGCGCGCGCAGCGCTTGGCGATGTCCCAGAGCGTCTCCTGGTCGCGGTAGGAGACGATGCCGAGTTGCAGCAGCGAGCTGCGGAAGTCCTGGGTGATGTCGCTCATGGCTGCGCCTGGGGTGTCGTGATTCGACGAGCCAGTTTATCGACCTTGACAGCCTTGTCCAGCTTTGGCAGGCTCGTACGCTTCCGGCGCGCATGATCGCGCCCATGCATGTGCCCGCGCGACCGCGGGCGGAGAGGCCTTGGATGGGGCAGCGCGATTGCACGATCACCGGCGCACGGACGGCGGCCGCCCTGGACGAGGGCACGCTCTGCCGCCAGCGCAGCACGCCCACGGGGCCTGCGGGCAGCAAGCCCGTCCTGGCCAAGGCCGCGCCGCCGCCCCGCCCGCTGCGCAAGGTCGGCGAGGAGTTCCCGGCCGAGTTGCGGCCGATGCGCGAGGCCTACGAGCGTGAGCTGGCGGAGTACATCGGCCGCCACCGTCACACCCTGACCAAGTGGCTCGCCATCGACAACGGCACGGCCTCCAACTTCATCGGCGGCTCGTCGTGGATGCTCGCAGGCTTTGCGGCCCTGATGACCTGGCGTGACAAGAGCTTGGACACGCCCGAGGCGGCACAGTTCTGGGAGTTCTCGGACGATGCCCACGATTACTGGATCGACGCCATGGAGAGTTCGCTTCGCACCGGATGCCTGGACTTGCAGAGCCGGACCTTGCGCGTGCTCAACGAGCATCCAGCCCAGGGCTGGAGGATCAAGAGGTGGATGGTGGGCAACGTCATGGAGCACCACGCTGTCAACGTCCACCCCGAGGGTGGCGACACGGCCCGGGGTTGGGTGTTCGACCCCTGGGTCACGCTCAGCCCCGAGGTCTATGCCTTCAGTGACTGGCAGGAGCACTTCACCTCGCTGTCATGGCTGGGCAGCGCCCGGGCGGAATGACGCGGCCGCTCCACTTGCCTGCAGCGCCGGCCCGCTGCGTCAAGCCTGAGGCCGCAGCTTGATCACCACGCCCGCCAGTAAGAGGACCGCGCCGGCGACGAGCACGGCGTAGGTGGGCCGCTCGGGCCGCACGAGCATGGCGTTGCCAGGATCCTTCGGGGAGACATAGGCCTGGACGCGCAGGCCGACCGGGTACTTCGCGGCCAGCTGGCGCAGCTCGGCCGAGGGCTCGGCTCCATCGCGTGCGGGCGAACTCGGCAGGGTGGACGAGGAATAGTCCCGGGCCGTGTACTCCCTGTCGCCGACCCGGTAGCGGTATTCCAGGTCGAGCTGCCACCGGGGCGCCTTCTGCGTCAGGCTGCCCCCGATGGCCAGACCGCTCTTCGTGATCACCGCGTCGACGCCGGCCCACTGCATCTGCCTTGAAGAACTCCACCACACCGCCGCACCGACAGCGCTGACGACAGCGCCCAGCAGCAGGAGCACCGAGCCCGAGACGCGCAGGAGTTCGCCGAGCTTCAACGCAGGATCCACCATTGGCCCGCGCCGAAAGCCAGCGAGACGGCGAAGCCGCTCCAGTCGCCCTCGTGCCGCAACTGGATGGCGTCGCGGCCGTCCCGGCGCAGCGCCCGCACGATGCGGCGGTCACTCGACCAGGCGAGATCCAGGTCTTCCGGCGCGGCGACCTCGACCCGAAATTCCGGGTGGGCACGGCGTACCCCCAGGCTGTGGAGCAGGCCGCGGTCCATGCGCTCCTTGCCAATGCCCAGGGCGGTGCCGATCTCGCCGTGCTTCAGGGCCAGCAGTTGGAGCAGCACGTCGTCAGGGCTGCGCATCAGGGCGGTGGCCAGGCGGGCCAGCGCCTCGGGGATCAGGCGCTCGCTGCCGGCAGGCGCGGGCTGGGCGCCCACCCAGGTCCAGCGCGGCAGGTGCTGGGGCAGCTCGAACGTCGTCTGGCTCGAGGGGGCGGGCCGGGTGGCGTCGGGGTGGGTCACCTGGCTGAGCAATTGTGTGACGGTGCCGTCGGCGTCGGACACGAGCGCGATCTGGACGGTCGCCTGCGCATCCGGCGTGGGCGGCGTGTCGATGCGCAGCACGTTCGTGCCGGGGACGGCATAGGGCTCCGCCCGCAGCGAGCCACTCTCGCCGGCCAGGTCGTTGACGAGGAGAAAGCCGTTCAGGCTGATCCGCGCCGCGCCCGTGTTGGCGTAGCGCAGTGTCAATTGGAGCGCCATGTCGCTGTCCGGTGTCTGATCATTTGAACTCGTGCTTGATCTCGTCGGTCTCGAAGGTCTTGAACACGGGCCACGAGCGCTCGTATTCCACGATGCCCCAGGCGAGCGTGAAGGTGAAGCCGATGGTCAGCGGGTTGACCTCGGCCTTGGCCTTGAGGGCCGGGTAGGCGCCTGAGGACTTCTCGCCCCAGCCCTTGACCGAGCCTTCGGCCTTGCCCGAGGCCTTGATCTGCAGCACGTCCTCGCTGGCCACCAGCAGTTCTGCGGCAATCTCCAGGCTGATCTTGCCCGCGAGCTCGACCTTGAGCTGCGCCCAGTGGAAGGCGTCTTCGTGCGGCCAGTAGGCCCAGGAACAGGCGGCGCCGAAGCTGATGCCCAGGCCGACGTTCAGGTAGATGCCGCACTTGATGTAGCGCGCCATCGTCGGGCTCACGGGGACGCCGTAGATGGGGTAGCTGGCCGCGGTGCCGATCAAGGGATCAAAACCGCCGTTGAGCGCCATCTCGCAGAAGGCCAGGTTGGATTCCTTGTCCTCCTTCCACTGGGCTTCGGCGCTCAGGACCCGGCCAAAGCTCTTGAGTTCCCAGTTGGGGGCCTTGGGCGCAGTCAGCGGCTTGACGGGTGTGCGCGCGCCGCCGACGTTGATGGGCAGGTAGGCGAGGATGCCCTTGTACTTGTCACGCAGTTCGGTGATGTTGATCTTGATCGCGGCCTTGGACGAGGGGTAGGCCACGATCTTCACGGGTTCCGTGGCGCCGGCGCAAGCCTCGGCCGAGACGAAGGTCGTCACCGGGTCGGCGTTCCAGAGCCGGAAGACATTGCCGCCGGCCATCGCGGTGCCACTGAAATTGAAGGTGGACTTGCCCGACCCCTTCTTCGGGAACCCGCGCGCGCCGTCGACCCGCACCTCGAGCAGGCTGCTGCAGTCTCCGGAGGCCTGGGGCTGGACGGAAATGGCGTCGCTGCCGCGGTCGTCGGCAACGACCATGAGCAGGTTCTTGCGCGCGCTGCGCCCGTGCTCGCACGTGACGTCGAGCCCGCTGAGCTTGCATGGGCAAGCCGGGTCTTTCTTCGCCGGGGGCGGCGGGGGCGGTGAAGCGGGCTTGCCGCGGCCTCCTCCCTTGCCAGGGTCGTCGACCGGGCAGCGAGCGACGGCGCCGCGCTGACCCTGGTTCTTCCTGGCTGCTTCACGGTCCTTCGCGACCTGCTCGCGCACCTGCTCCTTGCTCATCTGCTCGGTCTTGCCGCCCGCCTCGACGTAGGCGTTCATCCAGTCCTCCCGGAACTGGCCGTATTCGGGGTCGCCAGGCTTGGGTTGCGGGCAGTACTTCTTTGCCACCGCGTCGTTGGCGGTGCGGTTGGCGTTCGGGTCCAGCGGTCGGGTCGCCCGTCTCATGCGAGGCCTCCAGTGTCGAGGGCCTGCGGGATGCCTTCCCAGAGGGCATCGGCCCGGGCCGGGCCTCGCAGGGCCAAGGCGTCGCGGGCCCAGGCGTGCCGGGTCTCGAACCCGAGGCCCAGCGTCAGGCAGCCGTAGCAGTACGCCACGCTCTCCTGCTCGAGGAGCATCTCGTGGGCATCGGCTCGCCGCAGCAGGCCCTCCACCAGCAGGCGCCACTCTTCGGCCGGGTACGGCGCCGCGACGTCGGGCAGCAACTCGGCCAGGGTCTGGACGTGCTGGTCGACCCAGGCGTTCCAGGCGGTGAGCTCGAGGCCGTCGAGCTGGCGGGTCTGCAGGGTCAGCATGCGCGGCAGCCTTCAAGAGCGCCCGGGTGTGCCCGGGGGTTGGCCAGGCGCTCGCAGGCGCGGCGGGCTTCGACGCAGCACAGCCTCACCCCCGCACCGCCAGCTGCCCGGCCGCCAGCGTGCACTGCACCATGGCGCCGTCGGCGCCGGCTAGGCACAGCCGTTCCATGGGCCCGAAGAAGGCCTTGAGCTGCTGCTCGTCCAGCACCTTGAGCACGTCGACGATGACGCGCGGGTCGTAGTAGCGGAAGAACAGCGGCTTGCCCTCGGGCCCGTAGACGACGTTGAACTTGCGCAGGTGCCGGTGCACCTGCGAGAAGCTGGGCGGCTCGTCGCTGCCCACGGGCAGGCGCAGCGTCACCAGGATGGCGAGGTGGCGCGCGAGCAGGTCCTCGACCACGGCCTGGGCCTCGGGGCCCAGGCTGCCCAGGCGGCCGAGGTAGGGGGCGACGTCCTCGAGCTCCTCGGCCAGGTCGCCGGTGAAGAGGCACTCGAACTCGTCGAAGGTATCGCGCGGCAGGCGCGCGGCGCCGCCCTCGACGCCGGCGCAGTCGATCAGCACGTAGGGCGCGGGCAGGCCGGGCTGCCGCAGCTGCGACCAGATCTCGGTGAAGGCAGGCATCGGGGGCCTCGGCAGTCTGGGAGGGCGGAGTTCAGGCGTTGCAGATCTCGCAGAAGGGCGTGGCCGAGGCGCGCGCGGCCTTCAGCGCGGCGGCCTTCTGCGTGTAGGGCTTGTCGGTGCCGCCCTTGGACTCGGGCGCCTTCTCGGCGTTCTTGGGCGCCTTGGGCGAGGCGCCACTGCCCGAGCCGGCGCTGCCGCCGGAGTTGACGAAGACCATCGTGCCCTTGATGAACACGCCGGCCGGGTTGATGTCGATGAAGTTGCCGCCCACCTTGAGGGTGAGCTGCGTGCCGGCCTCGAGCACCAGCGTCATGCCGGCCTTGAAGTGGATCTCCTGCCCGGCGTCGGCGGCGAGCTTGGTGCCGATCTTGCCCTGCCAGTCCTGGGCCACCTTCAGGTGCACGCCGCCGTCGACCTTGACGATGTCGTCGCCGGTGATCGCGGTGTGGACGTCGGCCTCGAGCTTGGTGAGCGCGTCCTTCTTGACGTTGAGGTGGCTCTCGTTGCCGATGTACTCGGTGCGCGTGTTCTTGGTGTAGAGGGTCTGGTTCTTCTCGGCGTGGACGTAGATCTCCTCGCTGCCCTTCTTGTCCTCGAAGCGCAGCTCGTTGAAGTTGGAGGATCCGCCGCCCTTGCTGCTGCGCGTCTTGATGCCCGAGCGCGTCTTCTCGCCCGGCATCTGGTAGGGGGGCTTGTTCTCGCCGTTGTAGAGGCTGCCGGTGACCACGGGCCAGTCGGGGTCGCCCTCGAGGAACTCGACGATGACCTCCTGGCCCAGGCGCGGCAGGGCCCAGGTGCCGTAGCCGTTGCCGGCCCAGGACTGCGCCACGCGCACCCAGCAGCTGCTGTTCTGGTCGGCTTCGCCGTAGCGGTCCCAGCGGAACTGCACCTTGATGCGGCCGTGCTCGTCGGTGTCGATCTCCTCGCCCGACTTGCCCACCACCACCGCCGTCTGCGGCCCCTGGACGATGGGCTTGGGCGTGACGCGCGGCGGCCGGTACTGCTGCTTCAGCGGGATGGCCGAGATGCTGCAGTCGAACTCGAAGCCGTCGCCCGAGCCGCTGCTGTCGGCATTGCCGGAGCTGACGTAGCGCGCGCCGACGACGAGGTGCTTGTCGTTGAAGCCCTCCACCGGGTGGCGCGTGAGCTTGAAGCTGCAGCCCGGCTGGAAGCCGCGCACGTTGCCGGCGCCGGTGAAGGTGTGGTACTGGGTGTGCAGCTCGTCGATGCGCACGCGCGCCGTGGCCTCGGCCTCGGCGGGCTTCTCGGCCTCGGCGGGGTAGTCGAAGAACTCGAACTCGCCGTAGGGGTGCTTGACGGCCTTGCTCGCGCTGGCGGTGACCTCGGTGCGCGGCTTGAGGTAGTCGTAGTCCTTGACGACGTACTTGCCGGGCTGGATCTCGTGCGTGGAGCTCCAGCGCTTGACGATCTCGGAGCTCTCGCGGTCCTCCTCGTCGAAGCGGACCTCGTCGTAGCCGGGGTAGGGGCTGTGGGTGCTGCTGCGGTCCACCAGCGTCAGCGTGTGCTTGCCGTTGTCGTGCTCGAAGTGGTAATAGATGCCCTCCTGCTCGAGCAGGCGGCTGACGAAGTTGAAGTCGGTCTCGCGGTACTGGCAGCAGAACTCCCAGGTGCGGTAGGACTCGCTGGTCTTGTTGCTGAAGCTGGCCAGGCCGCCGTGCCCCTTGAAGACCTCCTCGACGATCTGCGGCACGGTCTTGTTCTGGAAGATCCTGCTGTTGGCCTGGCGCGTCAGGAACCACAGCCAGGGGGACACCGTGGCCTGGTAGACGTAGGCCTTGGTCTCCTTGCCGCCGGTCAGGCTGTCGCGGATCTCGTCGACCCCGCCCCAGCGCGTGACGTAGCCGTTGAAGTAGCGCGCCTTGCCCTCGTTCAGCTCCACGCGCATCGTGACGTTCTGGCCCAGCATCTGGTCGATGCCGATGTCGGGGCGCTTGCTCTTGAGCTTGATCTGGAACTCGCTCAGCCGCGACAGGTGTTCCTGCCCCGTCATCTCGATCAGGATGAAGGCCTTGGGGCCCAGCGGCGTCTGGATGTCGAGAGGGCGGGCCATGGTGTCTCAGTGCACGGGGGTGCTGCGGGGGGTGAAGCGCGGGGCCATGCCCAGGCGCAGGTCGTCGGCGTCGGTGCGTGCGTAGCGCACCCCCAGCCAGGACGACCAGCCCAGCAGCAGGCCCTCGTTGCCGATCCAACTGTAGGGCACCTCGTCCTGGCGCAGCAAGGGCACGAGCTCCCACTCCCACTCGGGCCCGGCGTACAGCACGACCAGGTCGTGCAGCTGCCGGTAGGCCGCGCCATGGGGCAGGAAGTCGCGGTAGCGGGCGAGCGTCAGCGGCCCGACGAGGATGCGAAAGCGCGTGGCGCAGTCCCACACGCGCGCCCCGGCCACGGCGTCGGTGCCGAGCACCGAGAACGCCGTGCCCAGGCGCGTGCGCTGGTCGGGGGGGATGTCGAGCCAGCGGGCACAGAACTCCTCGACCCGGACCTCGCACTCGAAGTGCCGTGCGAGCATGGCGGCCAGTGGCTGAGGGCTCTTGACCCGGCGCGACAGCACGGCCGCGAAGGCGAGCTTGAAGCCCTCGGCCACGCTGTCGCGCTGCGCCAGGGGCGCGTGCGCG
>Ga0164293_10005560_pt1 | contig 10722 bp, 7 predicted proteins | sample GEODES118metaG_FD_111487 | JGI IMG/M metagenome (GOLD analysis project Ga0164293, IMG submission 111487) | Eutrophic lake water microbial communities from Lake Mendota, Wisconsin, USA - GEODES118 metaG | ecosystem: Environmental > Aquatic > Freshwater > Lake | place: USA: Lake Mendota, Wisconsin...
GGGTTGGGGCCGATGCTGTCATAGAATTTCATGGCGTCTTCTCCTGCGTTGAATGTCACCTGCCGTGCAGTTCTGCGATGATCCGGGCTTGCGCCGCGCGGTCAATGGTCCAGCCGCGCGCCAGCCAGGCGGCGCCCAGCGCGCTCACTACCGGCGGCACCAGGAACAGCAGCACCAGGCCATCGATGGCGGATTGCGTGTTGGCTGCACCCAGCTTGGCGTCAAAGCCCACGGCGTCGAGCACGGCATAGGCCAAGCCCACCGGTATCGCGTAACCAAGCTTCTGCACCCCCACCAGCACGGCATAATAGAGCCCGGCATTGCTGCGCCCGGTGGCGAGCGTTTCGGCATCGGTGACATCGGCCAGCATGGCGCGCACCAGGAACGGCGGGGCCACCGCCGGGATGCCAGCCAGCAACATGCCTGCGGCCGCCACCCAGAAACCGGCATTGGGCGCCAGCACCAGGCCCATGTGCAGCACGGCATAGCTGCCAATGGCCCAGGCCACCGCCATGTGTTTCGAGGTGCGCCGCGCGACCCAGCCCCACAGCGGGGCGCCGATCAGGCCGGCGGCGAAATAAAACAGCAGCAGCAACCGCGCTTCGTTCACCGAAAAGCCGCGTGCCGCTTCGAAGAAGAACACCAGCAGCGCGCCGCCAAAGCCGGGCGGCAGGCTGGCGAGCAGATCGATCAGCATCAGCCGGCGCAGATTGGGCTGTCTAAGCGCCTGCCAGATATCGCGCCAGCCGTGCGGATGCTCGCTGGCGGCACCGGCGGACTGGCGGTCGGGCACGCCCAACGCCACCGCGAGCAGGGCGGGCGTGAGCATCAGCGCCAGCACCAGCCCCATGGCATGGATGCCGAGCGACGGCGTGGCGGCAAAGCCCAGCTGCGGCCCCAGCCAGTTGGCCAGCGGCGGCACCGCCAGCAGGGTGAGCAAAGCGATCATGTTGGCGGTTTGCCACCAGCCAAAGATGCGACTGCGTTCGTGATAATCTGTGGACAGCGCCTGGCCCCAGCTGGTGTGGGCGACCTGTGCCATCGAAAAGCCGATGTAGATCACCAGCAGGCCCAAAAAGGCGCGCAGCGGCGACAGGCCGGGCTCGACAAAAAAGCAGAGATACAGACCAAGCAGCATGATCAGGCCGCCCGCCACCATCCACGGCCGAAACCGGCCAAAGCGCGTGCTCGTGCGGTCGATGCCGTGCCCGAAGGCGATATCCAGCGGCAGATCGATCCAACGCACGGCCGAGAACAGGATGCCGGTGATGGCCAGATCAAGACCCAGCGTGCTGGCATAGTAAGGCGGCAGATAGATCACCATCGGCAGGCCGACGCCGGTAAGCGGTAGGCACGGCGCGGCAAAGGCGGCGAGCGTCCGGCGTTTCAACGGCACTGATCGGGATGCGCTGTCCATACCCCTCCCCGGGATCAACTGTCACTGTGGGGTGCTGGGCAGAGCGGCGCAAGCCTCTCGAATTCAGGCGGCAAGCCCCCGACGGCGGGCGGCAAAAGCCTTAAGCGCATGATCAAGCCGCGCCAGCACTTCGCCGTGCAGCGCCGGCGTGGCGGCGGCAAGGCCGTGGATGATCGGTTGCGGCTGGTTGAAGGCCAGAGCGGCGCCGTGGCGATCGGTCAACATGCCGCCGGCTTCGGCCAGGATCAGGCTGGCGGCCGCGACATCCCATTCGGCGATGCTGCGCCCTTCCACCCAGGCGTCGGCCTCGTCAGCCGCCAGCATCGCCATGCGCAGCGCCAGGCTATTGGGCTTGGCCACGGCGGTGCCGGGCCAGGGGGATGGCCAGAAGGACGCGTTCAGATTGGGCTGATCGATCGGCAGGCGCACACCCTCCAGCGTGGCGAGACCGGATACGGCGAGGCGCTTGCCGTTCAGGGTCGCGCCGCGCCCGACGCCGGCGGCATAGAGCCGATCCTGCGCCGGCGCGTTGAGCACCGCGGCAACCACGGTACCAGCTTCGACCAGCGCCACCGATACGGCCCAGCCCGTCCGCCCGCGCAGGAAATCGCGGGTGCCGTCGATGGGATCAATCACCCACACCCGGCGGCGTTCCAGCCGGGCCGCGCTGTCAGCGCTTTCTTCCGACAGCCAGCCATCATCTGGGCGGGCGGCGGTGATCACGCCCTTCAGATAATCATTCACCGCCATATCGGCGGCACACACTGGGCTGCCATCGGCCTTGTCCCACCTGGCCGGAGATTTGCCGAAATGCGCCATGGCGATGCGCCCGGCATTGGCAGCGATCTCGGCCGCCAGCGCCAGATCAGCGTCGCGCGCCGACGGGCTGTGCGGGGTCAACTGCCCGCCACCATCATACCATCGATGCGCAGCGTTGGCGCGTTGCTGGCATGACGAAATTCAAGATCATTGCCGGCGATCATCTTGGCAAACATGTCGAGCAGATTGCCGGCGATGGTGATTTCCGCCACGGGGCGGGTGATCTCGCCATTCTCGATCAGATAGCCGCTGGCCCCCCGGCTGTAATCGCCGGTGAGGCCGTTGACGCCCATGCCGATCAGCTCGGTGACGAGAATGCCTTGCTTGATATCGGCCATCAGTTCGGCCGGGGTGGCGGTGCCGCCTTCCAGGTGCAGGTTGGTGGTGCCGGCGCCGGGCGGTCCGGAGGTGCCGCGGCTGGCATGACCGGTGGGGGCGAGGCCCAACTGCTTGGCGCTGGCCACGTCCATCAGCCAGCCGGTCAGCACGCCCTGTTCGATGATGGCGGTGCGCTGTGCCGCCAAACCTTCGCCATCAAAGGCACGGCTGCGCAGGCCGCGGCGGCGCAGCGGATCATCGATGATCGACAGGCCGGCGGGCAGGATGGCCTGGCCAAGCTTGTCTTTCAGGAAGCTGGTGCCGCGCGCGATGGCGCTGCCGGTGATGGCGCCCACAAGGTGCCCAAGCAGCGTGGACGAAACCCGCGGATCGAACAGGATCGGCATCGGCCCACTGGCCAGCTTGATCGGGTGCAGGCGGCTGATGGCGCGCTGGCCGGCGCGGGTGCCGATAGCCGCGGCCGATTCAACATCAGCCAGATAGCGGGCTGCATGCCAGGCATAATCGCGCTGCATGTCGCCGCCGGTGCCGGCGACCACGCTGGCCGAAAGGCTGTGGCTGGTCGATTTCTTGCCGCCGCGGAAGCCCGTCGATGTGGCCAGTGCCATCACCACCGTGCCGGCTGTGGCGCCGGCGCCTTCGCTGTTGGTGATGCCTTCGATGGCGCGGGCAGCATCCTCGCATTCCAGCGCGCGTAACTTCAGGGCCGCGGCGCTGATCTCGGTGGGATCATCGACATCAAGTTCCGCAAACGGCCCGCGTGCCAGCCGGTCTTCGGGGGCCAGGCCGGCATAAGGGTCTTCGGGGGCCAGCCGCGCCATGGCAACGGCGCGCTGCGCCGCTTCGCGCAGGGCCGACGGCGTGAGATCGGAGGAGGAGACGCTGGCCGAACGCTGGCCAACAAACACGCGGACACCGATTTCCTCGCCCTCGGCGCGGCCGATATCTTCCAGCTTGCCGAGGCGGACCGAAATGGAGGTGGCGCCATCGCCGACATACAGGGCGTCGGCGGCGTCGGCCCCCGCAGCGCGGGCGGCAGCAAGGGCGGCATCAAGGCGGGTGAGGGCATCATCAGGGGACAGCATAGCCCAGATGTAGGGTGGTGGGCTGCCGCTGTCACGGCCCAATCACTGCGTCTCTTTGTCGAATTCGTGCAATGAGACGACGGCGCGCCATGAGACACTTCGATCAGTTCGATACAGGTGATGGGTGGCCCAGCCTGATGTCGGCAAACAACAGGGCGCGCGGGCCTGTTCCAACCCAGGGGCAGGCCCGCAGCTGCGTTCAGGCCAGACCCACAGACGCACAGGCCGCCGCCCACAGTGCACCAGCCAGCCGATTGGAACGGAACAGCAGCAGTGCGTTGGCCGGCGCGGTATTGGCCAGTTTCACCACCTGCCAGCCCAGTTGCGCGGCCAGCGGCAGCAACGCCAGCACGGCCAGTGCCTGCCCGGCGACAATCCACAGGGCCGCTGCCCACAGGATCAGCGCCAGCGAATAGAAGCCCGCTACGCCGGCGCGCGCTTTCGGCCCGAGCGCGCGGGCAGAGGATTTGATGCCGGCCAGTGCATCATCCTCGATATCCTGCAGGGCGTAGATGGTATCGTATCCCAGCGTCCAGGCGATGCCGCCGGCCCACAGCAGCCACATTGCTGGCGCGTCGAGGGCTGCTATTGCGGCCCAGCCAACCAGTGCCCCCCAGTTAAAGGTGAGGCCCAGCCAGGCCTGCGGCCACCAGGTGATGCGCTTCATGAAGGGATAGGCCGCCACCGGAATCAGGCTGGCCAGCGCGACGATCTGGGCCAGCCCGCGCAATTGCAGCAGCACGACAAGGCCGATCAGCGACAGCGCCACCGCAAAGGCCAGCGCGGCCCTCACGGAGATACGGCCCGAGGCGACCGGGCGATCGCGGGTGCGCTCCACCTGGGCATCAAGGTCGCGGTCGATGATATCGTTCCACACGCAGCCGGCGCCGCGCATGGCGATGCTGCCAAGACCGAACCATAGCACCAGCCACGGCGCGCGCTGGAGCCCGCCGGCCAGCGCCAGCCCGGCGATGCACGGCCAGAACAACAGCCAGGTGCCCGCCGGCCGGTCGAGCCGGGCGAGGCGGGCATAGGCCTGCGCACCCGCCGGTAGCAGATCGATCCAGCTCTTGACCGCGTCTGGCGTTGCGTTGGTAGGGGCAGGCGGCGTAACCACAGAGCCCATGAGCGAATTCGACCGCAGCTTGTCAACCACGCCGCGTCTGCATGTGCGCGATGCGCTCTGTGCGGGTGCGCTTATCACGCTGGATCAGCCGCAATCCCATTATCTCGGCAGCGTCATGCGCCGCCAGCCGGGGGACATGGTGCGGCTGTTCAACGGCCGCGACGGCGAATGGGCGGCGCGGGTGGCGAGCGTGGCGAAGAAAGCGGTCACACTGGCGGCCGAGCACCAAAGTGGCCGCCAAGAACAGGTGCCGGATTTGTGGCTGTGCGCCGCGCCCTTGAAAAAGGGACGCATCGACTGGCTGGTGGAAAAGGCCTGCGAACTGGGTGTGGCGCGGCTGGTGCTGGTGACGACGCAGCGCACCGTGGTGGACAAACCCAACCTGGAACGGCTGATGGCGCATCTGGTGGAGGCCGCCGAACAATCAGGGCGCACCGCCGTGCCGGAATTGCCTGAACCGCTGTCGCTCTCGCAGATGCTGAAGAATTGGCCGGCGGACCGCGCCCTGATCTTTGCCGACGAAACCGGCGGCGAAGCCATGGCCGCCACCATGGCTCGTGTGCCGGCGCCAGCCGCGATCCTGATCGGCCCGGAAGGCGGCTTCACGGCGCCGGAGCGTGACGCCATCCGTGCGCACCCTGGTGCCGTAGCGGTGAGCCTGGGCCCGCGCATCCTGCGCGCCGATACCGCTGCACTGGCGGCCGTCGCCGTCTGGCAGGCGATCAACGGCCAGGGGTGACGTTGATGATGCGTTCCGCCTCTTGCAAGACGCGCGGGCGGCTCCAGACGAAGGGGACATAATTGCCCGTGGCCCAGCGCGCGAACAGATCGCGGTAGTGCGGGCTGGCCGGATCGCCAGATTGGCCGGGCGTGTTGATCGCCATGCTGTTGTCCCACGCGCCCACGTCCATCACCACGCGCACCGACGCGCCGGAAACAACGCGAAAATCGGGGCCTGTTCCCATCGCCATGGGGGTGGAACCGCTGCCACCGATCGGCACCGGGCCCACGCGGCGTTCGGCATCGCGGCCGGCGATCGGCAGGGAAGGTTGGAAATCGGCGCGGTGCAGCGCGCCCCAGCGCCAGGTGGCGGGATCGGGGCCGAGCAGGCGCGCGGTTTCGGCAAAGGCGAGCCCGAGCGAACCGAGCAGGATCTCCGCCCGCAGCGCGGCAGAATCGGGACCGAACAGTTTACCGTCTTCCAGTACCGGCAGGATGTTGCCGATGCTGGTGCGGCCGAAGTTGCGGCGGGCCGCTTCCGGCACGATGGCCTTCACCGCGCTTGCGGCCAAATGGCGGGCGGCCCAGATCTCATAGAGGGCCGCTGCGGCCGAATCCGGCCCTTCATGGCCATTCCAGTTGCCGAGCAGCGCCAGCGCGCCACGCTCATTGGCGTCGCGGCCGGCAAGGCCCTGCAGCAGCGCCACGGCGCGGCGGGCCATGGGGGAAGTCGGGTCGTTCTGCAGTGCCATCGCATCGGTGAGGCCGAATTTCGGTTTCGATCCGACCACTTCGGAAATGCGGGTGATGCGGCTGCGGTCGGCCCATTCAAGGCCGAGCATGTGCGGATAGCCGGCGGGAATGTTCATCTCGTTGGCGGTCGCGATCCAGCCATCGGCCGGGTTGTGCTTCACCGGCATCAGTTTCGCATCGAGCAGCCCGGTCCAGCGGTGTACCTTGCCGGCGGGCACCGGCAGCAGGCCATCACCGGCCGCCCGCACCGGCACGAACCCCCCCGGCGCCCAGCCGATATCGCCGGCGCGATTGGCAAACAGCAGATTGAGCGGCGGCGCCCCCCAATGATCGCGGGCGACAAGGAAATCATCCCAAGTCTTTGCCGTCCACGCCCAGCTGGCGTTGAAATAGGCGGACGCGCCGGGCTTGGTCCAGGTGGCGCGCAGGGCGAAACTGCGGCCCGACGTGGGATCTTCGTGGATGATCGGGCCGTCGTCTGTGAACTTCAGCACCACTTCGCGGGGGGGGGCGCCCTTCACCTCGATGCGCTCGCGCACCTCGGTGAGTTTCGTCGCCTTGGGGTTCACCACCAGATCCTGCTGATCGATGGCGAAGATGGTGATCGCCCAGGCCACATCCTCATTGTGGCCAAAGCTGATCCCAGGCAGCGCCGGCTCGCCCGATCCGGCGATCTTCAGTTCCGGCGTGTCGATGTGCGACAGGTAACGCAGATTGGGCACGGCATGGGCGCGGTGCGGATCATTGGCCAATATCGGACGGCCGGTGGCAGACTTGCCTGCGCCGATCACCCAGTTGTTGCTGCCTTCCTGGATGTCGGGATCGAGGCTGGCCACCACGATCTTTTGGCCATCAAAGCGCACATCGCCGGTGCCGAGCGCATAGTCATCAAGCACGTCGGCCGGGATGCTGCACGGGTCGAGCCCCTTGGGGATGCTCACCGTGTGCGCTGGCGCCAGCTCGCGGCGTAGCGGTTCATATTTGAGGTCGCCGCCGCACAGGGCGCGGGCGCGAACGACTTCGCTGGTCAGGTTGCTGGCCAGTGCATTGGAACGGATGCGCACGACGTCGTCGGCCTGCCAGCGTTCCGGCCTGGTGTTGGTGGCGCTGAACTCGATGGGCAACGGCGCGCGGCCGGCCTCCACATCGGCAACATAGGCGTTGATGCCGGCGGCGAACGCCTCGGTCCAGCCCTTGGCTTGCGACGGATAGGCTGCCCATTCGGCAGCCATCTCACCGCGATAGAGCAGCAGCCGCGCGGCGCGGTCCTGCGCGACGAACTGCGCGCCGAAACTGGCTGACAACCGTCCCAGACCACGTTTGCGCCACAGATCAATCTGCCACAGTCGATCCCGTGCCACGGCATAGCCCTGCAGGAAAAAGCCATCGCGGGCATTGGCGGCATAGATGTGCGGAATGCCGGCGCGGTCGATGATGATCTCGCCCGGCGCGGTGAGGCCGGGCAGAGCGCGGCTTTCCGAAAAAGCCCCGGGAGGCGCTTCCTGGGCGGTCGCCGCCGTGGTCAGCAGCAGGGCGGCGGCGACAGCGCGGATCATTCAGCGGCCAGTGCAGCAGTGGCGGGCGATGCCTGTGGCCCGCGGATCAGGCCGCCGGGCAGGGCGCCGGTCATCAGGCCGTTGCGGAACGTCACCTCGCCATTCTTGATCGTTGCCACATAGCCATCGGCCTTTTGCAGCAACCGTTTGCCGCCGGCGGGCAGATCGAACGCCAGCCACGGCTTGCCCAGTTGCAGCCGGTCCAGATCGATGATGTTGAAATCGGCGAGATAGCCCGGCGCGATGATGCCGCGATCATTCAGGCCATACAGCTTCGCCGTGTCGTGGCACTGGCGGCGGATGGCGTTTTCCAGTGTGACCGTGCCGCGCGTCCGGTCCCGCACCCAATGTTGCAGCAGATAGGTCGGGCTGGCGGCATCGCAGATGGTGCCGCAATGAGCGCCGCCGTCGGACAGCGAGATCACCACGTCGTCCCGGTGCAGCAGGCCCTTGACGAAATCGAGGTTGCCATCGGCGTAATTGAGGATGGGGAAATAGATGAAGCCCTTGCCTTCATCGCGGCTGAGCAGGTCATAGGCATATTCAGCCGGGTCCTTGCCGGCGGCCCTGGCCATCGCAAAGATGGTTTCAGCTTGCGTCGGCTCGTAGTTGAAGCCTTCCGTCATTTCGAACTGCAGCTGCCAGCCCATCGCGACCGCCATGAGGAGCGGCAGCACATCGGTTTCGGGCCAGACATTGTCTTCGGCCAACAGCTTCGCCTTGAACGCCGGATCGCGCAGATGCTGCCACTGCTCGTCCCACGGCAGCGCCTCGATGGCCTGCCAGCTGGGCCGGAACTTGAACGGGTGCACGGTGCCGCGCCACGCCATCAAGATGCCGTTGCCGCGAATGGCGATCTGGGCGACGATGTTGGCGCCATTTGCATTGGCGCGTGCGGTCTCGCTCATTTGCTCTTCCCACGGCAGTTCCTTGGCGATGGACTGCAGCATGGCGAAGGTGACGGGCAGGCCGGTCTCGCGGCTCATTTCGGCCATCCAGCCGAATTCATCCCACTCGCGCTTCAGATCGCTGGCCATTTCGAACACACCATGGCCCACCTTGCCCATGGCGCGGCCGATGGCGATCAGCTCGTCCTTCTCGGCGGTGGTGCCGGGCACCAGTTCGCCATCGATGCTCTTGTGCAGGATGGTGCGGCTGGTGGAGAATCCCAGCGCACCGGCCTTCACGCCATCGGCGACGATTTCGGCCATTTTCGCAATGTCGTATGCGGTCGGCTTTTCGTTGCGGGCACCGCGCTCGCCCATCACATAGGCGCGCACGGCGCCGTGCGGCACATGGGTGGCGACATCGATGGTGCGTTGCCGCTTTTCCAGCGCGGTGAGATATTCGGGGAATGTCTCCCAGTCCCAGGTCATGCCTTCGGCCAGCGCCGTGCCTGGGATATCCTCCACCCCTTCCATCAGGCCGATAAGCCATTGATGCTTTTCGGGCTTGGCCGGCGCAAAGCCGACACCGCAATTGCCCATCACCACTGTTGTGACCCCGTGCCACGACGACGGCGCCATTTCCGAATCCCAGGTCGCCTGGCCATCATAATGGGTGTGGATGTCGACAAAGCCGGGCGTGACGATCAGCCCCTTGGCCTCAATCTCCTCGCGCCCCGGAGCGGCAACGGCGCCCACGGCCGTGATGCGGCCACCATCGACGGCGATATCGCCGGTGAAGCGTGGATTGCCGCTGCCATCAACGATGGTGCCGCCGCGGATCACGAGATCATGCATGGCCAATTCCTCCTGCGAAAGGCGGGGAGGATGCCAGATCAGCGCTGCAGCGCAATCCTGCCGCTTTGCAGTGGGATAAGCCGCGTGGCGGCCTGGCGCTGTCGGCCTGTTGCGGCCGTTCCGGATCGGGAGGCAGATGTCCCCAACGGTCATCGGCCTTCACTGGCGCGGGCTGGCTCTGCTCCAGGCCACAGGCGGTGAGCGGCAGCAGCGCCAGAATCAACAAGGTCGCAACTCTCATGGCGGCCAATGTGGGCAAACATGACATTATGGCAAGGGGCAGAATGACAGCTTCGCCACGATGAGTGCCCGGCCTGATAACCCGAACGCTGCAATGAAATCGCAACAGGGCCGCTTCATTGCGCCAGCGGGGCAACGGCGTTAAGGCGCAAGGCATGAGCAACAAGGTGACTTCCGCCGGCGATGACATTATCATCGGATCGCGCGACCAGTTGGTTTCGGTGTTCGACGCCGGCGCCAAGCCCCGCGACGCCTGGCGCATCGGTACCGAGCACGAGAAATTCGTTTACCGCACCGAAGATCATCGCGCGCCGTCGTACAGCGAAGCTGGCGGCATCAGCGACCTGTTGATGGCGATGACGCGCTATGGCTGGGAGCCGATCCTGGAAGGCGGGAACGTGATCGCGCTGAAGGGTGCCGATGGCAACATCAGCCTGGAACCGGCCGGCCAGTTCGAACTGTCGGGCGCCCCGCTGGAAAATCTGCACCAGACCTGTGCGGAATCGAACCGCCACCTGAAGCAATGCCGCGAGCTGGGCGCCGAACTGGGCCTGGGTTTCCTTGGCCTGGGCTTCTGGCCCGACAAGACGCGCGCCGAACTGCCGATCATGCCCAAGGGCCGGTATGACATCATGCTGCGCCACATGCCGCGTGTTGGCAGCCTTGGCCTCGACATGATGCTGCGCACCTGCACGATCCAGACCAACCTGGATTATGGCAGCGAAGCCGATATGGCGCAGAAATTCCGGGTGAGCCTGGCGCTGCAGCCAATCGCCACCGCATTGTTCGCCAATTCGCCGTTCACGGAAGGCAAGCCCAACGGCTTCAAATCGTTCCGCAGCCATATCTGGACCGACACCGATCCGGCCCGCACCGGCATCCTGCCCTTCGTGTTCGAAGATGGCTTCGGGTACGAACATTATAC
>Ga0164293_10005562_pt1 | contig 10719 bp, 21 predicted proteins | sample GEODES118metaG_FD_111487 | JGI IMG/M metagenome (GOLD analysis project Ga0164293, IMG submission 111487) | Eutrophic lake water microbial communities from Lake Mendota, Wisconsin, USA - GEODES118 metaG | ecosystem: Environmental > Aquatic > Freshwater > Lake | place: USA: Lake Mendota...
TAAATCCATATTAAGAGCGTTTAAAATTGCTGAAGGCGATATTGACCTTGAAGACCCATTATCCAAAATATTTTTTATTTCAGATGGTTTGATGACCATGATGGATGATAAATATAAAGTTAAGTTCGCTCGTTATGTTGCAGATTTGGCTGATGAAAAACCCGATGATGAGGAGGTTCCTGAATATTTTGTTGAAAACGAATTGAGAAATTGGGTTAATGATAAATTCTTATTAGACCCACCATTACCTCCAAAAACTTCATCAAATCAAGATTTAGAACTTGATGACCAAGAGACACTACAAGAACAAAAATTGGATAGGAAAGAAGTGTTCCAAGAAATGATTAATGATACATTGGAATATATTAGGAAGGGATGTAATGACATTAGTTCAGTATCGTTCCCAAATGATATTAGTTTTAGTTCTTGTGACGTTATCGACAATGTTGATAGTATAACCGTAGATGAGGTTAGAATGATTTCAGGTTCAAGAACTGACATGTATGGTAATATGTATGACACAACATCTGGTTTGTATATTAAAGTAACCCTCAATATTTCCTCTGCACGTACTGGGTACGGTTACGAGGATTTAATCTATGATTTAAAACTTTTGATAAGAAAATCTTCAGGTGGGTTAATGGTTGTATTCGATTATAAAACACATAACACATTTAACGATTAACTTATATTTATATTAAAAGAAATTATGAAACATATTTTAAACAATTTATCAAACGAGGAGAAAAATAGTATCCGTGAACAACATACAGGAGGAATGAATGTTATGACTGAAAGTTTCTCAAGATTATTAAATGCTAAACTTGGAGATTCTAAACCATTAGTGAACGAAGCCGAGGAAGATGATGATTCGGGAGTAGTTGTTGATACAAAAAAAATTGAATCTGAAGACATGAAATGTTTTACAGACATTAGTGCTGAAGAAGCAAAAAAAGTTGGTTTGAATCATGGTGGAAAATACAAAGTTAAAAAGAAAGGTTGCAGTACCAAAACAAGATATAAAGGTCCTAAACAAAAATATTCAGGTAGAAGTTTTCCTGGAATGGGTTAAAAAAAAAAATAAAATATGAAAAAATTAGTAAGATTAACTGAATCAGATTTAGTTAGAATCATTGAAAAAGTAATTTCCGAACAAGATACTGTTGGTGGTAATTTCCAACAAGGAGTACAATCGGGTCAACAAGCAGGTCAACAAGCAAGACAGGTAGTTAATAAAGTAGCTGGAGATGTTGCTCAAGGAGCGAAAAAAGTTGGGACCGCGGCGGTACAAGCAGGAGTTGCGACATTACAAGGTGCAAAACAAGTTGCAATCACTATTGGTAAAGTTACATTTTATGCGGTTATTACTGGAGGTGTTGTGGTGTTTTTGATTGGTAAAGGAATTTATAAAGTTAGTGCGGCAGTTGGTAATGCGATTATTAAATTTTTAGCGGCGACAGGAAAAGCAACCGTATCAGCAGCAACCGCAGTTGGTCAAAAAGCCCTTGGAGGTTTACAGGCGGCAGGGATTGCAATTGGTAAAGGAGCTCAATTTGTGGCACAACAATTAGGTCAAATGAAAGACTCTACAGTTTCTTTTGTTAAATGGATGATTAACCAATTTAAACAATTTGGCACTGCTGCTTGGGCAAAGATTTTGGTTGCAGCAAGTCAAGTTAAAGAATGGGGTTCTGCTCTTGCAGGATTTCTAAAACAAAGTTGGAATACCATTGCAAGTAAAGTTGGTGTTGCTTGGGACCAAGCAGCTAATTGGGCATCAGGTAAATTAAATCAAATCAAACAGGGTGTACAAACCGCAGCATCAGCAGTTAAATCAGGTGTGAAAAATGCGGCATCCGCAGTTAAGTCAGGAGTTCAAAACGTCGCAAACAGTGCGGCAAATGTTGCTGGAAATGTTTGGGGTGGTGTCAAAGGTTTCTTTACTGAAATGTTTGAAAGATACCTTTCATTTGAAGGAACAAATATATTAGAAATAATCTCTGAAGCTGCAGCTTATAACGGTAAATCAATTTTATAATATGAAACGAGTGGTAAAATTAAATGAGAGTGATATCGCTCGAATTGTAAATAAAGTTATTACTGAACAAGAAAATGAAAAGGAAACTTTATTAAAAAAATTGATGAGAAAACTTAAAGGTGTTAGTAACGAACAATTAAAATATAATATGGAAAACCACTTACCTTGGGACTGGACAGGTTCAAAAGAAGGTTTCTATGAAAAAATGGAACCAAGAAAAAAACATTCAGGTTCAAATTAATATTATAGCCCATCTCACAAGGATGGGTTTTTTTATTTTTTATCTTGGGATTCTTTAATTTTAATCGCCTCCGCAATCAAATTAGAAATACTACCATACTTGCAAGAACAAGTACTTCTCCCATGGTCCAATAAAATCTGTTTAGCTTCTTCAATAGTCATAACAATAAATATTTTTTTTATGAAAATATTTGATAAAGTATTAACATTTAACTATTATTACGTAGTATGAAGATAGAAATTACTAAAGACTGCATTTGTGAACATTATCTACACGAGATTATGAACTACCCAAGACCAAGATTGGAGAACATTAAAAAAGAATTTAAGGTTGGTGAACAATATGAAGTAGATGTTAAATGGGATAATTTTTATGGTGAATATTATAGAGTAAAAGGGGATGGGTTCTACCATGATGTCTCAGTAAATAATTGTAAACTTTTAAAATAAATAAAATGGATAACTACCCTAAATGGCTTAATAACCTAATTTACTTCTTAGCTGGTATTGGTTTCTATGGCACCCTAATGTATTTTTTGTAAATGGAAATATTATTAGGAATTTTATTGACCCCACCAATATTATGGGGATGGATTGTCACAGTAACATACCTGTATCATCGATTTAAATCGAGAGGATAGACCCTGAACATATAGTTTGGGGTTTTTTTATTTTTAAAGTATTTATTGATAACAATGTCAACTAACTATAATACTATATTAAACGAGGAATTGGATTTATCAGGATACTCTGACGAGGACTTCATGGAAGTTTTTGTTGAGTATTTTAGACCATGGATTAAAAAAACTCATGGTGATGAAGTTGGTAAGTATCCTATGTCATTATTGGTTAAGAAATACCTTGAGGAATTTTCTCAGGATTATGAACTTAATGTCTACTTTGGATATGGTAATGTGTTAAGCAAAATGGCTAAGGTTGGTATGGCCTTAGCACAAAAAGGTGTTAGAGAACTTCCATCACTTAATAGGGGAGTTTTATTTACTGAAAAATTTAAAAGGTCGATTGACCATTTCTTTTCAGCATATAATTTTCCTGATTTTGTAAAACTACGTTTTGAAGAAAATTCACCATTTAATGTCTATGGGTATTTAGAAATTGAGTTTGAACCTGCGATGAAATATGAAGGTAATTTGAATGATATTGTGAATTTTGGAACTGAGTTCGTAAAATTTATTAAATCTTATTTGGGGTTTGAGATTGGAAGTACCGCTCATGGTAAATTAAATATTAACATGGGAACTCCAAGATTTGTTGGACAAGAAGAATGGATTAAAAATTTCTTTAATAAAACTTTTAAAAAGGAAATTAAAAAACTTCCATATACCCAATCATATTTACACTCAGTCAAATTAGAAATTCAAGCGTATCAAGGAGTTTATAGTAAAATTATTTTAACATTTAAAAGAAGTGCTAGTTGGACTGCTGAAAATGCCATCGTTGAGGAAACTAAGGGTTACTTAAAAGGTTTAGGGTATAACACAAATAACTTACGAGTTGAAAAAAAATAGTAGTATGGGAGAGTGGGATTACAATGAAAATCAAGGTCGAAGAAAAGACCAAGTTGAATTAACTTATAAAGTTTTATTTTATACTACAATATTATTAATATCGTTAATAGTTGGTAATTCAATATATTTACTTATAAAGTAACTTATGGCAAAGGCAAGAAAAGAGGGTAAGAAGAAAAGAAATCGAGGAAATTTGGTTAAGAACCTTAAAAGAATCGAAAAAGTTAACAAACTTATACAAGAACTAAAAAAAACCCCTTAAATAAGGGGTTTTTTGTTTAGAATAAATTTCTTATAATTATGAAAAAGTATATTATGGATAAATTAAAAGATTTTGGATTGAGTGTATTATCTGCATTTATTGTAACGATTGGTGTGTTATGTGTGGTCGCTTATTTATCCTTAGAATTTAGTATTTTTTCATTATTTTTTGGTTTAATAGGTTATTTTATAATTTATCCACTAATCAAACATTATAAAAAAGAAATTGTACTTTTTTTTGAAGAAGAAAATAAAAATAAAGATGGAGAATAATATAGTTACTTGGGATTTTATGGGTTGGCAGGCAACCACGGCACCTGATGTTGGCGTACAACTAAATTGGAATAAAACATTATTGGAGAAGATTACTCAAATTTCAGCGCAGATTAACCGAAATTCTTTAAGAGGTGGCGCCGATACTATCACAATGTATCCCGCACTTGAAGGGTTATTACATCCTGATTATTACGATAATCATAGAAAAACTTTAATGGGTGGATATACTATTGTTCTTGATGAAACAATGGACAAATATGCCATTGAACTTAAAAATCTCAGAGTTCTTGAAGATTTAAAAACAATTCCCGATACAAGTGTACCAGGAGAAGTCACTTTTAAATCATTGAGTGAATGTTCAGAAGAACTAATTGTTGACTACATTGAAGGATTAGTTGGATTTGTTATTATAAGCAATTTAACGGTAAGTTGATATAAACACGATTAATTTGGTATTTATAATAGATTAAGTTCTATTATGAAAAAAAGTATAAGGTTAACCGAATCAGATATGGTCTCACTTATCAAAAAAATATTGACCGAAGACTACAACCCTGAAAAACTTTATAGTCGTAATTACGTTGTCTTTAGATTAAAACAAGGACCAAGAGAACTAAAAAAATTCATTAAAGAGCTACCCCACATTGATTGTGTTGATGGTAGTGGTAATCCACATACTTGTACCAAAATTCCTGAAGTGGTTTATGTATATTTACAAGGGAGGTACTAAAATGGATGAAAGATTAATTAAAGGATTTGAAAAATTAATTAATTCGGATGTTATTAAAAATATATATCCGATGATTGACCATATTGATATTACTAGTTTAGATGAACATCCTTTGTATGATGGAAACATAATGTCCATTAAAATTTATTTAAATGACCCATCAATTAATGATGATAATATGTTTGAATTAGATTTTGACCCACATTGGTTAACTGACCACTATATTAAAGATTTTTCGAAATATCTTGGAATAAAATTAGTTAACATTACCTTTTCAGTATATGGTCCTGATAATAATTTAATCACATACTGGGGTTAATTTTTTTTTTTGACATTCCAAAGACACACTTTTCGAATTCTATTGTCTATATTTGTATTCGAAAATGAAACGTATATTAATGCTGTTAATGCTTTTGGTCTCCTTAGCAACGGCAAATGCAAAATGTGATTGGAGTTCACTTAAACTCAAACAATGGAACGAACGTAATTATTACAAATGGCAAGTAAGTGGACAAGTACTTGATGATACTTGTGTCGACTACATGTTTATGGTTTATGATTTCCAAACTAAGAAAACAGATACCGTTTATGATGTTCGTGGTATTGTTGAGGTTCAATTTAATGTTAAAGGTAAATACAAATTGTATTTGAAGGTATGGAATCGTTGTGAAAAGTGTGATACCTCTTTGTACCGCCCAATCGAAATCGTTCAGTTTCCAGGTGCGGGAGTGGGATATTCTGTAAACACGAATGATTGTAAAAAATATAAGTTTGAGATGACTTATATTAAAGGTGTACCATTGAAAGATACTTGTATGGAATATTACATGGTATTCTATAAAGGACCTTGGATGGATACCATGTCTCAAAAAGAATGGGATAACCTAACTGATTACCAAATCGGTATGGAATATGAGTTCCCTGACGCCGACTTTTTAGGATATACTCAAACACGACTTGCAGACTTTACATTTAAAGATAGTGGACGTGTATTGATGTACGCTCAATGGTGGAACAAGTGTTTGAGACAAGATACTTTTATGTTTAGAAGATTGGATGTGTGTAAATCAAAACCTACTTCGAATACTCTTGTGTTGACTCGTCCTGAACCTAAGTTGATTGGAATGTATGATATGTTGGGTCGACCTGTGAAAGATGTAAGAAGAGAAGAACCTTTGATTTTTATTTACGATGACGGAAGTCGTAAGAAAGTGTTGATTCACTAATCTTATTTGTCTATAATTGTCAAAAACAAATTATATGAGCAGAGTAAAAATTTCTACAAGTAAAGGTGATATGATTGCCGAGTTGTATGACAACGAAACACCAATCACTGCCGACAACTTCAAAAGTTTGATTAGTAAAAAATTCTATGACGGACTAAATTTCCACAGAGTTATCCCAAACTTTGTAATTCAAGGAGGATGTCCAAATGGAATGGGTAATGGTGGTCCTGGTTATAACATCCCATGTGAAGTAACCGCACCAAAACAATTTCACGATAGAGGTGTGTTGTCAATGGCTCACGCTGGACGTAACACAGGTGGTTCTCAGTTCTTTATCTGTCACAACAGACAAGGAACACAACACCTTGACGGAAACCACACTTGTTTCGGTAAAGTTATGGAAGGACTTGATGTGATTGACCAAATCCAACAAGGAGACAAAATCAACTCAATCGAAATTATGTAATAACTAACCCCATCTCACAGGTGGGGTTTTTTGTTTATCATAGTATTTATAGATAAAAGTTATGGGTAAAATTGTAAGACTCACAGAATCTGACTTGGTTAATTTAGTTAAAAAAGTTTTAGAAGAACAGATAAGTACTTCTGATGCTAAATATAAAATATTTCCTGAAGGTGGATGGGTTAAAGATTCCCACAATAATACTATGTGTGTTAAAGTTGAGTCAGGATTTCCATTTGGAACCTTTGCGCAAGGAATAAGTAAAATGTGGAAGAAAAGCGATGGTTCAGGGATTATAGTTCCCAACGGAAGTAAAATCGGAAATATTGAATTAAATCCGTATGAGGTTAAAACTGCACTAACATCGTTAAGTAGCGGTAAAGATTATGTGACAACTAAAAGTGGCGCAAAAATTACAATAGGTAAGTCGATTGTAGGTTTTTGTAAAAAAGATTGGACTTCGTAATATGGCAAGAGTAGTAAGACTTACAGAACAAGAATTAAAAGGGCTTTTATCTGATTTGATAAAAATGGTAACTGGCGGAAAATCGTCATCTTCCACAAATTCTTCAGAAAATGAACCTTCTTCAGGAAGTGATTCTGATAATGTTGAATTATCAAATGTGTCCGCAAAGGGACAAGAACTTCTTAACAATCCTATTTTTAAAAAGAAACTAAAAGAAATCTCAAGTGCAATTAATGTCCCTGAAAGTTCAATTATTAAATTAATGAAACATGAATCAGGTTTAGACCCGAAAATTAAAAATAGTATTGGTTGTGTTGGACTTATACAATTTTGTCCAGGTGGTGGTAGAACTAAAACCGTAAATGGTAAAACATATTCATTAGAGGAATTGAGGAATGACTTGGGAGCTCAAATGGATGCAATTAAAGATTTTTGGGTTAGTGGTTATAAACGTGGGAAGATTAAAAATCCTGCTGATTTATACATTTATAATTTCTTCCCTGTCGCTGCGGGAAAAGACGACAATTTTATCTTACAAGCCAAAGGTTTATCGGCAAAAACTGTTGCAAAGGCCAATCCAGGATTTAATAGAAAATTAGGTAAGCCTGTTGATTCACCATTAACCGTAGGTGATTTAAAACAGTATTACAAACAAACTGGAATGGTTTAATATGTCGTTCTTATCGTATACAATAAAGTGGATTGGGTCTAATATGGCAATGCCTTTTTGGATTGTAGGACACATTCATTTATCGACAAATGTTTATGAGGACATTTATGAAATCTTAGCGTCATTTGGTATGAATATTATTGTTGCCCTCGCATTTTGGTTAGAATGGAAAGAACACAAAAACACAAAATCTATTGATAATGATTGATTATCACTTACAATTATAAAAAATACAAAATGGGAGCACAACACTTAACACAACAAGAAAAAGCAAAATTATACGATGATATGATGGTTAGATATCAAAGGATGCAAGAACAAGTTAGACAAATCAAAGCCAAAAATTTTGAAGTTTCTGATGAGGACCAAAGACAAATCAATATGATTGAGTCGTCAATGAAAAGACTTTACAACGATAGTCAAAGATTATTTTAAGACTTTCTTTTACCTTATTTACGTAGTATGAATGTTTCTCATGAAAATAAGGTGATTTGGTGGGCTCTTGAGGAGTCTGGTGAGCTCGAAATGTCAAAAATCCTTGAAAATTATGGGTTTATTGTCGAAAATGATGAATTTCCATCAAAATCGGGGTTAAAATACGACTATTTTGTAACAAAATCAGACCAATTACCTGATTATAAGGTATTATGTACCATTAAAAACCCATACCATAGGGTATTTTCTTTATTTTTACGGTTAGAGAACAATAATTTAGTGATAAAAAAGAAGTTTTTACCACTTTTAAGGGAAAAATTCAACTATTTTGTCGATAAATCGTTAATTTCTAACAAATTAGTGGTAAAACCAGCTATTTTCTTGGAAAATGAGACTCCTGATATGAAATATCTTGAAAAATGGACCTTTGACGATAAAATACCCGATTATTTTGTTAGAATTGAACATTTTTATGATGATTTGGGTAAAATCGACTTTATTAATGATTTTGAAGTAATAAAAGGTGATTTAAATGAGGATTTGTATGATTATCGGAATATGTATGATTATGGTAATGCAAAAAAAGTTTATCATCTCTATAAAAAACATTTTTTCTTATGTGATTATGACCCGTTTTCATTTACACATAAAGAATTGAATAAAGAAGAGAAAATCAGTTTTTTGCATGATATATTATAAACCATAAGTTAGATATATTTATAGATATGGGAAAAAAATTTCAACTTACAGAGTCAGATAAAGAACAGATTAAAAAACTTTATCTTATAGAACAATCCGAGACAAAAGAAGGAGACCGAAAGTTCTGCCATGGTGGAAACGTAAAGTCACTTGAAGAAATTGTTGGAGATGACGAAGCCGAAGATTATATTGAGGGTGTACAGATTAGACCTAATGGAGTTAAAGGGTTAGTGGATAAACTTGAGTTATTAAAAACTCTTAGGTTACATCCAAAAGTTTCAGATGGTGGCGAACATTTGGCTAGTGAGATTATGAATCATTTAAAAGGATTCAAACCTTACAACTATTTTGATGAAACAAAAAAAGAATGTGGAACGGCAATGGATAAGATTATCGAACTTTACAAAGAGAACGAACACGGTGAAGAGTTAGTTAAAGATATCGAAAAAGTTTATGGAATGCAACACATTTCAGCAAGAGCAAAAGAATTCTTGAAACACGGAATGGGAATGATTAAAGGTCAATAATTTGATTCTTAAATAAAATATGATTATATTAATGTCTCACACTTGTGGGACATTTTTTTTTTATATGGAAACCAAAAAACCTGATAACGTTGCTGACCGACCTGGATTATTACCATACGCTAGTAACGTGGGTGCCCCGTCCATTAAACCCACCGACTTAACGTCATTTAAGAAAAACGGTCTCGACAAGGTCAACAAAGTTTTTGACCGACGATATAAAGAAATCGTAGAACAAGCAGAAACCCTCCAAAAATCGTTTTTAATTACTCAAACGGTATACGAGTCCAAATATAAATTTGAACCGATTGTAGGTGAAGTATATCATTTATATGAGGATTTAGATGGTGGGTATTCATTATCATTAATTAAACCAAGTGAATGGACTAAAAAACATGTCTATTCTGTGGTATTAAATTCTGATATGACATGGACCAAGATAGATTAAAAAAAATGTATCAAAAATTATTGGACGAATCGTACAATAATAGATTAGTTATTAGTGAGTTCAGAGCATTACCAACACAAATTTATGATAATGAAAAAAATGAATGGGTACCTGACTCTCATTCTATTTTTATTATGATAAAAGATAAGGAACCTCAAAACCTAAGAGAGTTAGGTATTTGTAACTTATTGGAGGGTGTATTTGGGTTTGAGTGTGTGATAGATTTTCTCTAGAACTAGTACTAGTCTAGTATTTTAATTTTTTTTATATTTTAAGATTTTTATATATTATATTATTATTCTATAAGAATAATAATTATTTCGTTGTCGACCAAAAGACAAAAAATCTATTAAATCGACCTTTTTTCTTTGTTTATCATATTTATTTAGAAAAACAAAAAATATGCAAAACGTTGAATCAGTTTGGGCGGTAGTGGTTACACTTATCACAGTTTTAGGGAGTACGGCAGCTTGGAGATTTTATGAAAAGAGAGCCATTCAGAGAGAGAAAGACGAAGATTTTATCCGTCATGACTGTAGAGACAGAATTGCAAAATTAGAAGCCCTATTATTATCTAGTGCTCAAGAGAAAGATAATATGAGACAAACCATTTTAGAGTTGACGGAAAAAGTCGCTCAACTTACGGTTAAAGTTGAATATCTACTAAAAGAAAATGTTGAGTTAATGAATGCGATGATTAAAACATCATAACAA
>Ga0164293_10005563_pt1 | contig 10719 bp, 10 predicted proteins | sample GEODES118metaG_FD_111487 | JGI IMG/M metagenome (GOLD analysis project Ga0164293, IMG submission 111487) | Eutrophic lake water microbial communities from Lake Mendota, Wisconsin, USA - GEODES118 metaG | ecosystem: Environmental > Aquatic > Freshwater > Lake | place: USA: Lake Mendota...
AAAGGTAAATGGGATATTGCTGATCTACCGGTGGGTGGCGGAAATCAAGGTGGCACTCAGCTTGGTGTTACAAGTTATTCGAAAAATAAGCAGGCAGCCTATGACTTCCTCACTTGGTATCTAGCTCCTGAGCAGCAACTCAAAGTCTTTAAGACTTACGGACTCTTCCCATCTACATCTGTTCTTTACGACGATGCGGCGCTACTTGAATACAAGGATGAATTCTTTAGCAACGCTCCAGTGGGGCAGATCTACACTAAGGGCGTTTTAAAGCTCCAGCCAATTTTTGAAGGAGAACTTCAGCGCAAAATTGACTCGACCTTTGGAGCTGGTCTGGGCCGAGTCGCTTCGAAGAAGATGACTTCGGAAAAGTCTTACGCTCTCGTAATCTCAGATATAGATAAACTCTTCAAGAATTGATGAGTCTCTCGGATGACGCAATTTAAGGCGAGTCAGGGGCGCAAAAATGCGCCCCTGACACCTTGGAAATCAAAGACAAAGAAACCGCTCCCGGGCGTTGGATCTCTCAACGGTAAGTGGGGCTATTTTGCTATTGCACCATTTTTCATAATCTTTCTTGTCTTTGGAGTTGCTCCTGTCGTCTACTCAATTTATATTGCTTTCTTCAAGTGGGCTCCGATGGAAGATCCGGAATTCAATGGTTTAAATAACTTTATCTTCTTACTCCAGGACTCAGATTTCTGGATTGCGATCAGAAATACTTTCAGTATTTGGGCGCTATCAACTTTCCCACAGTTATTTATTGCTATTAGTCTCGCTGCGATTCTTCGGAATAAACGGCTCAAAGGTAAGTCATTCTGGCGGACAATTCTTCTTGTCCCAAACATCACCTCAATCATTGCCATCACCATCGTATTCCAACAATTATTCGGCCGCGAATATGGACTCATCAACTTGATACTTGGATTGATTCCAGGGGTAGATAACATCGATTTCATTGAAGGTGTAATTCCGAGCCACATTCAAATTGCAACCATGATCACATGGCGCTGGGTGGGCTATAACATCTTGATATTTTTGGCATCCATGCTCGCGATTCCAGACGAGCTCTATGAATCAGCTTCGGTCGATGGTGCCAGCAAATGGCAACAATTTAGGTACGTGACTCTGCCATCGCTGAAAAACACCATCACTTTTGTATTGATAGTTGGAACAATCGGAGGCCTGCAAGTATTTGCCGAGCCTCAGCAGTTAAATGCAGAAGGAGGGTCTAGCAAGCAATTCCTTACTCTCACTCTCTTCCTTTTCAACCAAGCTTTTCTCAACAACAAATATGGATATGCGGCAGCCATTGGTATTGCAATCACCATAATTGTTCTCATTATCTCGGCAGTAAATTTCTGGATTACGCGTAAGATTTCTGGAGAAGGCAGCAGATGAGGCGAATAATCCCACAATGGCAAAAGACTCCAAAATATCACTATGTGATGTTGGGTCTGATCACTTTCCTATCCGTATTTCCTTTCTATTGGATGTTTATCGTTTCATCAAATACCGATGCTGAAATTTCCAAGAGTCCACCTTCACTAGTCCCGGGACCTCGCTTTCTTGAAGTGGCCCAAAAAGTGTTAAATGCCGAGGGCGTCTATTTCTCTCAAGCACTGATCAATACCTTCATAGTTGGTGTAGCAATTGCTATCGCACAAGTCATCTTCTCCGCAATCGCAGGCTTCGCCTTTGCCAAGTTGAATTTTAAAGGTCGCAGCTTTTCGATTCTCTTTGTCGTGGCAACAATGATGCTACCTAGCCAACTTGGTCTCGTTCCACTATTCATCCTGGTTAATAATCTAAAATTAGTTAATACTCTTTATGCGCTTATTATTCCGGCACTTGTTACGGCGTTTGGCGTGTTTTGGATGAGACAGATCATCGATGCACAAGTTCCTAATGAACTGCTTGAAGCAGCGAGCATTGATGGAGCCTCTGTGCCACGAGTCTTTTGGAGTATTGTCATGCCAAGTATTCGCCAAAGCTCCTTCGTTTTGGGGCTATTTGCCTTTCTTGCAGCATGGAATGATTATTTGTGGCCAACGGTCGTTCTTCTCTCCCCGGAGAGATTTACAATTCAAGTCGCCTTGACTCAATTAAAGCCACTTCAGGGTATCGATTATTCACTCCAGATGGGCGGTGCATTCTTGGCCACCGCTCCACTCATTATTCTCTTCATTTTCGTTGGAAAACGTCTAGTCAGTGGCGTTATGGATGGAGCGGTTAAAGGTTAATGAAAGTGTTACATATCAACTACGAGAGAGAGTCACATACTATGTCGAAAGTAAAAACTGCAGGAGCTGCTGTATTGATGACAGCTCTAGCTTTCTCATCACTTGCAATTTCTCCCTCACATGCGGCAACTGGTGGGCCTCGCGATTCCTACATCTCGCTCCAATCTCCCGTTCTAGATGCTACAAATACAAGCGATGCACTCAATAACCAGAAAATGGCAGACGGATGGGTTGCAAAGGACTGGTTTGGTAGCGGATTAATTTTCCAGGTCTCTTTTGCACCGGTGGGTTCGACCATCAATCTTACATACAATGTTAAGAACAAAGCAGGCGCAGTTTTGCCATACACCCCAGTTAATCTTCGGATCAATAAGGGTTACAGCGAAGCAGCTTCCATTGTTGAAGTAGATGGGATCAAGACTAAAGGAATTGACCGACCACCATTTGATCAAGCTAATGTAATCCATCGTACAGATGCCTTTGGTAACGTTACTTTCGCAGTCAAGAATTTGGATTTAGAATCTTCTGGAGAGAAAGAGCCGGCATCCTTTACCTCTATACCAATTTTTAGCGATGACAAACTTGATCGACTCCACTCTCAAATGCTGCCAGAAGTCAATTCTGAGCAAGCAGATCACTCGGTAATCTCAGAGTTTCACTATTACGTACCGACGACAAAGATAGTTGTTCCTGCGACAAAACCATCGATTCTTCTCATCACTCCAAAACTCGATGCGACAAATTCAGTCACGAATGGTGCGACAGGCGTTAAGCAGGCTTATGCGCCTGCAGGTGGAGATCTCGTCGTTGTCTACAAAGTAGTTGGAGACGATGGTAAAACTGCAGTTCCAGGTGTTGCCTTGACTCTCAAGATTAATGATGGAAAATCGACGCTTACAGCGACTACAGATGCCTTTGGATTTGCAGCCTTCACTTTGAAGAATAGCGATACCAAACCAAACGCAGCGCCCGTTAAACCTACCTCAGCAATTCCTGCAGCAAGTTCAGCCTTTGCCAAGATTGCACCTGAATTAGCGGGTGTAACTCCGACAACCGCTGAAGGTGTCGAGTTCCATTACTACCGTGGAATCTCTGCAACTGCTGCAAAATCTGGGAAAAATTATGTGGTCTCTGTAGCTATTGAAGGTGCTGCTGGTAAGACGGCGGCGGTGTCAGTTACTGGGGCGAAGAAGAGTTCAGTGCGCCTTAGCTCACCTCGACAGATAGTTCCAGTCAAGGTTACGCCGGGAGCGAAGACTGTAACTGTTGTCATCGATGGCAAGACTTACACTGCAAAAGTAACTGTCAAGTAAGAGGTCTTTGCCATGTCGATGAGAAATTTTCGTTTGATTTTGGCGCCACTTTTTACTTTAGTTGCACTTGGGTTGCCCGTGGCACAAGCAAGTGCAGCCGATCGCATACCGTATGTCACCTATTCAGATAGCACTGCTCTGAAGTTTCTAGGAATTCCTGCTCTTTGGAAGGAATCTGGAAAATCTACGTATCAGTGGTACGTCAACGGAAAAGCAGTTCCTGGAGCCACCAAGCTAAATTTCGCAGTTAGTAAAGGGCTTGTAGGTAAGAAAATTCAGCTCAAGGAAAGTAGATCGGGAACAACTAGCGCTTCTGTTGTTGGAGTTATTGGACAGATTATTGTTAACTCCAAACCCCAAATAGAGGGGGTAGCAGATTCAATTTCTTCTCTCAGAGTTATTCCCGGTGCGGTTTCACCGAAGACTAGTAAAGTCGTATATCAATGGTACAAAGGTCCAATCGATATTCCTGGTGCAAAATTGGCCTCATACAAGCCCGCAACAGCAGATCAGGGCTTTGAAATATATGTGAACGCAAAGTACTCTCTTAAAGGTTTCAAAGATAACTCCGTGGATTCGGGTGAAATTGCGATTCCGGTAATCCCTAGGGTTTATAAACAACTATGGGAAGAAGAATTTGCAGGAGCGGCGGGCTCTTTGCCAAATTCAAAGGTCTGGACATCCCAAGATGGTGATGGGTCAAATACACCCGCTGGTGGTGGATGGGGTAACCGGGAGCGACAGTCTTACATTCCTTCCTTAGCTACCATTACGGATCAAGGTGCGCTGCGAATTCAGGCAACTAAATCAGGAGCCGATAAGTACACGTGTTATTACAAAGGTGCTTGTGAATGGGTGAGTGGTAAATACATCACCAAAGACAAAGTCACTTTTAAATATGGACGCTTTGAGGCTCGCATCAAAGGTCCAGTCGGTGCCGGAACATGGGGCGCATTTTGGATGCTGGGCGCAGATATTGATGAGAGACCGTGGCCGTGGTGTGGTGAAATTGATGTTACTGAGCTTGTCGGAAAGGAACCACTTCAGAGTTACGGATATCTCCACGGGCTTCTTTCAGGAGGATTCGGCGGAAGAGGAACAACAGTCCCTATGCCAAATGGATTTGCTTCGGAATATCACACCTATGCAGTCGATTGGCTGCCTGATCAAGTGGATTGGTATCTCGATGGGGTTTTGTTTGGAAGCCAACCGAAGGTAGATAAAGATTGGGTTTTTGATCACCCGTTCTATCTCATCGTCAATCTAGCAATGGGCGGCAATTTAGGTGGCCCAATCGATCCTGCCCTCAATCAGGCTTCAATGGATTTTGATTGGATCCGTTTCTATTCGATCAACGGCGTTGGGGAAGTATTTAAAAACTAGTGTAAGAAGAGTTCTCCCACTCCATTTTCAGAGTAATACTTTATCCAGGCCACCTGAAATTCAGAGTGAAGTAAGTCCGGATCGACTTCTCCCGGAAACCATCCTCCAATTGCTAAATTAATTATGAGATAGAACTCTTGGTTAAAAGGCCAATCTTTTCCTGCAAGTGCAAGGTCCGTCTTTGAAATCTTGTTGTAGGAAATCCCATTAAAGAACCATTCAATTGAGTCCTCATTCCAAGAAATTGCATAGTTGTTGAATTCTTCGGATAGCGGAGTTTGCGCTTGGATAATTTTTGTCAATCCATTTTCACCGGAATAACCCGGGCCGTGGATAGTTCCTTGAATCTGAAAAGGATGCGAGCCCGTGTTCTCCAAAATATCTATTTCACCACATGCAGGCCAGGTGACACCGTCAGTGAGATTTTTCCCCAAAAGCCAAAGTGCGGACCAAGATCCAGCGCCTTCTGAAGACTTTGCACGAATTTCCAGATATCCATACTTAAAACCGATCTTTCCGGCGGTATGAATTTTTCCACTAGTCCACAGTGCTGGGCCGTAATAGCAGGAGAGCTCTGTAGGTTCTTGAATCTTCTGAGCAGTGATCTTGAGATTGTCATCTACTGAGATTGATTGCTCGGTGTAGTACTCAAGCTCGTTATTTCCCCACCCTACGAGCCCAACTGCAGAACCATCTCCAATGTCGAAAGACCACACCTCTGGCGAAAGGGAGCCGTCCTGGTGATCGGCAAATTCTTCCGACCACAACAGTCTTCTGGCTGGCTGATTTTGCACTTACTACCCCATTCTTAAATGTTATTGCCCGCTAAGTATTGCTTATGAAACCGCTTTCACTAGACTATGAGGACCCTACGATAGGGGTAATTAAAATCGCATCAGCGATCACAAGACCGGAAAGATTGGACCCTGCAGAATGAAATTCCCAGATCAATTTGTATGGGGTACAGCCTCGTCTAGTTATCAAATTGAAGGTGCATTTGATGTCGATGGCAGAGGCATGAGCATCTGGGACACTTTTTCACGAACTCCTGGCAAGGTTCAAAACGGAGACACTGGAGATCGCGCCTGCGACCATTACAACCGGTTTGCTGAAGATATAGCTCTCATGAAAGATCTTGGGGTCAGCGCTTATCGCTTTTCAATCGCATGGCCACGCCTGTTTCCAAATGGGGATCAAGTAAGAGAGCAGCGAGGTTTTGATTTTTACGATCGCCTTATCAATGCGCTAATCGCCGCCGGCATTGAACCCATGGTGACTTTGTACCACTGGGATCTTCCTCAAGCACTTGAGGATAAAGGCGGGTGGGCCAATCGCGATATCGTCCCGGCATTTGAGCACTATGCACAAGCGTGTGTGGAGGCATTTGGAGACCGTGTTCAGAATTGGATCACTCTCAATGAGCCGTGGTGTGTCTCCTGGTTGGGTTATTCAAATGGAGTACACGCACCCGGCAAGAAAGATTTCAATCTAGCAATTGCATCTAGCCACCACACTGCGTTAGCACATGCAGCTGCAACTAGGGCTATCAGATCTTATAAATCAGATGCAATTGTTGGTCTGACATTAAACATGAACAATATTCATAATGAGTCCCCAGATGACCAAGAAGTTATAGATTTCATAGAACTCAATGACTGCAATATCAATCGCTGGTGGATCGAGGCATTTACAACAGGTGAGTACCCACAACCGCTTGTAAAGCTTTATGGTGATCGACTTCAGTCAGTCATGATGGCTGGAGATAATGCGCTACTTAAAGTGAAAACTGATTTTCTAGGAATTAATTTCTACTGCGATTCTTTTGTACGAAGCCCACGACCTGAAGATAAACCAGCGATCGAACGTGGATTTATGCCATTTCCTCAACGGGTTGATGACAGCCTGCCTCAAAACTTGGCATCCGATTTAACAGCGATGGGTTGGATTGTCACACCTGATGGACTCGGCAATCTAGTCCGAAGAGTCCATCGCGATTGGCCTGAAATACCGTACATGGTCATAACAGAGAACGGCGCGGCCTATGACGATGTCAAGATAGAGGGCGCAGTTCAAGATCAAAAGCGAACAGAGTACATAGTTTCACATCTTCGCTCGTTGCAATTAGCAGTTAACGAAGGCGTACCCGTCAATGGCTATTTCGCATGGTCATTAATGGATAACTTTGAGTGGGCTGAGGGTTATGGAAAGCGTTTCGGGATTGTCTACGTGGATTACGAAACATTTGAACGCACCCCGAAGCAGAGCTTTCACAAGTTCAAAGAGATTATTGCGGCAAACTCAGCTATCTAGCGGTGGATTTGCGCTTAATTAACTTCACACCCAAGAGTTTATCGCCAACTTGGCCACCATTTAGAATCTCAAGCAGACTGAGGGCAACTTCAATTCCTAACTCTTTGATTGGTTGGCGAATTGAAGTAACGGGTAGAACTCCATTCGTTGCAACAGGTGAGTCATCAAAACCGATTACTTTGACTTGCTCAGGAACAGAAACCCCGTGCTGAAGCAACATCTCAATCGCTCCAACTGCAGATAAATCGTTGGCAGCAAAAATGCCATCAAATTTTCTCTTACTTCTCAACACCTGACGAACAATAGATTCAGCCTTAATCTGGGTGTAGTCACCATGAACAATCAATTTCTCATCAATTTTCAGTCCAGCTTCAGAGATGGCTTTTTCATATCCGCTCAATCTATCTCGAGCAGATTGGAGAGTCAGATCGCCGGTGATTACCAAAATTTTTGTACAGCCTGATTCAATAAGATGTTGAGTCGCTAAATATCCACCCCTGACGTTATCTACATCCACGCAGGGGTACTTTTTTGATCCTCCAAAGTCTCCACCAAAAACAACAGCCATCTTTGGGTCGAGTAATTTCTCAAGAACTTTTACCGGCTTATGCCATCCAAATATTGCCAAACCATCCATCTGTCCCGCCTGCAGAGTTGCAAAGAGCGACTCTTCTGTTCCAGACTTTGGCTGGATCAGCATTAAAGGGTGCATCCCAGCCTCACGAATAGTTTCAGAGAATCCTTTGACAACCTCACCCCAAAATGAATTGGTAAAAAACTCTTCGCTAGACTCTTCGATGAGCAGTGCGATCAATCCACTTCTCCCACCTGCAAGTCGGCGTGCGGTGGAATTTGGGGTGAAATTTAATTCTTTGATCGCGCGTTGGACTGCCTTAACCCTCTCTGGGGAGACATGCGCACTGCCATTCATCACCCTTGAAACAGTCGCTCGGCTTACTCCTGCCAGCTTGGCAACTTGGTCAATGGTCGAATCGCTCCGATTTGAACGCTTCAATAAGGGGGCATCCATAGCAAGGGAGTCTAGTCCTGGCGAAATTGGCCGTAACCCGCCTGATGCCCATGAGGAGCTCACCCTTTCTTGTAATGACCGGACTAGACCAGTCGAGATTTGACTGGTCATAATGGGGCTAGCCCCGCATAAAGAAGTCAAAATTGCGCGGTAAGTGAGTTGACGGACTAAATAAGGCCGTAATTGAACTGAGGTGGCTCTAATGCACGACATTCGCACCTTTACGGATTGGCTCAGTTACCACCCAACCTGCGACGAGATATCGCGCGCCTTAGTCATGGAATACATGGCTTCCCTCGGCGCGTGCTGTGCGCGTATCGGACGCCTACACCCCGATGACTCACTCGAATTTTTAGGCGAATACGGCTTTGATGCTGGCAAAGCTAAGCAGACTTTTCCCAGCGAAGTCTGGCGCTCATGGGAAAGCGATGAGGCTCTCATCGCACTCGGCAAGAACTCTGCACCATGGAACCCTTCAAAGAATTTGTTGATGATTCAACTTCGTGAACGCGGCGCAGTCCATGGTTATCTCGTACTTCGTTTTTCAAAGCCAGTTGAAGATACTGAAACAGTGGAAGAAGTCGCACGGAATTATGCTGTTGCACTCGGACTCTATCTCTCGCTGGCTCATGAACGAGGGTCAAGTGGGTCGCGAAATTTCACCGAACGAATCGAGACTGGGTCGGACCAACTTACTCCACGCCAATTATCAATCTTGCGTGGCATGGTTGAGGGAAAAACTAATCATGAACTTGCAAATGAACTTGGATTTAGCGTCAGCACAATTCGACACGAAACGATGCGAATTTATCAGGCACTTTCAGTCAGTGATCGTAAAGAAGCTGCTAAGAAAGCGCTTTCTCTCCTTCTCATCTAACTTTAAAGAGAGAATCCCACTGGAAGTTCGAGTCTGTGCTTAGCCAGCAGAGCCTCATCTTTAAGAATGTCTCCAGTTTTTCCATCTGCGACGATGATGCCGCCACTTAAAATCACTGATCGCTCACATAACTCAAAGGCGTAGGGCAGATCATGGGTGACCATCACGATCGTGACATCGAGTGATCGTAAAATCTCCGCTAATTCGCGACGTCCAGCTGGATCTAAATTCGATGATGGTTCATCAAGGACGAGAATTTCCGGTTTCATCGCAAGCACGGTGGCAACTGCAACGCGACGACGCTGTCCAAAAGATAGATGATGCGGCGGACGCTCTTTAAATTCAGACATATGAACCATTGCTAGCGCTTCATCTACAGCCTGATCTAGCTCTGCTCCGCGAATACCCATGTTGTAAGGGCCAAAGGCCACATCTTCACCCACGGTAGGCATAAATAACTGATCATCTGGATCTTGAAAAACTACGCCCACTTTTCCGCGGATACGCCGCAAGAGATCTTTATTTGTTGTGTCGATAACTTCGCCGGCCACGCTGACCTTGCCATGTTCTGCAGGGTGAATGCCATTCATATGCATGACAAGAGTTGTCTTGCCGGCTCCGTTTGGACCAAGTAACGCAACTCGTTCACCGCGTTCAATACGCAAGTTCACACCGAAGAGTGCTTGATTGCCATCGGGATAAGCAAAAGCTAGCTCTTCAATAAGCAGACTTGGTTGAGTTGTCATGAGTTATCCGATCACTGTTGTTAGGAGAAGTACTAGAGATGCAAAAATTGGTAGAGCTAAACCTTGCGCCCAAGTACGTAGGGTTGCACCTTCGCTTAAATCGTGGGGGAGAACTCCGGTATATCCGCGAGAGAGCATTGCCAGGTGTACACGTTCGCCTCGCTCATATGAACGGATAAAGAGAGCCGATGCTGCAGTGGCGATGACTTTCCAATCCTTAATTCCGGTTGCGATAAAGCCGCGAGATTCACGAGCAACTTTCATACGCTCCATCTCATCATTGATCACGTTGACATAGCGCAACATAAAGGCTGCGATCTGAACCATAAGTTTTGGTAGATGAAGTTTTTCAAGACCTCTGAGTAGCTCACGAGCAGTAGTACTTGTTGAAAGCACAACAGCGCTGAGAACACCAAGAGTTCCCTTTACAACTATCGCAGCTCCTGCAAGCAAGCTCTCGCGATAGAGACTAAGTGGACCAATTTCAAAACGTTCACCTGAACCAAAAAATGGCATCAGAATTGCGAAGAAGATAAATGGAATTTCAATCAATGCGCGAGTGAAGAGAGTCAATGTTGGGATTTTTGCAACGAGTGAGACGGCAATGATTGCGGCAAAGTAAGCGATAAAAGCTTGCCAGCGAGTGATTGGGGTGGCGACTGAGACCACAATAAAGGCTAAAACAGCCATTATCTTCACATGCGAAGGCAGGCGATGAACTATCGAATGGCGATGGATATAGAGACGTTCACCAACATCATGACCATGATGATGCTTGTGTTCTACCTCGGTGCTTATAACTGATCCTTTTTAAATC
>Ga0164293_10005564_pt1 | contig 10717 bp, 7 predicted proteins | sample GEODES118metaG_FD_111487 | JGI IMG/M metagenome (GOLD analysis project Ga0164293, IMG submission 111487) | Eutrophic lake water microbial communities from Lake Mendota, Wisconsin, USA - GEODES118 metaG | ecosystem: Environmental > Aquatic > Freshwater > Lake | place: USA: Lake Mendota, Wisconsin...
CCTAATAAGGTTTGGAATTCGTGCAGGATCCAACAGTTGTTCAAGGGCTTGCTGAGCCGAAATCTCTACCGTTAAGCGATGTGCACCAGGTGCAATTTTTTGAGAGCTTGCGTCGGCGACAGCGACTCCGAAGAATGCTTGCGAGGATTTAACGACACCTGCATCAAACAAAATCTGGGCAATTTCAGAGCCGGTTGCACCGATTGGTACCTCGATTACCGTCTCCTCTAATCCCTGTACCGAAATTACCCGCGGATAATCTGCGACCGAAGAGCTTTGTGATCTCACCAGAAAAAGGGAAAGAGTAAAGAGGAAAATTACTAAAGCTGCCGCCACCAACCTCTTGATTTGAATCATGAGCGGCTCTTTTGCAGGGAAATTCCAAACTCCAGAATGCCTACAGCTGCTGCCATATCAATGCTTTCCTTTGAATCCTTAGCGCTCTTTCCAGACTCTCGAAGATTTCTAGCAGCGCTAACGGTCGACATACGTTCATCAACCATCAGTACTTCGACATCTGTGATTTCACGAAGTTGCTCTGCAAAGATAACCGCCTTATCGGAGGCTGCTCCAGCTTTACCACTTAACAAAGCTGGATTACCAACAAAGATCTGAACAGGCTCTATCTCCTGGATCAAATGGGCGATCTGTGCAAAAAGGTTTTTATCGGAGGCCTTCAAGGTAGTCAGAGGTGAAGAGAGAATCGAATCAGGATCACTTGACGCCACACCAATGCGGACATCTCCATAATCAAAGGCGATTCGACGTCCCCGTTGCATCATTTACCCAAGAAGTGATTGAGAGATGGCCGCTATCGCTTCCAGTGATTGCGCTGGATTTGTTCCGCCACCTTGCGCAAAATCATCCTTGCCTCCACCTCCACCGCCTAAAACTGTTGAACCAATCTTGACCAGTGCGCCAGCCTTTGCACCGCTCGCGCGTGCTTCATCGCTGACTGCGACAACTAAAACAGGTTTGCCATCATTACTACTTATAAGAGCGATCACACTGTTGCTGTTATGTGCGCGCAAATCCAAAGCGATCTTGCGCAAATCATCTCCTGAAACTCCATCGGCCATCACAGCGCCAATAAAGGTGTGTCCATTAACAACTGTTGCTGTCTTTGCCAGATCGCCGACCTGAGACAAAGCCTGGGCTGATCTCACAGTTGCAAGCTCCTTTTCGATCTCCTTCATCTTGTTCAGTAAATCGGCGATGCGCTCAGGTAACTCTTCTGTTCGCGAACCTTTGATTAAATCAGTCAAAGAGTTCAACAAGAGATGTTCACGAGCTAGGAATCGATAGGCATCGACTCCAACGAGTGCTTCTACACGTCTAACACCCGCACCGATTGAAGATTCGCCCAAAAGCTTGACGATACCTAATTGACCCGAACGTGAAACGTGGGTTCCACCGCATAATTCACGGGCCCAGTCGCCGACGCTTACAACACGAACAACATCTCCATACTTTTCACCAAAGAGCGCCATTGCACCAAGCTCTTTTGCCTGGGCTTGGGACATGCTCTCTGCCCTGACTTCAAGGTTATCGAGCAACAAGGTATTTACGCGAGATTCAACATCATCTAAAACCGATCCAGGTACTGCGCCGGTTGCAGGAAAATCAAAGCGGAAGCGACCTGGTGAGTTTTCTGAACCTGCTTGAGTTGCGGTTTCTCCAAGGATTTCACGGAAGGCTTTATGAACCATATGTGTAGCTGTATGCGCACGAGATATTGCAGAGCGTCTTTCGGAGTCAATCTCTGCTAAAGCATCTGATCCAACCTCAATACTTCCGTTCAGGATTCTTCCGCGGTGTACAGAAACTCCTGGAACTGGTGATTGCACATCATCAATCTCGACGACTGCGCCATTACTTAAAGTTATTCGACCGCCATCAGCTAACTGTCCACCACCTTCAGCATAAAAGGGTGTTCGGTTGAGGATGATTTCGACATCATCACCTTCAGATGCAGTGGAAACGGCAAGTCCATCAACAAGGATTCCAGTTAACTGTGATTCAGAGGAGATTTCGCTATATCCGAGGAACTCAGTTTTACCTTTTTTATCAGCGATAGCACGATAAACAGAGACATCGGTATGGCCGGATTTCTTCGCCTTAGCATCGGCTTTAGCGCGATCCTTTTGCTCCTTCATTAACCGTCTAAAACCATCTTCATCCACACTTAAGCCTTCTTCGCGGGCCATCTCAAGGGTGAGATCAAATGGAAAACCATAAGTGTCATGAAGTTTAAAGACATCTTCACCTGGCAAGACATTGCTCTTGCTCTTTTTTAAGGCAGTTGAAGCCAAATCAAAAATCTGTGTTCCACTCTTTAAAGTTTGAAGGAAGCTCTCCTCCTCGGAGGCGCTTACAGAGAGGATGCGGTTCTTATCTGAAACCAATTCAGGGTACTGCGGACCCATTGCACCGATAGCTGCAATAGTTAACTCAGACATGATCGGATCCATCGAGCCCAAAAGACGCATATTTCGAATAGTGCGGCGCATCATTCGGCGAAGTACATACCCTCGTCCCTCGTTGCCCGGAGTAACACCATCTCCAATGAGCATCGCTGATGTACGTGCATGGTCTGCAATAACACGCAGAGAAACATCTGATTTTTCCGATGCACCGTATTTGACCCCGGTTAACTCCGATGCGCGATTAAGAATCTGAATTGTTGTGTCGATCTCATAGATATTTTCAACACCTTGCAAAAGTGCAGCGGTGCGTTCCAGGCCTAGACCTGTATCAATACTCTTAGCTGGTAGCTCTCCAAGAATCGGGTAACCATCTTTTCCACCACCGGCTCCACGTTCATTTTGCATGAAAACCAGGTTCCACACTTCGAGGTAACGGTTTTCATCCGCGATGGGTCCACCTTCAACACCATATGCAGGACCACGGTCATAATAAATCTCTGAGCAGGGACCGCATGGTCCTGGAACACCCATCGACCAGAAGTTATCTGCCATATCACGACGTTGAATTCGTTCCTTCGGTACACCAATTTGCTTGTGCCAAATATCGGCGGCCTCATCATCATCGAGATAAACAGTTACCCATAACTTCTCTTCTGGAAAGCCGTAACCTCCATCAGCAATCGGACGGGTAAGAAGCTCCCACGCAAGTGCGATCGCGCCTTCTTTGAAGTAATCCCCAAAAGAAAAGTTTCCACACATTTGGAAAAAAGAGGCGTGACGAGTTGTCTTACCTACCTCATCAATATCTAAAGTACGAACACATTTTTGAACAGAGGTGGCGCGCTTATACGGTGGCGTTACTTCACCAAGAAAGAATGGCTTGAAAGGAACCATTCCGGCGTTAACCAGTAGAAGATTGGGATCATCTGCGATAAGTGATGCAGATGGAACAACTGTGTGGGTTAGCCCTTGACGGTTGTCAGATTCAAAGAAGCGCAGCCAGCGCGAACGGATCTCGGCGGATTCCACTAGTTAGGGTCACTCAGCCTTCTTCTTCTTAGCGCGACCCTTGTTCATCTGCGCCGCTGAAATAAGCGCTCCTGCCACCTTAACCGCAGAGCCATTCTTATTCATAAATCCCTGAGTTGCCTCACTGACTTTCTCTGACATCTCTTCAATGTTTTTACTTACCCGGTTGATGCTATGCAGTGGTCCATTAACCAAGGTCACCGTTGTATGTACCTCATCGATCAAAGGAGCGGTCTCATCAGTCAAGGTTTTGAGGGAGGCCTTGGCTTCATCAATTAATCGTCCAATGCGAATAACTACGTAGGCGACAGCTATCGCGATAACGGCAAGAGATGATGCCGCGATTATTGTTGCAATTCCACCTGGACCCATGATGTTAGCCTACCCGACCCTTTAACTCTCTTGCGGGTTTTTAGGCTGTGGAACCCAATCAATTCCGCTCTCTTTTCTCTGAGCGGGGGTAATTGGTGTTGGCGCTCCAGTTAATGGATCTCCTCCACTTGCTGTCTTTGGGAAGGCGATAACCTCGCGAATTGAATCTGAACCGGTTAGCAATGCACATACGCGATCTAAACCAAATGCGATTCCACCATGTGGAGGCGGCCCATAGTTGAACGCCTCCAATAGGAAGCCAAATTTGCTGGATGCTTCTTCATCGCTCAAACCGATTACAGAAAATACATCCTTCTGAATATTTCGATCATGGATACGAATCGATCCACCACCTAATTCAGTTCCATTTAAAACAATGTCGTAGGCATAAGCCAGGGCAGATGCTGGATCAGATTTAAAGGTCGCAGCAAATTCAGGCTTTGGTCCAGTAAATGGGTGGTGAACAGCTGTCCATCCACCATTGTCGGTCGGCTCAAACATTGGAGCATCCACTACCCACAAAAACTCCCACTTGCCATCAGGAATCAATCCACAACGCTTTCCGATTTCAAGACGGACCGCACCTAAAAGATTGAGTGAGGCGGTTCGTTCGCCAGCTGCAAAGAAGATCGCATCTCCCGATTTTGCTCCTGCCGCTGCGACTACACCTGCGCTCTCCTTCTCGGAAATATTCTTGGAAACAGGACCACCTAAAGTTCCATCCTCATTTACCAAAATGTAAGCAAGTCCCTTGGCACCACGTGCTTTTGCCCAATCCTGCCAAGCATCTAATTCGCGACGTGCAGATGAGGCGCCACCTGGCATCACAACCGCACCTACATACGGTGCTTGAAATACGCGGAACTCAGTCTCACTAAAGAAGGAGCTCAGATCTACTAACTCATTTCCAAATCGAAGATCTGGTTTATCTGAACCATAGTGAGTCATCGCATCGGCGTATGTCATACGTTTCAAAGGAAGAGGAATCTCGTAATTAACCGCTTCCTTCCAGACTCGAGCTACGATCTTTTCAGCCACAGCCAAAATATCCTCTTGATCGATAAAAGACATTTCAATATCCAACTGCGTAAATTCAGGTTGGCGATCTGCACGGAAATCTTCATCTCGGAAGCAGCGCGCGATCTGGTAGTACTTTTCCATTCCAGCGACCATAAGTAGCTGCTTAAACAATTGAGGCGATTGAGGTAATGCATACCAAGAACCTGGTTGCAGGCGAACCGGAACTAAGAAATCGCGAGCACCTTCGGGAGTAGAGCGAGTGAGATAAGGGGTCTCTATCTCGAGAAAGTTCTCATCCTCCATCACGCGACGAATCGTCGAGGTAACTTTAGAGCGCAAACGAAGGTTGTGCGCAGGCTTTTCCCGTCGCAGATCCAAATAGCGATAACGTAAACGAACCTCTTCATTGATATCGGTGTCATCACCGCTATCTACAGGAAAGGGAAGAGGTGCAGCTTCAGAGAGGACAACAACGGTGTCACCCATTACTTCAATTTCACCAGTTGGAATATTTGTATTTTGATTTCCATCTGGTCTCGCTACAACCTCGCCGGTGATCATCAAACACCACTCTGCACGAAGAGAGCCGGCGACCTTTTCATCTCGAATTACTACTTGAACCGATCCCGATGCATCGCGTAGATCGATGAAGGCGACACCGCCATGATCTCGACGGCGTGAAACCCAGCCGGCGAGGGTGACGGTTTCTCCCGCGTGTGATTTACGCAGGGATCCAGCTTCATGTGAACGCAACATTTTTCTTTCCTAATTCTACTTTTCGAGTGCTTTGAACAATGAGTCAATCTTAACGGAGGTTGAGGAGCCAGTTTTCATCTCTTTTAACTCAACTGTTCCACTGGATATCTCAGATTCACCAAGAACGATGACATAGGTTGCACCACTCTTATCAGCACCCTTCATCGCACCCTTGAGAGCTCTATCTCCAAAGGCGATTTCAACCCTCTTTCCTCGATTTCGAAGCTCCTGCGCAATGGTTAGCGCCTGAAGTTTGGCACCCTCCCCCAATGGAATGATGAAAAGATCTGAGACAAATGCATCTTCTCCGATAACCCCTTCAGCCTCTGCAGCTAACAATGCGCGATCGATGCCTAAGCCAAATCCGATTCCAGAAAGGGATTGGCCGCCGAGTTGCTCCATTAACCCGTCGTATCGACCTCCGCCACCAATTCCTGATTGTGCGCCAAGAAGCTCATGTACAAACTCAAAGGTTGTACCTGTGTAGTAATCAAGCCCTCGAACCATCCTCGGATTGAGGTGATAAGAAATATTGAGAGCATGCAGATATTTGATAACTGTTTCAAAGTGTTGACGAGATGAATCGCTGAGGTAATCCATCAGCAGCGGTGCACCAGCCATCGCTTTCTTCATCTCCTCGCGCTTGTCATCAAAGAGGCGAAGAGGGTTGATCTCAGCTCGAGCCGCGGTTGCTTCATCCAAATCAAGTGTCGAGATGTACTTCACTAAATCAACTCGGTGAGCAGCTCTCGATTGTGCATCTCCTAATGAGGTGATCTCTAAACGATACTTTTTTAAACCCAAGGATTTAAAACCAGCATCAGCAATTGCTATCACCTCGGCATCAATAGCGGGATCATCAAGCCCAATAGCTTCAATACCTACTTGATAAAACTGGCGATAACGTCCCGCTTGCGGACGCTCGGCTCTAAAGAATTGTCCGGAGTACCAAACCTTTACCGGTAACTGACCGCGATCTAACCCGTGTTCAATAACCGCACGCATAACTCCAGCGGTACCTTCGGGGCGTAGCGTTATCGAACGACCGCCTCTGTCTTCAAAGGTATACATCTCCTTTGAGACAACATCTGTTGATTCTCCAACTCCACGTTTGAAAAGTTCAGTGTCCTCAAAGACAGGAAGCTCGATCAACTGGTATCCAGCTTTGCTAGCAGGTGCTATCAGTGAGTCGCGAACAAACTCAAATGCACTAGAGCGTGGAGGTGCATACTCACTCACACCTTTAGGTGCGTTAATTTTTTGTTGAGCCATCAATATCGACCTGCCAAACTTTTGAGATATGGATTAGTTTTCTTTTCATATGACATAGTTGTTTCGGGACCATGACCCGGTAAAACACGGAGATGATCTGAAAGAGGAAATACTTTTTTACGCAATGTTTCTTCCATATCCTTTTTGGAGCCGGTCGGTAAATCTGTACGTCCTATCGAACCAGCAAAGAGAACATCCCCGCTTATCAATATTTCATCAGATACCTCAAACATCAAAGAGCCTCGAGTGTGGCCAGGGGCATGAATTGCGGTAAAGGAAAGTCCGACGAGATCTATCACCTGACCATTTTTTAGTTCAACAACCTGTGCTGGCTCAACAAAGTTCATTCCTGCCAATGTTGCACTGAACTCGGCTCCAACAATTTTCTCTGGAGCTACCAAGTACGCCCGATCCTCGCTATGGATATAAGCGGGGATTCCATACCCATCTGCGATCGGTTGAATAGAGAAGGTATGGTCTAAGTGGCCATGGGTGGCGATAACCGCAACCGGTTTGAGGTTGTGTCGATGGAGGATCTCATCCAACTGATGGCTCACATCCGGCATGCCGGGATCTATCACCACACACTCACTGCCCGCGTTGGAGGCTAGAACCCAGCAGTTGGTGGCAAACATAGGTGCGGCAAATGAGTCGATCAACACACCAAATCCCCCTCTATCTGCGCTCAATTCAGGCGCGATTGACGCTCACACCATGAGACAGGGTACCTTTTGACCTATCAATCCACACTCGACCCACGCTTAGAGGGGGTAAATCTTCTAGGCATCGCACCCACACATAGCGAGCCATTGAAACGGTACCGCGCTGAAAGGATCACTCTCATGACAGATATGAATTTTCCACACCAGGCTAGCGCAGCAAGTGCGTTAATCGGAGATCCTTCAGCTTTTGGAAGAGTCGCAGAAGATGGAACTGTTTATGTTCGCACATCAAACGGTGAAAAAGCTGTTGGTTCATATCCCGGCAAGAGTGCAGAAGAAGCGCTTGCATACTTTGTTCGCAAATTTGAAGTTTTAGCGGCAGAGGTTGCTCTTCTTGCTGCACGTATCAAGAGCGGTGCGATGGTCCCTTCAGATGCATATGCAGCTGTTAAGAAGTTGCGCGATCAAGTTAAAGAGCTCAACGGCGTTGGAGATTTAGAAGCACTCGCCTCATCTGTTGAACAGATTGAGCCACTCATCGAAGGCCACCGCGAGGCGTACGAGGCAAAGAAGGCGGCGGAGACCGCGGCTAAAGCTGCACGTCGTGAACAGATTCTTGTCGAAAAGGAAAAGATAGTTGCTGAGGCGGAATCTCTCGCACTGTCAGAGAGTTGGAAATCTACAGGCGATCGCCTCAAGGTTTTATTGGATGAATGGAAAGCTGCGCCTCGTTTAGAAAAAAAGGCGGATGCAGATCTCTGGAAGCGTTTCTCATCCTCGCGCAACAAGTTTGATAAGCGCCGCAGAACCCATTTTGCCTCCCTTGAGGCAACTCAATCAGTTGTATCAGATGCTAAGAAAAAGATTGTTGAAGAGGCTGAGAAGTTAGCGAGCTCAACTGAATGGGTTCCAACAGCTAAAAAGTTCAAGCTCTTGATGGATCAATGGAAGGCTTCCGGTCGAGGTAAGAAGAGTGATGATGCAAAGCTGTGGGCTCGATTTAAGGCTGCTCAGGATCAATTCTTTACCGCAAAGAACGCTGACCTAGAAAAGCGTGATGTAACGATGGCGGCAAACCTTGCCAAACGTGAGGAGTTACTACCTCTTATTGAGGCGGTTCTACCTATTACCGATGTCAAAGAAGCGCGTAAAACACTCAATGAACATCTTCGCGCCTGGGAAAAGATCGGCATGACCCATCGCGACAAGCGTGCATCCTTGGATGCACGAGTTGCTGCGGTAGAGGCTGCGGTGAAAGAGGCTGAGGCGGAGATTTGGCGTAAGACAGATCCTGCTGCCAAGAAGCGTGCGCAGGAAGTTGTTGCACAGCTAACTGAGTCAATCGCAAATTACGAAAAAGCTGCAGCCAAGTTTGCCGCTAGTGGAAATGATAAAAAGGCTGCTGAAGCCTCTGAGTCTGCGATCGCACGTAAGGTTTGGCTAGCTGAAGCTGAAAAGGGTCTTGCAGAGTTTAACTAGTAATTAATTATTAGTAGTTCTGTAAACATCGTAAACACCTTCGATACTTCGTACCGCTGCAAGTACCGCATCCAAGTGCGTAGCATCAGCCATTTCAAAGGTAAAGCGTGAAAATGCGGTTCGATCCTTTGATGTGCTAACGGCAGCGCTCAAAATATTGACATGCTGATCTGACAATGTTCGCGTCACATCGGCAAGTAAAGAGGCGCGATCCAAAGCTTCGACTTGAATATTTACCAAGAAGATCGATGCCGCTCCCATTCGCCACTTAACATTGACTACGCGATCTAATTGGTGCTTCTGTAGATCTGCGGCGTTGGTGCAATCGGTGCGGTGAATCGAAACTCCACTACCTTTGGTGATAAAGCCCATGATCTCATCACCCGGAACAGGTGTGCAGCATCGGGCGAGCTTGACCAGAACATCATCTGCTCCTTCAACATCAATGGCATTACTGGAGCGACGTGTAGCTGGAGCGCGATGTGGCAAAGCCTCCATCGTCGGTTCTGGATGTGAATCCTCTGCCCCCATCGACGCAACAAGCTTGTCGATAATTGAAGCAGCTGAAACGTGGCCATCCCCCACCGCAGAGTACAAACCATCAATATCTGCATAGCGCAGATCATGTGCGAGCTCTAAAAGTGAGTGTCCCGCGAAGATTTTTTGCAAAGGTAAACCAGCTTTTCGCATCTGTCGAGCGATCGATTCGCGACCGGCATCGATAGCTTCTTCACGACGTTCTTTGCTGAACCAGGCTTTGATCTTTGAACGAGCTCGAGGACTCTTTACAAAGTTAAGCCAATCTCGACTAGGCCCTGCTGATTCACTCTTATTAGTAACGATCTCAACGACATCACCATTGCTAAGCCGAGATTCAAGCGGTACTAATCGGCCATTGACCTTTGCACCTGCGCAACGTAGACCAACATCAGTGTGAACCGAGAAAGCAAAATCGACAGGTGTAGAACCACCCGGCAATGCAACAACACTGCCCTTTGGAGTAAATACGAAAACCTCGGGGGAACCTAAATCAAAACGTAACGCTTCAAGAAACTCGGATGGATCTTCGGTTTCCTTTTGCCATTCATGAAGTTGGCGCAACCACAACATTTCAGGGGATGAATCAGAGTTTTCAGGACCCTGCTTGTACTTCCAATGCGCCGCGATACCGAATTCTGCACGGGCATGCATGTCATAGGTGCGAATTTGAATTTCAATCGCTTTTCCAGTTGGTCCTATAACTGTTGTATGCAGAGATTGATAAAGATTGAACTTTGGCATGGCGATGTAATCTTTGAACCGTCCTGGTACTGGGCTCCATCGTGCGTGAATAGAACCCAAAACCGCATAACAATCGCGAACATCATTGACCAGGACTCTGATTCCTACCAGGTCATAGATCTCATTAAACTCACGTCCGCGTACAACCATCTTTTGATACACAGAGAAAAAGTGTTTCTTTCGACCAGTGACAGTTGATTCGATGCTGTCCCGCAACAAATCCTCTTTCACGGAAGCGATGACTTCTTCCGTCAGCTTGTCACGCGAAGGCGAACGTTCAGCGACTAAGCGAGAAATCTCCTCGAACTTCTTAGGTTCTAGTACTTCGAAGGAGAGATCCTCTAACTCCCATTTCAAGGCGTTCATACCCAATCGGTGAGCCAAGGGAGCATAAATATCTAAGGTCTCGCGGGCCTTACG
>Ga0164293_10005566_pt1 | contig 10714 bp, 8 predicted proteins | sample GEODES118metaG_FD_111487 | JGI IMG/M metagenome (GOLD analysis project Ga0164293, IMG submission 111487) | Eutrophic lake water microbial communities from Lake Mendota, Wisconsin, USA - GEODES118 metaG | ecosystem: Environmental > Aquatic > Freshwater > Lake | place: USA: Lake Mendota, Wisconsin...
CGTGGAGCAGGTAATTCCCGCGGCGCCCATGTCTTGCATGCCCGCAACCGCTCCGGTATCGGCCAGTTCCAACGTCGCTTCCAACAGAAGTTTCTCTTGGAAGGGGTCGCCCACTTGCACGGAAGGAATGTCGTTGGCCGAATCTTCGGTCAGGTCCTTGGAAGCAAAGGCCGCGCCGTGGATGCCGTCTCTGCCAGTACTGGACCCTACGATATAGACGGCGTTGCCCACGCCTTGGGCCTTGGCAGAGAGTTGTTCGCCCACCCTCACAATGCCCGCGGAGAATGCGTTGACCAACGGGTTTTGGTGGTAGCAGTCGTCAAAATAGACTTCGCCGCCCACCGTAGGGATACCGAAGGAATTGCCGTAGTTGCCAATGCCTTTTACCACGCCTTTGAGGAGCCACTGCGTGCGCTCGTCTTCCAAACGTCCAAAACGCAGCGAGTTTAGCTGGGCAATGGGACGGGCGCCCATGGTGAAAATATCGCGGTTGATGCCGCCCACACCCGTTGCAGCCCCTTGGTAAGGCTCCACAGCGGAGGGGTGGTTGTGGGATTCGATTTTAAAGGCGCAAGCCAGGCCGCCGCCAATGTCTACCAACCCTGCGTTCTCCTCGCCGGCCTTGGCCAGCAAGTGGGGACCTTCCTTGGGCAAGGTCTTGAGCCACACAATGCTGTTCTTGTAGGAACAGTGCTCGGACCACATCACGGAATACACACTCAATTCCGTGAAATTGGGCGTACGTCCCAAAACCTCGCAAATTTTGGTGTATTCGTCGGGCAAAAGGCCGAGTTCTTTGGCGTTTTCAACGGTGGTAGGGGCGAAGGAGTCGAGCATTTCGGTAGTGGATTCAATAAGAGACAAAGGTAACACTTCGGGGTGGGTCGACTATCTTCACGCCGTTGTTTTTGATTTGGATTTATCAACATGTTCCCACCTTTACCCGTTTTTCACCCGGTCGTTTTTCGGCCCGTACCCTCCAAACCCACCGGCTTGGTCTTGGTCGTACTTGCCCTCTGGGGGACAGCCGTACCCGCGTGGAGCACTCCGTCCCCAATCGCAACCGTTTGGAGCGCCCCGGAACCGCGCCCGCTCGCTTTCAAAACCTACACCCCAGCACCGACCACCGACTCCTTGGTATTGGGCCCGGTCACCGTCCACCATCCCGACGGGCAAATCCTGGAGAACCGGGGCGTTGCGGTAGCCTGCGGCAAGATTGTGGCCGAAGGACCGTGGAACGACGTGTGCAACCGCTACCCGGCCTGGACCAAGAGATCCTCTCCCGCCCCGCACCTCTACCCCGGATGGATCGACGCGCACACCCATTTTTTGGCCTGGGGCCTGGGGGCCAATACGGTGGATCTGATGGGCACTCTGTCGTGGGAAGCCTGCCTCCAGCGGCTGGATGCCTTTGTTGCCCAACATCCGGAATACCCCGTCGTCTTTGGCCGCGGCTGGGACCAAAACGACTGGCCCTCGGCCAACTTGCCCTTGCGCGAAACGTGGGAATCCCGATACCCCGGAAAAACGGTCATCCTCACCCGGGTGGATGGACACGCTGCGCTGGCCGTCGGCCCGGAAGTCGCCAAGCACTTTGTTTCCAAAGACGGCAGCCCCGTAGCCGTCTCCGGTGGAACCATCGACCCCAAAACCGGCTTGTTCCTGGACCGCGCCACCGAATTGCTCCCCTCCTACGCCCCCTCCCGGTCGGACAAAATCCGCGCCCTGCTGCACGCCGAAAAACAGGCCTTTGGCTTCGGAATAACGTCGGTCCACGAAGCGGGACTGCCCACGGAAGACCTGCTGCTGATCGACAGCCTCCAACGCGCTGGGGCTTTGCGGATGCCCGTCTACGGCATGGTATCCGACCGCCCCGCAGAGCGTCGCTACTGGCGCCGCAAGCCTGCCCTAAAAACCGACCGACTGTCGGTGCGCAGCTTCAAATTCTACGCCGATGGAGCCCTGGGATCTCGCGGAGCGCTGCTCCGCGCCCCCTACGCCGACGCCCCCCACTCCCATGGGCTGCAGTTGTATCCCTTGGAACATTTCGAAAAAGGCGCCCGGGAAATGCTGCGCAAAGGATGGCAAATGAACACCCACGCCATCGGCGATTCGGCCAACGGCATGCTCTTGCAACTCTACGCCCGGCTGATGGCGTCCGACGCCTCCCGCTCGGACCACCGCTGGCGCATCGAACACGCCCAGCTCCTGAGCGACGCCGACATCCAGAAACTCTCCGAACTGCGTCTCCTTCCCTCCGTCCAGCCCTGCCACGCCACGTCGGACCTCCCCTGGGCCGCCGAACGACTGGGCGAAGACCGGCTCCAGGCCCTGGGCTACCGCTACGCTGCCTTGGCCAAAAGTTCTCCCCATCTCCCCATGGGCACCGACGTCCCCGTCGAACCGATTGATCCGCGACGCACGTGGGAAGCCGGCCGAAACGCCGGGCTGCAAAATGCCCAAATTCTGGCGGGAATGACGATAGACGCCGCCTTTGCCGCTTTTGAAGAAAAAGAACGGGGCGCTGTGGCTCCCGGTTATTGGGCCAGTTTTACCTTTTTTGAGGTGCCCTTGGAAGCGCTGTCCAACGAACAATTGCTTCAAACCCCGGTTGCATCCACTTGGGTACATGGCGAACAAGTGTATCTTAGACCCTCTGAAAATTCGCTGTTACCGACTGCCCCTCTCCATTAAATCTGCTCCCTATGAGTCAACCCACCCGCCTTTTTGACTTTGCCTACTACGCCCTGACGCACCACCCCCGTCCGGACGCTTTGAACAACAAGAAAAACGGCCAGTGGCACGCCCTGTCCACCGCCGAGTTTGTCGAAAAATCCCGCAACTTTTCCAAAGGGCTGATGGCCCTGGGGCTGGAGGCCGGTGAACGCGTGGCTGTGATTTCCACCACCAACCGGTCCGAATGGAACCTGTGCGACCAAGCCATCCTCCAGGCTGGCGGCATCGACGTTCCCATGTACCCCAGCATCAGCGCGGCCGAATCCGCCTTTATCTTGAACGACTCCGGCGCCGTTTTTTGCTTTGTTTCCGACGCGGCGCTGGTCGAGAAAATTCAGAGCATTGCCTCTGAAGTACCCTCGCTCCGTGGGATTTACTGCTTTGAATCCGGCACCGGCGTGCCCACCTTGGACGACGTTGTTGCCCAAGGCAAGCAAGCGGCCTCCGACGTGGACGCTCTCTTGCAAGCGCGCATGGATGCCGTTCGCGAGACCGACCTCGCCACCCTCATCTACACCAGCGGCACCACCGGCACCCCCAAGGGCGTCATGCTGTCCCACCGCAACATTGCCAGCAACACCATCGCTTCCCGCGAACGGCTTCCTGTGGGCCCAGACGCCAAGTCCGTATCCTTTTTGCCGCTCTGCCACAGCTACGAGCGCATGCTGGTTTACTTGTATCTCTACACCGGCGTGGGCGTTTACTACGCTGAAAACATGGAAACCATCGGAGACAACATCCGGGAAGTCAAGCCCGACGTCTTCACGGCGGTTCCCCGCCTTCTGGAGAAGGTCTACGACCGCATCATGGACAAAGGCAAGGACCTCACCGGGGCCAAGCGCAAGTTGTTCTTCTGGGCGGTGGAGCTGGCTGAAGAGTTCGATTTGCACGGAAAGAGCGCTTGGTACAACCTGCGCTTGGGCATTGCCCGCAAGCTAATTTTCAGCAAGTGGCAAGAGGCCTTGGGCGGCAACGTCAAAACCATTGCCAGCGGCTCCGCCGCCCTTAACCCTCGCCTGGCGCGCATTTTTGCCGCCGCCGGCCTCAGCATCCAAGAAGGCTACGGCCTCACGGAAACCTCCCCCGTCATCTCGGTGAACCTGCCCGTCAACGGCGGCATGAAACTGGGCACTGTCGGACCGGTTATCTCTGGTGTGGAAGTGCGTTTTGCCGAAGACGGCGAAATTTGGGCCAAGGGCCCCAACCTCATGATGGGCTACTACAACCGCCCCGATCTCACGGCGGAGGTCATCACCGAAGACGGATGGTTCAAAACCGGAGACATCGGGGTCATGGATGCCGACGGCCACCTGCGCATCACGGACCGCAAGAAAGAAATTTTCAAGACCTCCGGAGGCAAGTACATTGCCCCGCAGCACATGGAAAACCTCTACAAGGAGTCTCCCTTCATTGAGCAGTGCATGGTAGCCGGAGAAAACCAGAAGCATCCCGTGCTCTTGGTGCAGCCCGACTTTGCCTTCTTGCGTTCGTACTGCGAGCGGAAAGGCCTTGTCTTTGGCTCGCCTGCCGAAGTGGTGCAATTGCCGGTCATCCAAGCCCGCATCCAAAAAGATGTGGACCGCATCAACCAGCAATTTGGGCAGTGGGAGCAAGTGAAGAAAATTCACCTGTGCCCCGAAGCCTGGACCATTGCAGACGGCCAACTGACCCCCACCTTGAAGCTCAAGCGCCGGGCCATTTTGGATCGGTATGCAGCCGCTTACGACGGGCTGTACGCCTGAGTTTTTCGGAATTTTTCCAGGAGCGCTTGCATGTCCTCCGGCAACGGGCTGGAGAACTGCAGGCGCTCTCCTGTTTTGGGATGGTCCAGCGCCAAGGTGCGCGCATGCAGGGCATGGCGGGGGCACACCCCAAAAGCATTCTGCACAAAGGCCTTGAAATTCGGCGGTGAATACGGAACGGCGCGTTGTTCGGCCCCGCCGTACTCGGTGTCATTGAACAAGGGATGCCCGATGGACTGAAAGTGCACGCGAATTTGGTGGGTGCGGCCCGTTTCCAATTTGCATTCCACCACCGTCGCAAAACCGAAGCGCTCCAAAACCTTGTAATGAGTCACAGCATGCTTGCCGCGGGAACCGTCTTGCACCACCTGCCGGATTTTGCGGTCCCGCAGACTGCGATCGATGTGGGCCGTGATGGTGCCCTCGTCCTGGGCCAGGTCTCCCCACACAATGGCGGTGTACCGACGGTCCGTGGACCGGTCAAAAAACTGCTTGGCCAAGTGGGTCATGGCGTAGTCGTTGACGGCGACCACCAGCAACCCGCTGGTGTTTTTGTCGATGCGGTGCACCAGACCCGGACGCTCCCGGTCCGACGCGTGCGGAAGTTCCTGGAACAGGTACATCAGTCCATTCACCAACGTGCCGGAATAATGGCCGTAGGCCGGATGCACCACCATGCCCGCGGCCTTGTTGACCACCACAAAGTCGGCATCGTGGTAGACCACTTCCAGGTTCAAATCTTCGGGGAGCAGTTCGATCTCGCGCGGAGGGCGCGTGAGGACCACCGCTACAATTTGGCCCGGCAGCACCCGGTGGTTGCTTTTCACCGGCTTGCCGTCCACGCGGATGGCGCCTGCTTCTGCCGCCTGTTGGATCTTGTTGCGGGAAATCCCGTTCAAAAAATTGAACAGAAACTTGTCCACGCGCAGCGGACGTTGGCCGGATTCTGCCGTGAATCGAAAATGCTCAAAAAGCTCCTCTTCTTCTTCCAAATCGACCGTTGCTCCCGCTGCATCCATTGGAGCTTCGGGTTGCGCGTCCCACTCGGGAAATTCCCCCGACACCGAGTCGGCAGGTCCATTTTTTTCTATCATTCGGGAAGGTGCATCCAGCGGGTAGACCGAACGCCCTGGGGGAAATGCACCCGAACAGTGTACATCCCGGCGGGCCAATCGGACACCTCAATTGCTCGGCCGTACGGACCGTCGTACAGGCGTATGCCTTGTAAATTTAAAACTTCAACCCCGGTGGGCGCTGCTGCTTCTTCCTGCGAAACGCGAACATGCAAAACGTTCGCGCCCGGATTGGGATAAGCAACTACTTGACCCAAAGCAGGTTCCACAGATTTCTCCGGCTGACCCAAATCCAAGGGAAGGGCGTTGAAAAAGGGACGCATCCGCAACCGGCCTTGAAACAAGGACGTGTACCAAATGCCCGGCTCGCCGTATACATTAGGCACTAAGGGTGTCGAATTGACGTCGAAACCCACGTGCATAGGGGCAATTCCGTCCTGCTCCCAGCCCAAAAAGACGGTATTGGGAAGGGCCAGGCCCACCGTGTCCAAAATGTAGTGCACCAGCACGTCCGGACCCCAGCTGTAGTCGGGGGTGTACACCGAGTCCGACCGGTAAATCAAATTACCCGGCAGGGTGTTGTTGGCCTCCCAAACGCAAATCCGAAAGCCCTGCTGCGTGGCATCCACACCGGCTGGCACAAAGGCGAGGTCCACCCCACGCAGGGTGTCGTTCGCACGGTACAGCGGGGTGTACATGGCCACCTTGGCCCCAAAAATGTTTTGTACGCCGTAGGCCCGTTCCGACGTTCCGTCGTCCCACCCGTAGCGGTTCTCAAAACGCTGGAGGTGGCGCAGGGTGTCGTTGGACAAAATGCCCACATTCTCCCCGTCGAACCAGACGGTGGATTGCAAGGTGTACGGTTCGGTAAAATCGGTGGAATACGGCTGCACATTCAGTCCATAGGCCTGATTGCTGTTGTGCACCAAATTGGAAATTACCGGCACTACCAGGCGCTTGTGGACCGTGTCCACTCCGCGTTCAATGACATGCTTGCCCAGGTTCAAGCTCCAGCCCCCCACCGGAACCGGGCCGTTTCGGCGGTATTCCAAGGCGTATTCTTGGTCGATCATGGGGGCAATGGGAAGCCAATAAGGCACTTCCGAATAATCGTTAAGCAAGGACGGGTGCGGCTTGGTCCAGGCAGGGTCTTCCAAAACCGTGTCTGCGGCCGTTCGGTTGGCGCCTACAAAAACATGGTCGACCAACCAATGGTCAAAGGCCCCGCCGCGCGCTCCTCGCGCGCCCACCCGAAACCGAAAACCGTTCTTCGTAGCCCAGGGAGCAGGCACCGGCACCGACGCCCACCGCCATTGGTCCACCGGCAAGCCACCGGCACGGCTCCACACCCGCAACCAACTGCTGTCTGCCGGATTCCAAAAATCCACCAGCAGCGAATCGTCGGTCTCGGTGGGATCCCCCGTGCCTCCGGCCTGGTACAAAAACGTGAGCACCACATTGGCCCGGGTGCGCAAATCCAAAAAAGGCGAAGTCAATACGTCGGTCAGCGAGTCCGACCCCAGAGATCCGGCTTTGTAAGGGCGTCCGTAGGTGTCCAGTCCGTCAAAAACCGCTTGGCCCACGCTCCGCGCCTCGATGGCCCAAGTAGAACCCACTTGGACCTTGCGGTCTGCCCAGCGCCAGGTTCCGCTGCGGGAAAAGTCGTCGGCAAACGGCAAAGAAAGGGTGTCCGAACTCAGGGTTTTGAACGCCAATGGCGCCGGTACAGCACCTTTTCCGCCGGGTGCTGCGTATGTCGGCAGTGCCTGGGGCATAAGCAACTGCTCCACCGGCTGTGCCACCAAACCCATCGTCGCACCGGCAACGGCCGAAAAGAAGAAAAATTTTAGCCCGCGCATCACAGCGATTTTTCCAGCCAAAGGTCCACGGATTCTCCAGCGCGCACGGTACTCCCCGCCGCCGGCTCGGAGCGCACCACGCGGGCACCTGCGGTGTCTTGGTCGCCGGGCAATTGCACCAGTCCCGCCACCAAATTCAACTCCAACAACATGCGTTCTGCTTGCATCCAAGACAATCCTTCCAGGTTCGGCAGTCCAAATTCACTGGCGCCCACACCGCCACTGACCACCAAATCGATAACGCTTCCGTAGCCCAATTTGGTATCCGGTGCCAAGGGTTTTCCTTGGAACTGGATGGCCAAGACCATATCCGTCGAAACGTCGGGTTGCCGGGTCACGGTGCCAACTACGAAGCCGCGCGAAAGCAGGTCGTAGGTGGCCCGGGAGAGGGATTTATCCAAAACCGCCGGAAGGGCTACCAGCGCTGGACGGGACCGGTTTAGGGTCAATTTGATGGTCCGACCGCCTTTTACCGCGGTGCCGGGGCGGGGGTATTGGTCCAAAACCGCACCCGGAGAAACTTTTTGCGAATACGTGCTGGAGTCCATCACCTCGCCTTCCAATCCGGCCTCTTCCAAAGCATCCAGGGCCTGGTCCAGCGTCAAGTACGACACATCGGGCACGGCTGTAAGCCTTCCGTGGCCGGTTGCCAACTTGAGCATCCAGTTCAGTCCGGTTGCCACAACGACCGCCAAAAGCAGCGCCACCACCGCATTGGCCACAAAGGTTTTGCTCTTAAAAAAGCCACTCCATCGCATGGCACCAAAGATACCTATCTTTGGCCTATGCAGCGCTACCGCATTGGCGTCCTCATGGGCGGAAGTTCCAGCGAGGTCGAGATCTCCTTACAAAGTGGCCAGGCCGTTTTTGAACACCTGGACCGCAACCTGTTTGAACCCTACCGGGTGCACCTCTTGCCCTCTGGCTGGACCGTTTTGGACGACGAAGGGCACGCCCACCCCATTGACCGGAACGATTTTTCGTTCGAACGCTCGGGGCAAAAAATTCATTTCGACGCCTTGTTCAATGCCATCCACGGTAAACCTGGGGAAGACGGCACCCTGCAAGGGTACTTGGATCTGCTCAACCTGCCGTATACAGGCTGTTCCACCTTGGAAATGGCCCTGACCTTTGATAAAGCCGCCTGCAACATCCAGGCCGCGGCCCTCGGCATTCGCACGTCGCCTTCCGTCCACACCCCGGCCCTCGCGGATCCGGCGGCTGTGCGCCGCGCCTGCGACCAAAAAGGACTGCGCCTGCCTGTTTTTGTAAAACCGACGCGCAGCGGCTCCTCTTTTGGCGTCTCCAAAGTGGACCGCTGGGACGACCTGGCTGCCGCCCTGGTGGCTGCCGGCGCAGAAAATTCCCACGCCCTGGTGGAACAAGGCGTCTTGGGAACCGAAGTGGGCTGCGGTGTTGCCCGGCTCAACGGCGTTGCTACGGTACTGGAAATCACGGAAATCGTCTCCGAAAATGCCTTTTTTGACTACGAAGCCAAGTACCAGGGAGCTTCGCAAGAAATCACCCCCGCCCGGCTGCCCAAGGCCACTTCCGAAGAAATCCGGGACATGGCCCTGCACCTGTACGAAGGCCTGAACCTCAAAGGCGTGGTGCGCTGCGACTTCATTGTAGAACAAGCCAGCGGACGCCCTACCCTCATCGAAATCAATTCCGTGCCCGGACTCGGCCCTGCCAGCATTGTGCCGCAGCAAGTGGTCGCCAGCGGCCGCACCCTCACCGACTTTTTCACCCTCTTGCTCCACGAAACCCTGCGAGATGCCCAAAACCGCGCTTTTTCCCGGGTCCTTTGACCCTTTTACCCTGGGCCACGAGGACATCGTGCGCCGGGCGCTTCCCCTATTCGACGGTTTGTACATCGGCATAGGCGAAAACCAAGACAAGCGCTACCAGTACACCCTGGAAGAACGCATGGCCATGGTGCAGGCGCTTTACGCCAACGAGCCCAAAATCCAAGTAGTTTCTTACAGCGGACTCACCGTGCATTTTGCCCACACCCTGGGCGTGCAATTCCTGCTGCGCGGCATCCGCAATCCGTCGGACTTCGAGTTTGAAAAATCCATTGCCCAAGCCAACCGGCAAATGGTACCCGACCTGGACACCGTTTTCCTCCTGACCACCGCCCGGTACGCCTACATATCGTCCTCCATTGTGCGCGACGTCATCCGCCACGGCGGCGATGCTTCGGTATTCCTCCCCGACGGATTGCAGTTACCGGCCCGCCCGTAACCTTTGCAAACGGAGCGACAGCACAAGACTGAATTCAAAAGAAACGCCCCAAAGGCACTCCCCTCTTCTTCCTCCCTACCTCCGGGACAATCCGGCTGCAAAAGCAGCCTCTTCCACCTCCTTGAGGGTGGCATAGGACGCCTCCGCCAGAAACCAGCAGTCCTCTTGGGGCACCCACTCGGCGCGGGAAATCCGCTCTTCTTTTTGCGGCGTCAAGACCGGCACTCCGTCCACCTCCATCGCGTACCAATGGGTCGTTTTGACAGCAATCTGGCCGTTCAAAGGGTACCGGTGGACCGTCTGGCAAAGCGGAGCAACCAGGCGAACTCCCTGAATGCCACACTCTTCCTCCACCTCCCGGACGGCGCAAGATTCCAAGCTTTCGCCGGACTCCAATTTTCCTTTGGGAAGGTCCCATTGGCCCAACCGGTGGATCCATAAGACGTCGCGGTCGGCATTCAACACCCAGCCACCGGCTGCCGTCAAAGCAATTTCTTTTGCAATAGGTTCGTTGTCCATGAAGATGTAATTTTGCAACCATGCTAGTCAACCCTACTGCGGCTGCCCAAACGGCCGAATTCTTACTGCAAATTAAAGCCATTCAACTCCGCCCCGAAAATCCCTTTACCTGGGCGTCGGGATGGAAATCGCCCATTTACACCGATAACCGGATGGCCCTCAGCTATCCACCGGTCCGAAACTTTTTGCGCGAGCAAATGGTGGCTGCCATCCAAACCCACTTTCCGTCGGTCGAAGTGATTGCCGGTGTGGCCACAGGAGCCATCGCCCTGGCGGCCTTGGTGGCCCAAGATTTGGGATTGCCCATGGTGTACGTGCGTCCGACCGCCAAAGAACACGGACGGCAAAACCAGGTGGAAGGCCATTTGGAAGGACACCGCCGCGTCGTCGTAGTGGAAGACCTGATTTCAACCGGAAAAAGCTCGTTGGCAGCCGTCGAAGCCTTGCGCCAGCAGTATGCCCAGGTGCTCGGTATGGTTGGGATTTTCACCTACGGGTTTCCCCAGGCCGACGAAGCCTTTGCTGAAGCGGAGTGCCC
>Ga0164293_10005567_pt1 | contig 10713 bp, 5 predicted proteins | sample GEODES118metaG_FD_111487 | JGI IMG/M metagenome (GOLD analysis project Ga0164293, IMG submission 111487) | Eutrophic lake water microbial communities from Lake Mendota, Wisconsin, USA - GEODES118 metaG | ecosystem: Environmental > Aquatic > Freshwater > Lake | place: USA: Lake Mendota, Wisconsin...
CGGATGGTTTAAGTTGTTTAAGTTATACTGTAACCTATCAAGTAGGTGGCGGTGATTTATATTTTGATTACAATGATTGCTCGGGTGCTTTAGTAAGTGTGGGGCCTGTAACAAGTGGTTCTTTAACATTTTGTGCGCTTAGTTTCGGGAGTTCTCCCAGCATAGTTATAATTTCGGGTAATGCTACGATTTTAAGTAACGGAGTTTGCGTAGGCACAAGTGGTTTATCTGGTTTAAGCGGAACAGGAACATCAGGACTTTCAGGTCTTAGTGGAATAGGAACATCAGGTCTTTCTGGTTTATCAGGTATTAGTGGTACAAACGGAACTTCAGGTTTATCAGGTTTAGAAGGTACATCAGGTTTATCTGGTTTAAGCGGAATAGGAACTTCAGGTATTTCAGGTCTAAGTGGAATTAGTACATCAGGCTTATCAGGTATAAGTGGTTTAGAAGGTAATTCAGGCTTAAGTGGTTTATCAGGTACATCAGGTTTAAGTGGTACATTAGGTATTTCAGGATTAAGTGGTTTATCAGGAACTAGTGGTGATTCAGGTCTTTCAGGTCTATCAGGTTTAAGTGGTAATTCAGGTCTAAGTGGTACCTCAGGTCTTTTAGGTAATTCAGGTCTTTCAGGTTTAGAAGGTACATCTGGTTTAAGTGGAATAGGAACTTCAGGCTTATCAGGTATAAGTGGCTTATCAGGTACATCAGGTATAAATGGTATTTCAGGTTTAGAAGGTACTTCAGGATTAAGTGGAATAGGAACATCAGGTCTTTCAGGTACTTCAGGTTTAAGTGGTGAAAGTGGTTTATCAGGTATAAATGGCACGTCAGGACTTTCAGGTGTATCAGGCATCTCAGGTCTAAGTGGTACTAATGGAGAGTCAGGTTTAAGTGGATTAAGTGGTACAGTAGGTACTTCAGGTATAAGTGGTTTATCCGGTCTAGAAGGTATATCAGGTTTAAGTGGTACATCAGGTTTAAATGGTACTTCAGGTATTTCTGGTTTAAGTGGCACTTTAGGTTTATCAGGTATAAGTGGCTTATCAGGTTTAGATGGCAATTCAGGTCTTTCAGGACTTTCAGGTTTAAGTGGCTTAAATAGTACATCAGGTTTATCAGGTTTAAGTGGTATTTCAGGTATAAACGGTGACTCAGGTCTTTCAGGTCTAAGTGGTACATCTGGAATTTCAGGAACATCAGGATTGTCAGGTATATCAGGTATAAACGGTGACTCAGGTCTTTCAGGCTTGTCAGGTACAAGTGGTATTTCTGGTTTAAGTGGTACATTAGGTATATCTGGTTTATCAGGTACATCAGGTATTTCAGGATTAAATGGTGACTCAGGTCTTTCAGGTGTAAGTGGTTTATCAGGTCTCTTAGGTACATCAGGTATTTCAGGTCTAGAAGGTATATCAGGAATTTCAGGTTTATTAGGAACTTCAGGTATAAGTGGATTAAGTGGTACTTTAGGTGTAAGTGGTCTATCAGGTATTTCAGGTTTAGAAGGTACATCAGGAATTTCAGGTTTAAGTGGTACAGTAGGTACCTCAGGCCTATCAGGTTTAAGCGGCACATCAGGTATATCAGGTATAAATGGTGACTCAGGTCTTTCAGGATTATCAGGCATCTCAGGTACAAATGGTATTTCTGGTTTAAATGGCATATCAGGTTTATCAGGTGAAAGTGGTTTATCCGGCTTATCAGGTACATTAGGACTTTCAGGATTATCAGGTACAAGTGGCATTTCAGGATTATCAGGTGAATTAGGTTTATCCGGGTTAAGTGGTACATCAGGTTTATCAGGAACGAGCGGCATTTCAGGTTTATTAGGTACTTCAGGTTTAAGTGGTACATCAGGTCTTTCAGGTTTATCAGGAACTTTAGGTATAAGTGGATTAAGTGGTGAGTCTGGCTTGTCTGGAACTTCAGGCTTATCAGGTTTAAATGGTACATCAGGACTTTCTGGTTTATCAGGTACAAGCGGTATCTCAGGTACAAGCGGTATATCAGGCTTAAGTGGTACATCAGGTTTAGGATTCACAGCACAAACTGTTGGTCAATCTTTTGTAACTAATGGTTCTTTAGTAGGTACAAATATTAATTTTTATGTTGCTGATTACGGAGCATTTGCAGTAGGTAATTTTATTAATTTAGTTGACCAAACTAGTGGTAGTACATTCTACTATAATGGTAAAATAACATTAATTCAATTTGCTGGAGGATTTGGATGGGCTATCCATATGGATGTGTTAGGTTATGGTGGAACACCAATTTCATCTCCATCTAATAGTTGGTTAATGGAATTAACAGGAGCAACGGGTACATCAGGAATTTCAGGCTTAAGTGGCTCATCTGGTCTTTCAGGTGTATCCGGTTTATCAGGAGAATCAGGTCTTTCAGGTATATCAGGAACTTCAGGACTTTCAGGCTTATCCGGTTTATCTGGTTTAAGTGGTATAGGTACATCAGGTATATCAGGACTTTCAGGTATGTCAGGTACCTCAGGTTTAAGCGGTTTATCAGGACTTTCTGGTATAGATGGTATATCAGGTCTTTCAGGAATATCAGGCTTATCAGGATTAAGTGGCACCTCAGGATTGTCAGGTACAAGCGGTATTTCAGGCTTATCAGGTGAATCAGGCATTTCAGGATTATCAGGAACATTAGGTATAAGTGGTTTAAGTGGCACATCAGGTCTTTCAGGTTTATTAGGTGAAAGTGGTTTATCCGGTCTTAGTGGTACCTTAGGTCTCTCAGGCTTAAGTGGTGAATCAGGTTTATCAGGTACAAGCGGTATTTCAGGTTTAAGTGGTACTTCAGGCATATCAGGTTTATCAGGTGAATCAGGTTTATCTGGTCTATCAGGTTTAAGTGGTACTTCAGGTTTATTAGGAACAAGTGGCATTTCAGGCCTATCAGGTGAAAGCGGATTATCTGGTCTATCAGGTACAAGCGGTATTTCAGGTCTAAGCGGTACATCAGGTTTATCAGGTGATTCAGGACTTTCTGGTTTAAGTGGTTTATCAGGTACAAGTGGAATATCTGGTCTAAGTGGTACTTTAGGTATAAGTGGCTTAAGTGGTGACTCAGGTCTTTCAGGATTATCAGGATTATCAGGTACATCAGGATTTTCAGGTTTAAGTGGTATATCAGGACTTTCAGGAATTGATGGTACATCAGGTCTTTCAGGATTATCAGGTACAAGCGGTATTTCAGGACTTTCAGGTTTATCAGGTGAATTAGGTTTAAGTGGTTTATCCGGCTTAAGTGGCTCATCAGGTATTTCAGGTATAAATGGTGACTCAGGTCTTTCAGGTTTAAGTGGTACTTCAGGCATATCAGGATTAAGTGGTACTTCAGGTACATCAGGTTTATCAGGTACAAGCGGTATTTCAGGTCTATCAGGTGAAAGTGGTTTATCAGGATTATTAGGTTTATCAGGTTTATCAGGTATAAACGGTATTTCAGGTTTATCAGGTATTTCAGGTTTAAGCGGTGAATCCGGCTTATCAGGTACAAGTGGTACTTCAGGACTTTCAGGTTTAAGTGGTACATCTGGTTTATTAGGAGAGTCAGGATTGTCAGGTACAAGTGGTATTTCAGGCATAAATGGTAATTCAGGTTTGTCCGGGTTAAATGGTACATCAGGCTTAAGTGGTTTATCAGGTACATCAGGCATCTCAGGATTAAGTGGTGAATCAGGTTTATCCGGAACATTAGGTATATCAGGTTTATCAGGTCTTTCAGGACTTAGTGGTTTAGAAGGTACATCAGGTCTTTCAGGACTAAGTGGCACTTCAGGACTTAGTGGTTTAGAAGGTACGTCAGGTCTCTCAGGACTAAGTGGCACTTCAGGACTTAGTGGTTTAGAAGGTACGTCAGGTCTCTCAGGACTAAGTGGTATATCAGGAACATCAGGTATAAGTGGTCTTAATGGAGAAGCTCAATCTGGAGCATCAGGTACAAGTGGTATTTCAGGATTAAGTGGTAATGTAGGAACATCAGGACTTTCAGGTCTAAGTGGTACAGTTGGTACTTCAGGCTTATCAGGTCTTTCAGGTACTAATGGTACAAACGGAGAATCAGGATTAAGTGGTTTAAGTGGTACAATAGGTACTAGTGGTCTTTCAGGTTTAAGTGGAGCATCAGGAACAGGAGGTGGAAGTGGTACTTCAGGTCTTTCAGGTTTATCAGGTATAGATGGAACATCAGGTTTAAGTGGTACTTCAGGTATTGAAGGAATATCAGGACTTTCAGGTATAAGCGGCTTATCAGGTACATCAGGACTTTCAGGTCTTTCAGGTACATCAGGTTTAGATGGTACCGGAGGAACATCAGGTTTAAGTGGTACAAGTGGTCTATCAGGCTTAAGTGGTATTAGTGGCTTAAGTGGCACAAGTGGTCTTTCAGGAACATCAGGTTTAGATGGTACAGGAGGAACTAGTGGTTTAAGTGGTACATCAGGATTATCAGGAACATCAGGTTTATCTGGTCAAAGTGGTCTTTCAGGAACATCAGGACTTTCAGGTGAATCAGGTTTATCAGGTCAATCAGGTATAAATGGAACTTCAGGTTTAAGTGGTATTAGTGGTTTAAGTGGTACAAGCGGTTTATCAGGTATAAGTGGTTTAGATGGTACAGGAGGAACTTCAGGATTAAGTGGTACTAGTGGTTTAAGTGGTACAAGTGGTCTATCAGGAATATCAGGTATTGATGGAACATCAGGACTAAGTGGTTTATCAGGAACTAGTGGCTTAAGTGGTACAAGTGGTCTTTTAGGTACATCAGGTTTATCTGGTATCTCAGGATTAAGTGGTGAATCAGGTTTAAGTGGATTAAGTGGTACTATAGGAACTTCAGGCATCTCAGGATTAAGTGGTACTTCAGGTATAAGTGGTACAAATGGAGAATCAGGATTAAGTGGTTTATCAGGTTTAAGTGGTACAAGTGGCATTTCAGGTTTATCAGGTATAAGCGGTATTGATGGAACTTCAGGATTAAGTGGTACATCTGGTTTAAGTGGTCTTTCAGGTATAAATGGAACTTCAGGTTTATCAGGTATATCAGGTTTATCAGGTGAAAGTGGTTTATCAGGTTTAAGTGGTACTTTAGGTTTATCAGGTCTTTCAGGCCAATCAGGTATTTCAGGTTTATCAGGAACTTCAGGTATAAGTGGTACAAACGGAGAATCAGGATTAAGTGGTACTTCAGGTCTTTCAGGAACAATAGGAACTTCAGGACTTTCAGGACTAAGTGGAATCTCAGGAACTAATGGTACAAGTGGAGAGTCAGGTCTATCAGGTTTAAGTGGTACAGTAGGAACAAGCGGTCTGTCAGGATTAAGCGGTATATCAGGCTTATCAGGTACATCAGGAATTTCAGGATTAAGTGGTACTTCAGGTACAAATGGTGAATCAGGACTAAGTGGAATTTCAGGTCTTTCAGGAACAATAGGTACAAGTGGTATCTCAGGCTTATCAGGTACATCAGGTATTTCAGGTCTAAGTGGTACAGTTGGCACATCAGGACTTTCAGGCACATCAGGCTTATCAGGTATATCAGGTACTCTAGCTTTAACAGGTACAACAGATAATGGTGTGATTACTTATATAAGTTCTTCAAATTCAGGACAAGTAGAAGCTAATTTTACATTTAATGGTACTAGTTTATCATTAACAGGAAGTCTTACTTCATCAGGAGACATAACAGCACCTTATATTTCCGCATCAAGTGGTATATATGATAATTCAGGAGCAGCCGCTATACAATTTGTATATATATCATCATCTAAATTATTGACATATATAACACCTTTAACAGATGGTGATATACTCCAGTATAGTGGAAGTGTGATGACTGGTTCAAATCTTATTGACGGAGGTACATTCTAGGTATATTTATACGAGACCTATATAGGTATCCTTTATATAAACCATAGATATGGCCCAAAAAATAAAATTACGCAGAAGTTCTGTAGCAGGGAATGCCCCTACTACAACCCAATTAGAACTGGGAGAGTTAGCTATCAATACAAATGATGGTAAAATATATTTTGAAAAATCATCTTCAGTAGGAGAATCAATTCAACAAATAGTTGTAACAGATGCTTGGATTACAGGGTCAGTTAATGTATCAGGATCAATTGCTGTATCAGGTAGTGTAACCTTTCCTAATATTCCTCAAGGTACAACTGAAACTAATATTGTATTAAAAGACTCTAATGGTAATTTAGTTTATAGATCAGATTTAAATATATCAGGTCTATCTGGTCTTTCAGGTACTTCAGGATTAAGTGGAACAAGTGGACTATCAGGTCAATCAGGACTTTCAGGTGCAAGTGGTTTATCAGGTACATCAGGTATTGATGGTACAAGTGGATTATCAGGCTTAAGTGGTACTTCAGGACTTTCAGGAACATCAGGTCAAAATGGTGCTTCAGGTCAGGTTGGTACAAGCGGTTTAAGTGGAACTTCAGGTTTATCAGGTGTATCAGGTACAAGTGGCTTAAGTGGCACTTCAGGTATAGATGGTACTTCAGGTTTAAGTGGTACATCAGGTCTTTCAGGAACATCAGGTCAAAATGGTACTTCAGGACAAGTAGGAACAAGTGGCTTAAGTGGTACATCAGGTCTATCAGGAACATCAGGTATAGATGGTACTTCAGGTCTTTCAGGTACATCAGGTATAAGTGGTAGAAGTGGTATTTCAGGTTTATCAGGTACATCTGGTTTATCCGGTGATTCTGGTTTATCAGGTTTATCAGGTACTTCAGGGTTAAGTGGTATTTCAGGAACAAATGCTGGTATAACATCTTATACCAATCCAGGTAATGACCGTGTTATAACATCAGTAAATGCAAGTACAATAAATTCTGAAGCTAATTTAACATTTAATGGTTCACTTTTAAGAGTATCATCTTCAATACGGATTACTAGTGGTTCTGAAAGTTTTGACATAAATCAAGGAGCAAATCCTACCCAATCAATAGCTATTGGTGGTACTATATTAACAAATAATACAATAGGACAATTAAATATTGGTATAGGTGATGGAGCTCTTACAAACAATACTACAGGTCAAGAAAATACTGCTATTGGTTTATATGCATTACAAGTAAACTCAACTGGCAATTATAATGTAGCTGTAGGTAATTTAGCTTTACAAAATACATCAGGTAGTAATAATACAGCACTTGGATATTCAGCAGGAGGTGGTGGAGGTGTTGATTCATCAACATCAGCTTCAGTATTTATAGGTTATAATACTACTCCTAATAGTAATAATCAAGTTAACCAAATTGTTATAGGAGCAGATGCTGGAGGTAATGGTTCTAACACAACAGTAATAGGTAATTCAAATACTGTTAGTACACAATTACGAGGAACTATAACAGGTTCAGGAGTAAAATTAACAGCTATACCAGTAGGTACAACTGAAGATAGAATATTAGTATCAAATAATTCAGGAAATATATTCTATAGAACTAATTTAAGTCTATCAGGTTCATCTGGTTTATCAGGAACTTCAGGATTAAGTGGTACTTCAGGTTTATCAGGACAATCAGGAATCTCAGGTTTAGAAGGTATATCAGGTTTAAGTGGTCGTTCAGGTTTATCCGGTCTCTCAGGTTTATCCGGTGTTGATGGAATTTCTGGTATATCAGGTTTAAGTGGTCAAGTTGGAACTTCAGGTCAAGTTGGAACAAGTGGTATTTCAGGTTTAAGTGGTGCAGTAGGCACATCGGGTATCTCAGGTCTAAGTGGTCAAATAGGCGCTTCAGGACAAATTGGAACTTCAGGCTTAAGTGGATTAAGCGGTCAAGTAGGAGCATCAGGACAAATTGGTACTTCAGGATTAAGTGGTACTTCAGGTCTATCAGGAACATCAGGACAAGTAGGTGCTTCAGGCCAAGTAGGAACTTCAGGCTTAAGCGGTACGTCAGGATTAAGTGGCACAAGTGGTCTTTCAGGAACATCAGGTCAAAATGGGGCTTCAGGTCAAGTAGGAACATCAGGTCTTTCAGGCCAATCAGGTATAAATGGTACAAGTGGTTTAAGTGGAACTTCAGGCTTATCAGGCACAAGTGGTTTATCAGGAACTTCAGGACAAAATGGTGCCTCAGGTCAAGTCGGAACTTCAGGTCTTTCAGGCACAAGTGGTATTTCAGGTACATCGGGTATCTCAGGTCAATCAGGACAAGTTGGAGCATCAGGCCAAATAGGAACAAGTGGTTTAAGTGGTACATCAGGTTTATCAGGTACAAGTGGTCTTTCAGGTCAATCAGGCCAAGTAGGAGCCTCAGGACAAGTTGGTACTTCAGGTTTAAGTGGTACAAGTGGTTTAAGCGGTACTTCAGGACTTTCAGGCACAAGTGGTATATCAGGAGCTTCAGGCAAAGTTGGAGCATCAGGCCAAATTGGAACATCAGGACTTTCAGGAACTTCAGGTTTATCAGGTCAATCAGGTATTAATGGTGCCTCAGGCCAAGTTGGTACTTCAGGCTTAAGTGGTACTAGTGGCTTAAGTGGTACTTCTGGTTTAAGTGGTACAAGCGGTTTATCAGGAACATCAGGTCAAAATGGAGCTTCGGGTCAAGTTGGTACAAGCGGTTTATCAGGAACATCAGGACTTTCAGGTACATCAGGTCAAGTAGGTGCATCAGGTCAAGTAGGAACAAGTGGTATTTCAGGTCTAAGTGGCCAAGTTGGTGCCTCAGGACAAGTAGGAGCATCAGGTCAAGTAGGAACAAGCGGTATATCAGGACTTTCAGGCCAATCAGGTCAAATTGGCGCTTCAGGCCAAATAGGTACAAGTGGTATTTCAGGACTAAGTGGTACAAGTGGCATATCAGGTTTAAGTGGCACATCAGGTATATCAGGACTTTCAGGCCAATCAGGTCAAGTAGGCGCTTCAGGACAAGTAGGAACAAGTGGTATTTCAGGCCTAAGTGGCCAAGTAGGCGCTTCAGGCCAAGTAGGTACATCAGGTATAAGTGGTTTAAGTGGTCAAGTTGGCGCATCGGGTCAAGTAGGTGCTTCAGGCCAAGTTGGAACTAGTGGCATTTCAGGTTTATCAGGACAATCAGGTCAAGTTGGTACATCAGGCCAAATAGGAACATCAGGTATAAGTGGTCTTTCAGGTCAAGTCGGCGCTTCAGGACAAGTCGGAGCATCAGGACAAGTTGGAACATCAGGACTTTCAGGTCAAGTAGGTGCTTCAGGACAAGTCGGAGCCTCAGGACAGGTGGGTACAAGTGGTCTTTCAGGCCAAGTTGGCGCCTCAGGTCAAGTAGGTGCATCAGGTCAAGTTGGTACAAGTGGTATTTCAGGTTTAAGTGGCCAAGTAGGAGCATCAGGTCAAGTAGGAACAAGCGGTATATCAGGACTTTCAGGCCAATCAGGTCAAGTCGGTGCTTCAGGTCAAGTTGGAACTAGTGGCATAAGTGGATTAAGCGGTCAAGTCGGTGCTTCAGGCCAAGTTGGAGCATCAGGACAAGTAGGTACTTCAGGACTTTCAGGCCAAGTTGGTGCTTCAGGCCAAGTCGGCGCTTCAGGCGCAGTAGGTGCTTCAGGTGCTGTAGGTATTTCAGGACTTTCAGGCCAAGTAGGAGCATCAGGACAGGTAGGTACAAGTGGCCTTTCAGGTCAAGTAGGTGCTTCAGGTCAAGTAGGTGCTTCAGGTCAAGTTGGAACAAGTGGTCTTTCAGGCTTAAGCGGTCAAGTTGGTGCGTCAGGACAAGTTGGAGCATCAGGCCAAGTTGGAACTAGTGGCATAAGTGGATTAAGCGGTCAAGTCGGTGCTTCAGGCCAAGTTGGTGCTTCAGGACAAGTCGGAGCTTCAGGAGCAGTAGGTGCTTCAGGACAAGTAGGAGCGTCAGGTCAAGTTGGAACAAGTGGTCTCTCAGGACAAGTTGGTGCTTCAGGACAGGTAGGAGCATCAGGTCAAGTTGGTACATCAGGTTTATCAGGAACATCAGGTCTTTCGGGTTTAGTAGGTCCTGTAGCAGGATCAGCAAACCAAGTGGTTTATAAAAATGGATCTAATGTAGCTGCAGGTTCAAATAACTTTAGTTTTGAGGACGTAACTCAAGTTTTATTTGTAAGTGGAAGTATTGCATCAGCAACTAAGATGACTACTCCAAATATTAGATTAAATAATGTAGGAGCAGGAAGTACTGAAAATAAAATTTTATTATTAGATGCATCAAATGATATAGTATATAGAACTGATTTATCTTTATCTGGTTTATCAGGTACATCAGGTTTATCAGGTCAATCAGGCCAAGTTGGTGCTTCAGGACAGGTAGGAGCATCAGGTCAAGTAGGTGCCTCAGGCCAAGTTGGAACATCTGGTTTAAGTGGTCAAGTCGGAGCTTCAGGTCAAGTCGGAGCTTCAGGACAGGTAGGTACTTCAGGTCTCTCAGGACAAGTTGGTGCTTCAGGCCAAGTAGGCGCCTCAGGACAAGTAGGAGCTTCAGGACAAGTAGGAACAAGTGGTCTCTCAGGACAAGTTGGTGCTTCAGGTCAAGTTGGAGCTTCAGGCCAAGTTGGTACTTCAGGTCTAAGTGGTCAAGTTGGAGCTTCAGGTCAAGTCGGTGCTTCAGGACAGGTAGGTACTTCAGGTCTCTCAGGACAAGTAGGAGCATCAGGTCAAGTAGGCGCTTCAGGCCAAGTAGGCGCCTCAGGACAAGTCGGTGCTTCAGGACAGGTA
>Ga0164293_10005571_pt1 | contig 10713 bp, 16 predicted proteins | sample GEODES118metaG_FD_111487 | JGI IMG/M metagenome (GOLD analysis project Ga0164293, IMG submission 111487) | Eutrophic lake water microbial communities from Lake Mendota, Wisconsin, USA - GEODES118 metaG | ecosystem: Environmental > Aquatic > Freshwater > Lake | place: USA: Lake Mendota...
AAAAAGTTGCAGGTTCTTCAAGAGTTTTTAGGTCTACCTATGGTTACAAATTTGGTAAAAATAAAGGTTGGGTTAAAAAACTTGTTGATTATTTGGATAAAGGAAAGATAGGAACAAAACTAGATTTCCTCACAGATATTGGTTATTTAGAAAAAATAACTCAAGACGGTAAAACACAATTTAGAAAAAGTAAACTTGGTTTTCTATATAATCCTCGAGACTTAAGAGGTCAACATTCTTCATTCTTTGCCGCAGCAAAAAATGCTGGAATTTTAAATTATAGAAAAATAGGAAAAGATTATTTCCTCATCAAAGGTCCAAATTTTGAGGCCTTCAAAGAAGGTAAGCTCAAGGCTCTTTAGATAACCTTCGAAAGTAGATATATAATCCAAAAAACAACCCCGCAACACAATACAAAACGAAGTTTGCGCTCCATAAACTTCCTGTCAGTAATATTAGGGAGTATTGAACGGCATCGAATCCAAAAGGATTGAAAAATAACGCGAGCATTAAAAATACCTGTGATAGGTTGTCTTGGAGGCTCCTTCTCCACGTTTTCATTCTTTTCACCATCTTCCATATGTAGGTATTTAAAATTTATGCGAATTCCGCGTTGTTTTTTATATAAATACATTATCTTTGTGATATGGAAAAATTTAATGACAAAGAGGCATTCAAAACTTGGGTCAAACAGAAAACTGAGACCAAAGAAGAGAGATATGCTCGTGTCAAAGAATATTGGAAAACTCGAGGTCCGTTTAAGGATAAAAACGATATTCCACAATTACCAATAGTAGATAAAGAAGAATGGGAACAGTTTTATATCCCAAAATTAATTGAGTTGGGTGCAATTCCAAAAAAAGACTTGGTTGTTGGCGAGTATTACATTGGTGACCACAGGTGTACAGGAATTGCGAGATGGAATGGTGATGTGTTTGAATATTGGAAATGGGAGTTTTTTCCTATGGAAGACGAATGTAACCATTTTGAAGATGATAATGGATTTGCCCTTTTTGTCCCAATAGGAATTGGGACTAAAGAAGAATTTGATAAATATGGTTATGACGCATGGCTAAAAGAAAAAGAAAAAAAGAATTGATATGAAAGTTATATTTTTAGACCATGACGGAGTAATATGCTTATCTACTGAGTGGGGTGGTCGCCATAAAAAACAAAAGGAATGGGGCGGACGAAAATTGTCTATGACAAATAGTGAAGTCCCTTTAGATTGTAGATTTGATAACTTCAATAAAAAGGCAATCAAAATCTTAAATGAAATCTTAGAAGAAACAGGAGCGGAAATCGTTGTGTCGTCTGATTGGAAAAGATGGGCAAACGTTGAGGAGATGGGTGAATATTATGAGTCTCAGGGAATCAAAAAGAAACCTATTGCATTTACCCCTAATTTGGGTCAATGTACTTGGTACATTGATGCATATCCTGCTGGTTTTATGTGGTCTCGAGCATGGGATTTGGAACAAACTAGAGTTATTGAAATTAAACAATACCTACATGACCATCCCGAGATTACTCATTGGGTTTCTATTGATGATTTGAGAATGGGTAAAGAAGGTCTTGACTATAGTATACCTTACGAGCATGAGTGGGGATTAGATAATTTTGTTGAGACTCCGAAAAGTACTGAGGGTATCAAACAAACAGGTATTAAAGAAAAAATTATAAAATTTTTAAATAGTGAAATACAGGACAAGAAGATTAATTAAACCAGAAGATTTAAATCCAAGAGGAACCCTATTTGGTGGCAGGGTTCTTCAATGGATTGATGAAGAGTCTGCAATTTATGCAATATGCCAATTGAACAGTTCGAACATTGTAACCAAAGCAATGTCTGAAATAAATTTTGTGTCTACAGCAAAAGTTGGTGATGTTATTGAATTTGGATTAGATTTAGTTAAAATTGGTACTACATCCATTACAATAGCTTGTGATGTTAGAAATAAAAAAACAAAAGATTCTATTATTAAAATTGATGAGATTGTATTTGTGTTATTAGACGGAAACGGAAAACCTTACCCTCATGGAAAAACAAGAAAAACTGACGACAATTGACATTAAGAAATTAATCAAAGAAGAAGGTCATATCAGAAAATTTCATGGAATCGCCCCTGAAGGGTTTGTTTTAGTTCACGAAAATACATTAGAACAACTAAAGGACATGGATGTATGGTTAGAGTGGAAAATGGAAAAATTATCTATAGAAGAAATGAATAAAATCAATTTTGATAATAATTAAAAATATACTATATTTGTATTAAAGAAGTTAAATCGTTGAATGTATGTCTTATTTGGATTTTGAGGTAGAACTCGACCCAAATTGCTCTCAAGATTCTCAGGATGATTGGGACCAACACGGTGACAATTGCACATTTTAACGTATGATGGTCAAGTTGGTGTAACTGTCTGCAGCAGTGAACGGGTGCTAGCTCCAAGGGTTAATATTCCCACCAACCTCTGACCATCTTTTTTATTAAAAACAATTTTTTTATGAAAAGACTATTAAGACGCGAACACGGAGAGATTGGAGGAGTTTGCGGAGGAATTGGAGATTATTTTAACATTGACGAAACTGTAGTACGAGTTTTGTTTTTAATTGGAATTTTCACTCCGTTTCCTACGATTTTCACTTATTTTTTACTTTGGATATTCATTCCAAAAGATAGATTAATACCATGAGTAAAGTAATTAAAAACCCAACATTATTTGTTGACATAGACGGTACACTAGTTGAGTATCGTAAGTTTAGTGAGTTATCTGAATCAATACTTACCCCAATTCAGGATGTGATTGATTTTGTTAATAACCACTATGATAATGGTTCAGTTGTTATGATAACAACAGCCAGACCTTCAACCTACGAATTATTTACCAAACAAGAATTAGAAAAGATTGGTGTAAAATACCATCAATTAATTATGGATTGTGGTAGAGGTACAAGAGTCATTTTGAATGACAAAGACCCTGAAAATCCGATAGACAGAGCGGTTGGGATAAACTTAGATAGAAACGGTGGGTTAAAAAATATAACCATACCTGAGAGTGTAAAATCTTATGAGTCAAATTAAAGTATCTGCTAAGAGACACTTAGCAAAAACAATTAGTTATCGTATAATCAGCACATTAATAGGATTTTTAATAATGTGGGCAGTTAGTGGAAGTATAACAGTTGGAGCAGCATTTGGAGTTGCGGAATTAGTATATAAACCAATTCAGTATTATATTCATGAAAGAATTTGGTATAGATATATAAAATATGGTTTGATTAAGATTAAAGACGAAAAACCAAAAAAAGAAGAACAAAAAGAAGAACAAAAAACTAAGAGATTAGTTTATACTAAAAAGGCCAATTAATATTGGTCTTTTTTATTTATGTCTATGATATTTATTTCAATATGAGCATAGATAAAAAAATCTTAGAAATCTACAATCAGATTACCGAATCACAAAAGTCAATTATAAAAACGATTGGTTTAAATGAAGCCGCTTTGGAAGCTCCATTAGATACTGTAAGAGTAAATTCTGGTTTTGGACCAAGATGGGGTAGATTACATAATGGTGTTGATTTAGCTGCGGACGCAGCAAATGTTAAATCTCCTGCGGATGGTGTTGTTGACATTGCCGCAATCAAAAATGATGATTGTGGAGGTACTATCATGATTAATCATGCTGACGGTTATAAATCAGGGTATTGCCACATGCAAAAAATTAATGTAAGAGCAGGTCAAAAAGTTCAAAAAGGTGAAGTAATCGGAATTAGTGGTGGTGGTCCTAATGACCCTGGTAAAGGTAGAAGTGATGGTAGACATTTACATTTTACTTTAAGAAAAGATGGTCAAGTTGTTGACCCTATGAATTTTATTGGCAAAGAAGGTATTGTCATGACAGGAAGTACCCCTGAATCCTCGTCTAAAGCATCAGAAGATGCGTATGATTATGCAACGTCTAAAAATAAATCCACAACAAGTTCATCACCAAAATATGCTGAGGTTGTTGGTACAGTAACAAGTGCAGAAGGAATGAACGAAGAAATACAAGAAATTTTAAAACTTTACGATATAATTCTTAAAGAAGCCTCTTCCGCAAGTAGTGAATTATTTGGTGGTAATAACGTAAAAATACCTGTAGACGGGGCTCACGCAGGTCAATCAGGATGGCAAAGTAATAATGCTTGGGATATTGCGGCACCCGTAGGTACACCTGTTTATGCATTAGCCGATGGAGTTGCCCAAACATTTTCAGACTATGGAAGAGAGGTTAGAGCAACCCAAGGAAAAAAACTTTACGGTCAAAGTTTTACAGTGAAAAGTGACGGAGGTCTTCCAAGTATTTATTACACACATTTGGAAGGCTCACCTGTAACAAAAGGAGCAACAATCAAGTGCGGTCAATTTTTAGGTTATATTATGGATTTTCCTAATAGTAGTTACGACCACGTTCACATTGGAGTTGAGACTGGAAACATACGACAGTTTTTGAATGATGATGGTACAATGAAATGTGCAAAAGGTCAACAAATTACTGGAGGAGAAATTAGTAATTCTCCTTCTACTGATGACGCATCATCAAAAGCGTATGATTATGCCGTTAGTAAACAATCTTCACAAACATCATCAAGTATTCCAAAATATGCAGAAGTTGTTGGGACTGTGACAAGTGCCGAAGGGTTGAATGAGCAGAGAAATTTTGGTAAAAATATATCAAACAGATATGGTAGGGTTATAATTCCAAAAGATGATAATCCAAAAATTAAATCTCCAATATCTGGTGTTATTAACAATAAAAAGTATTTTTCGGGTTGCGCAAATCAATTAACTATTGAAAATAATGACAACGGAACTGTTTATTTACAATATTGTGGTATATCAAATGTAAAAGTTAGTAATGGTAGGAGAGTAAATGTTGGTGATGTATTAGGTACTACTGATTCGGATGTAGAAGCTATTATGTATGATAGTAGGTGGAATAGAATTAATATTCCTTCTAAGGATTTAAAAATAGATAAAAAAGAAAAGGATAAAGAAGAAGAGGTAGATAAAACAAGAAAAAGTTCTGACCCTGAGTATTTTGACCCTCTTATGGCATCTATTATGGGTATTCCAGGTAAATTGTTTCAAGATAAATATGATAAGTCAGGTAACAGAACAGAAAAAAGATATGGTGGTGTTGCCGACAAACAACAAGTAGACCCATGGGTTTTAAATTTCTTAAAAGACCCATTCAATAGAAAAAAGGTTAATGAAAATATAGAAAAAATTAAAAAGATGTTATAATAAAAAACCCACCATTAGGTGGGTTTTGTTTTTAAGGGAAAGTTATAAATTATTTTACTTCTTCTACTTTCTCAACATCAGCTTTAACTGAATCAACTGCCACTGCAGATGAATCAACTTTAACTGAATCAACAGCTACTGCAGTTGAATCAACCGCTTCTGTAGATTTACCAGTCCCGTTTCCGCAAGATGCTAACATTGTTGTTGCTGCAATTGCAAATAGTGCTACGATTTTTTTCATGTTTTTTTGTTTTTTGTTTGTTATGTATTTTATTAACTTATGAACCATAAATATATGAAGAATTATCTTATGTGTCAATTATTTTAAAAGTTTTTTTTTGTTAAAATTTTGTTATGCGGAGAGTGTTGGGCTCGAACCAACGCGGCTGTTACACCCTACCTGTTTAGCAAACAGGCCCCTTCACCAACTTGGGTAACCCTCCTTATTGTAATAATTGTATTAAATAATAAGATAATTTATATCCTGTAAACGCACCAAGAGCTGATGGTAATGGGAAAACAATCATTTTACCTAAATCTGTAACGTATTTTGGTCTGTTAACAATCTTACCCATATAAAAGTAATATGTTAAGTACCCTAATAACACCGCTAAATCCGTTCTTGTTGCAATGAATACAACAATAGTCGCACCAATAAAACCAAAAGTAAAATTATCTCTAACTCCTTCCCAAATTTCAAATGTGGTAGCCTCTTTGTACTCTTTAACAATTTTTTTAAACTTTGTTCTGTTTGTCTGTTTTTTTTTAATTTGTGATTCCATGTTGGAATAGATGGATTCGAACCATCGACATCTACCGTATCAGGATAGCGCTCTAACCAACTGAGCTATATTCCAATGTGCTGTAAGGGAAGGAGTCGAACCTTCAAGAGGAGATTCAATTGATAACACAACGCTTGCAAGCTGGTGGTCTACCCCATATTATCAATCTATTTCTTTGTCCCCGCCCCCGAGACGGGAGGGTGCGTATGCCAAGGTCATAACTGAGACAACCTAATTTCGCCACCTTACAATTTGCGGAGGAACAGGGATTCGAACCCCAGATACCCTTTCGAGTATGCCAGTTTTCAAGACTGGTGCAATCAACCGCTCTGCCATTCCTCCAAATAAAAGTGTTTTGGTCAACCACTCGCTACCCACCGCAGTATGACGATTCCCCCTGTGGTCATCGTACTTACGCCTAAGCCTTGTCCGTTGTAAACACTTTTGGGTGACTAACGGGAATCGAACCCGTGACAACTTGAACCACAATCAAGCGCTCTACCTACTGAGCTATAGACACCATATGTTGCGTGTATGAGGTTCGAACTCACTTGACCTTCCTTATGAGAGAAAGTTCTTTCCCACTAAGCCACGCAGTTTAGTGGTTTTATTAGGACTCGAACCCAAACTCCGAAATCCGTAGTTTCGTGTGCTATCCATTACACCATAAAACCGTTGTTGTCCCTCAGGGATTCGAACCCCAACTGGATGGACCAAAACCACCTGTACTACCGTTATACTAAAGGACACTTTAGTGTGGGAGTGGAGGGATTCGAACCCCCAATGTCGACGACCACAGATTTACAGTCTGCTAAGCAACCGTTGCTCAACACTCCCAAGTTAGGAAAGGAGAAGATGGTCGAGTGGACATCTCCTTTTACGATTGGCATTACTCAGGTGTATTTCTCCCAACTCCGATGATACCGACCAAAATACACTCTCATGTCATAGGTACCACCATTCCCCAATCAACCTATAAAACGATAAAAGAATGTCCCAGCCGTCTCCTTCTCTTATCTAACATACACTAACAGCTAAATACGGCTTGACTGATTATACTGTATGTTTTGCACGGGTGGAGAGGTTCGAACTCCCGACAACTGGTTTTGGAGACCAGTACTCTACCAAACTGAGCTACACCCGCTTATATTACCTATACTTCCTGATAATCTTCATTATCTCTCCGATATCTGTAAGTTCCATCTTTTGTCCGACACGGATTGGATAGAATGCCACGGTAAATCCGTGGTTTCCACAAAAACGTTCGGTTACTCTTTTTCCATTAACTTTTTCAAGATAAATCCATGGAATGTTACCTGCGAATTCACATTTGATTCCCAGTTTGTCCATTCTTCTTCTGAAATCGTTTAATACTCTTGTGTCTGTTTCCATAAGTTTATTTTTTGAGGTCGAACCCAGAATCGAACTGGGGTAATTAGTTTTGCAGACTAACGCCTAAGCCGCTCGGCCACCCGACCATTGTTTTATTTAACCATATCAAAGTTAATCATATTCTCTGACATTAATTCACGAAGTTCATTTCTTATTTCCTGATATGCGTCATACTTGTCCTGTGGTAAATCATCGGAAGCATATTTAGTTTTCGCTCTCAATGATTGGTCCAAATCCCAAAGTATTGACCACATCTTCATTCCTTTAGTTGCCAAGTCGAAATCTTGTTGGTCCTCAGGTAAATTAAATTCTAAAACAGCTTTCATTTTTTTTCTCTTTATATTTTTTACATCTCTTTTTTGGTACTTCAACGTAATATGAACCCATAAACGATGAGAATACACCAACGTAGTTGGACCCAACCTCTTTTACATCATGGAGCACTGAACCCTCAAAAAGGTTGAAGAAGATGTCAGTACAGTCTTTTTTTGTTACAACTTTCATATTACAAATATACACAATTTTATTTAATTTTTCTAATGTGACCCCGCCGAGATTCGAACTCGGGACTCCTTCATTAAAAGTGAAGTGCTCTAGCCAACTGAGCTACGAAGTCTTATTGTGGTAACGGTCAGAATCGAACTGACGACACCTTGGTCTTCAGCCAAGTGCTCTACCAACTGAGCTACATCACCATTTGTAGTCCCTGTAGGAATCGAACCTACGACATCTTGCATGTAAAACAAGCGCTCTCCCAACTGAGCTAAAGGACTGTTTGTACTCCGTACGGGGCTCGAACCCGTAATCTTCACCGTGAAAGGGTGACGACTTAACCAATTTGTCCAACGGAGCAATTATTCAACAAAAATACGACCAATAAATCAAAGAACCAAAAAACATCAAAATAAAAAACCCCGAACCTTTTTACGAGTTCGGGGTATATAAAAAATTTAGTTTATTAATCTAAAAAAATTATCCTATTTTGACATCCGAACTACATAATAGCATACGCTCATACCAACAAATCGATTGTTGTGTACTAAAGACCATATGTTTAAATGTAGTTTTCATTGTTTCTTATATATAGTACAAAGATACAAAAAAATCTTTGGGTGTCAAATATTTTTTTTAACTATTTATAAAAGATGAAAACATTGAGACAAATCATTAAGGAAGAATTATTACTTGAAAAAAGAATCACTCAAGTTAATTCGTCTTTAGAAGTAGTATTCCTATTTGACGTAAACAGGACCACTCACGCCTTTGATAGAGACACAAGAGATGATATTGAAGGGTATAATGTAAGACCGATTGTTAACGCTGAAATTAGAGAGATTATCAGTACAGTAAAAAAAGATATTGCCGAAAAAATAGTTTCAAGGGAAATTAACCCTGAAGTAGATTTTGTTGTAAAGTCCTTAAAATGGGAATTAGCCATGGCAATAACTCCTGTTCATATTGGAGGAACTTATTGGCAATTAATTATCAAAACAGTATTCAGAGAATCCAAATACAACCCTTTTAGAGTGGGTGAAAACCAATTGGTGATTTACTCAGACATTTAAAAAAAAAAAGGGTAACACTAGTATCTGAATCGTTCCCGTGTTACCCAGTTTGTAATTGAGCTTGTGTATCTAAATCGTGCTCCTCAATCACAATACAAAGATACAAAAATATTTCGTACCACAAAAAATATTATCCCTGAATATTAAAATTAATCACACATCTGTGAGTTTTTCCGTAAAAAGGTTTAACCGAATGAACAATATCGTAAGGCCAAATTATTAACATCCCTTTCTTTGGTCTAATAAAGTAAGACATTCCCCTAACGTGAAATGTAAATACCCCACTATATGGATGGTCATCAACTGGGTCTCCGTCAGATAGATAATAACCACCAGAAAAGTTTAAAGTTGTTTCTTCATTTGGTTGCCATCTACAATGATTATGAGCGTTATGTCCACGACCTTCAGTTGGATTATAATATTGCATCCAACTCTCAGTAATCATTGGTTTTCTGTTGTGTTCAAATCCAAGTTTGTCCAGCATCTCCATATAACCCAATTCTACCCTTTTTTTAATTTTCTTAACACATTCCTCATCTATATTAAGAAAATCGTTTGGCGGGGTCCAAAATCGACTACCAATGGGGTTATGTTCCGTTGGTTCCACCCACATGTCTTGCCTATTGTAGTTTACTTGATATGTAGATTGTCTTTGTTCGTCGTATTGTTCTGGTAACTCTTGACCCATCAATTTTTGTTGGTCGGTTAGAGCATTAAAACCAAAATTATAAACTTCGTCTTGAAGTTCGTCATCTGTGAATACTTTCATAAACACAGGAATAGGTGCAAGATGAAAAAGATTCTCCTGACTTGTTTTAACTAATGGATTTTTTACGTACATAATTTAAATCTTGTACCCCAAGAGAGACTCGAACTCTCACGACCGAAGTCATTGGTTCCTAAGACCAACGCGGCTACCGTTACGCCATCGGGGTGTGTCATTATCGCTTCAGCCACATCGGGAAAGGCGCCTCTCCCGCGTTGTTTAAGTGTGTAACTTGCGCCGTATCTCACTGAGGTACGATAATGATTGTGATTCGGAATGGATTCGAACCATTGACCTACTGCTTAGAAGGCAGTTGCTCTATCCAACTGAGCTACCGAACCATTGTACCGAGGGAGGGACTCGAACCCTCACGGCCGTTTACTGACCAAGGGATTTTAAGTCCCTCGTGGCTACCATTACACCACCTCGGCATTGTCTTACAAATATAACCTTTATGGAATCATAAATCAAAAAAAACCCCAAACTTTTTTTTTAGTTTGGGGTCCTATTATATAAAGTTATTACCTTTTTTATTGAGCATCAAACTCTTCTTCCCATAACGTATCAGAAGAATTTTCTTCTGTATTATAAGTGTGATTTAATTCAATTGTCATGTCATTGAAATTAAATACGAACTCTCCGTCTGACCCTTCATTAATTTCCCAACCACCATAATGACTTTCAAGTTGATTATAACACCAATCTTCAATTGTTGACGGAACTGAATCACCATTTTCTTCAAATGAACTTTCAATATAACCAGAATCCCCCGAACCATTATATCTTAGAGTTAATATTCCATCTTGTGGAATTTCTAAATCAGATAGAACCCCATCTTTTTCCCATTCTTCAAAAATTTCTTGACCTTCTTCTTCTGACCATTCAGTCCCACTAGCGTCTCCTCTATCATACCAAGACCA
>Ga0164293_10005572_pt1 | contig 10712 bp, 7 predicted proteins | sample GEODES118metaG_FD_111487 | JGI IMG/M metagenome (GOLD analysis project Ga0164293, IMG submission 111487) | Eutrophic lake water microbial communities from Lake Mendota, Wisconsin, USA - GEODES118 metaG | ecosystem: Environmental > Aquatic > Freshwater > Lake | place: USA: Lake Mendota, Wisconsin...
CCTCCACGCGATACCAAAGAATATTCTGATCCTCCTCGCAACGAACGGCAACATTCCTCACCAGATCCTCGACAAAAACTGGATTCGCATAGGCCTGCTCGGTGACATGTTTTTCATCCGGACGCTTCAGCAGGCTGAACAACTCGGCGCTGGCGGACTCCTCGGCAAGGCGCACCATATCCTCTATCCACATAGGCTTTTTGCAGCGCACCGAGAGTGTCACATGCCCGCGCTGGTTGTGCGCCCCGGCCACACTGATCGCCTTTGAGCATGGACACAAAGTAGTGACCGGCACGATGGCGGTAACCACAAAATCCATGCGCCCGTTTTCCAAGGTTGCGCTGAAGCGCACCGTGTAATCCATCATGCCGACCGCACCGCTTACGGGAGCTTTTTTACCGAGGAAAAAGGGAAATTCGATTTCGAGGTGGGCGCAGCCGCTCTCAAGACGCAGGCACATTTTCTCTAAGATTTCGCGGATATTTTCCACATGGATCACAGGACCATGCTCGGAGAGAACCTCGATGAAGCGGCTCATGTGGGTGCCCTTGAAGTGGTGCGGCAGGTCAACCGTGAGCTGAATGGTAGCGACTGTGCTTTGAACAGAGTGCTCCTTGTCACGGACCTGCAGCGGATAGCGCAGAGACTTTACTCCCACACGATCGATCGGCATACACCGCTCGTCGCGCTCGTTTTGGGTATCCTTCAACATGAGAGGTGTATATTTACCTCTGACACCGTGAGTCCAAGTCAAAAAAAACCGTGCGGGCACAGGCGGCTTTGTTTTTAGTGACCAATGTATGGCAACAAACCTTTTTGATCTCTCCGATGAAGTCGCTGTGGTTATCGGCGCAACAGGCGCCCTCGGAGGCAGTATGGCGGGCGCCCTCGCCTCCGCTGGGGCCGCTGTTGTCGTTGCTGGCCGCAATGCGGAGCGCGGTGCTCACCGCTCGTCAGAAATCCAAAAAACCGGCGGGCGCGCTGCATTCATCGAATGCGATGCCACCGACCGTGAGAGCCTTGAGGAGCTTCTCAAGTTGACCACGGAGCGCTTTGGCGTTCCATCTGTCCTTGTGAATGCGGCCGGTGGAAACGACCCAAGCGTCACCGTGACCCCGGAAAATCCCTTCTCGCAGATCGCCGCTGAGGATTGGACATCGAGCTTCGACCTCAACCTCATCGGCGGTGCGTTGTTACCATGCCAAGTCATTGGCCAGGCGATGGCGGACGCACGTCGCGGGAGCATCATCAATGTCGCGAGCGCATCAGCACACATTCCTCTCTCCCGCGTTGTGGCTTACTCCGCCGCCAAAGCAGCAGTTCTCAATCTCACCAATTTCCTCGCTCGCGAATGGGCGACCGCCGGCGTGCGCGTGAATTCCATTACTCCCGGATTCTTTCCCGCCGAACAAAATCTGCGCCTTCTCTTTAATCCCGACGGCTCGACTACTCCCCGTGCCGCAGCCATTCTGGGACACACGCCCATGGCGCGATTTGGCGAGGCAGAGGAACTCTCCGGTGCCGTTATTTTCCTGGCTAGCCCGAATGCCAGCTCATTCATCACGGGCACAGATATCCGCATCGACGGCGGCTTCCTCTCCCAGACGATCTAACCATCCTGCAAACCCGCTCTTTTCAACACTCCAACCCAAAACTTACATTCAACAGTTCTCATGGAACAAAAAATTCTCACGATCGGCCTTCCCTCCGGCAGCCTCATGGAGCCAACAATCGCCCTTTTTGCAAAAGCCGGCTACGCAATTTCCGGATCCAGCCGCTCCTACCGTCCCTCAGTGGATGACCCCGAGCTTCGCATCCGGCTCCTGCGTGCCCAGGAAATCAGCCGTTACATCGAGCATGGATATCTGGACTGCGGCATCACAGGACATGACTGGGTCGAGGAAAATGGCTCAAAGGTCGAAGAGGTCGTCAAACTCCCTTACAGCAAGGCCACCGCGAATCCGACACGCTGGGTGCTTGTCGTTCCCGAGGACTCTCCGGTCAAAACAACACGCGACCTCGATGGCAAGCGCGTCGCCACCGAAGCGGTTGGTATAAGCCGCCGATTTTTCGAACGCGCAGGAGTAAAGGCTGAAGTCGAATTTTCCTGGGGAGCCACGGAAGTCAAGGTGCCAGATCTGGTCGACGCCATTGTGGACATTACCGAGACCGGATCCTCGCTCCGCGCGAACAAACTCCGCATCGTGGACACGCTGATGGAGTCCTATCCCGCGCTCTTTGCAAACCGTTCTGCATGGGCAAATGAATGGAAACAGGAAAAGATCCGGCACCTCGCACTTCTCCTCAAAGGCGCTCTCGCCGCGAGAGATCTTGTGGGCTTGAAAATGAACCTTCCCGAGTCCGGCTTGAAAAAATTGCTTGAGGCATTGCCCGCATTACGGAATCCTACTGTTTCGCCTTTGGCCCAACCCGGATGGGTCGCCATCGAAACGGTGATCGAAGAGAAAATCGTGCGCGAGATCATTCCCAGCCTGAAAAATCTCGGCGCTGAAGGGATCATCGAGTATCCACTCAACAAAGTCGTATATTAGTTCAAGATTAGTTTACAACGCAGTCCCGAAATCCCATGGGTTCCATTAAAAAGAAGAGAAAGTCAAAAATCGCAAAACACAAACGCCGCAAGCGGATGAAAGAAAACCGCCACAAAAAGCGTTTGCGCTACAAGTCGTAGAATGGCTCCGCCGCCTCGCGCGGCGGACCTTCCATTCCCACGGGTTGCCTACGGGCTTGAAAAGATCCCGCCTTTGATTCGCATGATAGCCTACCGGTTCCAACGGTCATTACTCTCTGCGTATCTTCGTCAAAGAAGAGACGGTCTCTTTGCAGTCCTAATCCTTATTTCCATAGGATTCCTGTCTGCCTGTCAATCAAGGTCAGTAGCCAAAAACGAAAGCGCCTATGCCGCGAAAGCGGCTTTACTTGTGAAGGCGCCCGAGCGCTCAACTGTTACTACAAAACCCGAATCAATCGTTCTTTCGACTCAGCACGACAAAATTCACTTCGATTCCGCCCTGATTCCAAATCCCAAGGCCGAGTCAATCACTACGCAGGTGGGCAGTCGATTGCGATCGTCTTTCGATGTCAAAATTGAGGGCACAGACACCCTTTGGGTTCGCAAAGCCTCTACCAGCACCGCAATATCTTCCCTTTTCGAGGAAGCCATCATTCTTGGCAAGCTGCGTGCCTTTTTGAAATCAGCCACAGCGACCGCCCCAGATACTTCCGTCTCATTTCACAACGGGCAAGCAACCGTTACCTTGCCATCAACGATTAACTCCGGCACGGCCTCGGTATTGATTGCAAAAATGCTTTCCCTTGAGGGAATGAATGTGGTGCGCGCGGTCTTCAGCAAAGAGCCCATTTCGTAAATCGCGCGAACTCCCTGAGTGTTTGATTTGCGTTTGGATTCATCCGCAAACTCCTACATCCTATGGTCCGCGACATGTCCAACGAGAAACATTCCGTGATCCGCATCAAAGGCGCCCGCCAGCACAACCTGCGGAACATTGATGTCGAAATTCCACGCCACCAACTTGTGGTGGTCACCGGCATGAGCGGCTCGGGCAAATCCTCGCTCGCCTTCGACACCCTTTTTGCGGAAGGGCAGCGCAAGTATGTCGAAAGCCTTTCGGCTTACGCGCGTCAGTTTTTAGATCAAATGCAGAAGCCAGATGTGGACTACATCGAGGGGCTATCTCCGGCCATCGCTATCGAGCAGCGCATCTCGGCAGCCAATCCCCGATCGACCATCGCCACAACCACCGAGATCTACGACTACCTCCGCCTGCTCTACTCGGCGGTCGGCATTCCCCATGATCCGCAGACCGGCCAGCGAGTGGCCCGCCAGACGCCACAGGGAATAGCGGATGCCATCCTGCGCTGGCCCGAGGGCTCGAAGTTCCTCGTCCTCGCGCCAATGGTCACTGGCCAGACAGGTGAGTTTCGCGATGTTATTGAAAAAGCCCGCCGCGAGGGGTTTGTCCGCCTGCGGATGGACGGGGACATCATCGAGCTGGCGGATACCAAAAACATTCGCCTAGATAAAACAAAACCCCATTTTATCGAAGCGGTCGTCGATCGTCTAACCGTGCGCCCAGACCTCGGCCAGCGCCTTGCAGACTCGGTGGAGACCTCCTTACGCCTGGGCGCTGGCCACCTTTCCACAAGCCGCCTCGAACCTGGCGGCACGCAGTGGATCGAAGAAAAGTTCTCCACCGACTTTTGCAATCCCTCGACTGGCTTCACCATGCCACGCCTCACGCCAAAGCATTTTTCTTTCAACAGCCACCTTGGAGCCTGCCCCGCATGCCAGGGGATAGGCACGGAGAGTTTCTTCGATCCCGACCTCGTAGTGGATGCCGAGAAGACAATCGCGCAGGGAGCGATTCGACCCTGGAAACAAGCCAACAAGCGCATGAAGGCCTACTATGCCTCGCTTCTGAACGGACTCCTCGCCGATACACCCGCCCCCGTTGAGAAGGCATGGCGCGACTTGCCTGATAATTTCCGCCAGCTTGTCCTCAACGGCTCGGCAAAAAGAACCATCTCAATCGCCATTGGCGCAAACCGCACTTCAAACAAGCCTTTTGAGGGCGTTCTCGCACAACTCGAACACCTCTATGAAACCACCAAAAGCGAGTTTTCCCGCAAACGACTCCGGCTTTTTCAAGGCAAGCGGGTGTGCCGCATCTGCAAGGGTGCCCGCCTGCGCCCAGAGATTCTTGCCGTCACGCTCGCAACAAAGTCTGGCGCGGAATTCGGCATTCAGGCGGTTTGCGGCCTTACAATCCGCGAAGCGGCGGATGTCATGGCAGATCTGCAACTCTCCGAGAGTGATGCCGGCATCGTAAAGGATGTGCTGCGCGAAGTCCGGAAGAGGTTGCATTTTCTTAACGAAGTGGGCCTCGACTACCTCCAACTTAACCGCGAGAGCGGATCGCTCTCCGGCGGCGAGGCCCAGCGTATAAGGCTCGCCACACAAATCGGCTCCGGGCTTTCCGGCGTCCTCTATGTTCTCGACGAACCAAGCATCGGACTACACCAACGCGACAACGACCGCCTTATCCAAACACTCCGCAACCTCCGCGACCTCGGGAATTCCGTGATCGTAGTGGAACATGACGAAGACACAATTCGTGCCGCCGATCACATCATCGACATCGGTCCCGGAGCTGGCCCGCGAGGCGGTCAACTCGTCGCCCAAGGCACCCTCGACGACATCCTCCAAAACGAACACTCCCTCACTGCCCAATACCTCAAAGGCACAGTGCGCATTCCCGTGCCAAAACAGCGCACCGCTCCGAAAAAAACGGGGGCGGCCGAAGGCGAAATCGGCGATGGGTGGCTCCGCATTCAAGGCGCTACTGAAAACAACCTGAAAAATATCAATGCAGCATTCCCTGTGGGATGCCTCACTTGCGTCACAGGTGTCTCCGGCAGCGGAAAATCCACCCTCGTCAACGACATCCTTCGCGTTGCCCTCGAGCGGGACCTCCACCGTGCGAAAGCAAGGCCTGGGGCCCACCGCTCGATTAGCGGAATCGAACAATTCGACAAGGTCGTTGTCATCGACCAAAGCCCCGTGGGCCGCACCCCGCGTTCGAACCCGGCGACCTACACCGGTGCGCTGGGTCCAATCCGCGACCTCTTCAGCGAACTCCCAGCCTCCCGAGTGCGCGGCTACGACTCAGGGCGATTTTCCTTCAACAACAAAGGCGGCCGTTGTGAACACTGCCAAGGTGATGGTTTCATTCGGATCGAGATGCACTTCCTCGCGGATGTCTACGTGGAATGCGAGGTCTGCCACGGCCGCCGCTACAATCGCGAGACGCTCGAGGTGACCTACAAGGGAAAAAACATCGCCGATGTGCTGGAAATGACGGTGGATGACGCCGCGCGCTTCTTTCGCCATGTGCCCGCGCTTTGCGCGAAGCTCGAAACGATGCAGGATGTCGGCCTCGGCTATCTGCGCCTCGGCCAATCCGCCACCACACTTTCCGGCGGGGAAGCGCAGCGCCTCAAACTTTCCGCCGAACTCTCCAAACGCCCCACTGGACGCACGATTTACCTCCTCGACGAACCAACGACCGGCCTGCACTTTGCCGACATTCACAAGCTTCTCGAGGTACTCATGAAACTTCGAAACGCCCGGAACACCCTTATCGTCATCGAGCACAACCTGGAGGTCATCAAATGCGCCGACTGGATCCTCGACCTCGGTCCCAATGGAGGTTCAGGCGGAGGACGCATCGTCGCGGAAGGCACTCCCGAGCATGTCGCCCATGTCAAAGAAAGCGAAACCGCCCGCTACCTCGCCAAATATCTCAAATCATGAAATGCCTCTGGCCGCTTCTCCTCACTCCCATCATCGCCCACGCCTCACCGCTTGACGAAGCCCGCGTCGCTCTCGACAACGGATTCCCTCAAGTTGCACTGGTAAAAATAGAGCAGCAAATCCCCTCCATCGGATCCAACGGCACGGATGCCGAAGCAAACCTTCTTTATGCCCGCGCCTTGATCGAAGCCGGCCAATCGGAGGCCGCCTCAGCCATCATCACATCCTCCGGCATTCCCTCCGGTCCCGCCCGCGATTTCTGGCTCGCCCAAGGACTCGCAGCGAATGGAGATTGGCTCAAGGCCTCACAAGGCTATGCCAGCGCAGCGCGTGCTTCGGATTTTGAATTTCAAAAGGAAGCAGTCATCGGTCTAGCCCGCATGCTGAAAATTCTGGGTAAACTTGAGGAAGCTGCCTCCGCATTGACACCTGCTACGGGCTGGCCGACTGCCCCAATCAAATCCTCAGCTCTTCTAGATCTCGCGGAAATCCAGCTTGATCAAAAAAAACCGTCTGCCGCCCGTGCCTATCTCGAGATCATTCCAGTCGATAACGCCACGCAGAAGGCCCGCAAAAACCTTCTCCTTGCGAAGGCCGCCGCACAGGAAGGAAATGACGAACTTGTTTTAAGCCTTCTGACATCGTTTGTTCCAGTCAGTGCTGACATGGCGGTCTCTGCCACTACCATCCGCGCCACGGCGCTCCAGCGCCTTTTGCGGAGTTCTGAAGCCGAAACACTACTTGAGGAATTCATTGCCGCTCACCCCACTGCTCCTGGCCTCAACAAGGTGTTCGCTTCACTCGATGAGATCTACTCGGGTGCGACAAGCCCATCCTCAAGCGAACTTAAACGCTGGTCGAGCGATCCAGAGCCCAGCCTGCGTCAAAAGCTCGCCACCTACTACCTCGCCCGTTTCGAAGCCCGCCTAGAGTCACCAGACAACGCTCTAATCCTTCTTGAACGCCTTGCATCCGATCCTGCATCGAATCCTCTTGCCCAGGAAACGCTCTTCGAACTTGCCGCCCTTCGCATTCGTTTCAACCGGAACGACGAGGCCCTCTCACTGCTCCCGCCCGCAGGCTCCTCGCCCCACACGGATTTCCTGCGCGGGCTCGCCCTCTCGCGAAAAGGCGAACACGCTGCCGCTTCAGCCGCGTTCACATCCGCTGCATTCAATTCTGACCTCAGCGAGTCCGCCCTCTTCAATGCCGCCATCTGCCAGCTTTTCGCAGGGATCACGCCGAATACAGCCCTTGCGGAACTAGAACGAACATTTCCTTCCAGTCTCCGCATTCCAGCGTTCCGTATGCAGGAGGCCTTCCACTTGGCCCGCCAAGGAGATCCTCAAACCGAGTCCACCCTCCAGACCCTCACCAAATCGACCGTTCCAGGTGTTGCATCCCGCGCACGACTAGCCTTGGCCGAATGGAAATACCAGCAACTTGACTACAAAGGGGCTGACGCGGAACTCCGGCTTGTTTCCACCCAGACGGAACCAGCACGCGAAGCCGCGCTGAAGGTTTTCCTTACTGATGATGGCAACCCCGCCAGCACCGAAAAAGCCATCGCCGCAGCGCGCACTTTTCTTGCAGCCTATCAAAACACCGATCCTGAAGCATCCGTAAGAATGAAGCTCGGCGAAGTTCTCTACCGCAAGGGTGACTTCGCTGCGGCTCGCGTAGAATTCGAAAGCCTTGCCCGCAAATTTCCTAACAGCGAATACAACGAACCCGCCCTCTTCCTCGCCGCACAATCCGTCTCCCGCATACCCTCCTCCACCGCACCTAACGATGCCATTTTGCTCTTCGAAGAGGTCGCCAGCGGCAACGGCCCTCTCGCATCAGAGGCTCGCCTGGAACAAGCTTCGCTCATTGCAGCCCAAGGCAAACCACTCGAGGCAAATCTCGTCCTCGAGAAAATCCTCTCATCAAATCCTCCCTCCGACACCCGAGCCAGCGTGCTTATCGAAAAAGGCAAAAATCTCTACTCCCTCGGGGACAAGGACCCCGCCAACTACCGCGCCGCAATCGAAGTCTGGAAACAAATCGCAGCCGAGCACCCCAACAACCCTTCTTGGCGTAACGAGGCCCTGACACGCATCGGTATCGCCCTCGAAAAAACCGGTGACCTAAACATCGCTGTCGCCACCTACTACGATGTCTTCAAACCAACACCAGAGGGCCCCAACGAGTTCTTCTGGTTTTACAATGCCGGATTCGCAGCAGCACGCATCCTCGAGTCGACACAAAAATGGACTGAAGCCATCCGCGTTTACGAAATCCTCGCCGCAAACCATGGCCCCCGCTCCCTCGAAGCCAAAAACCGCATCAATCAACTCCGCCTCGAACATTTCCTCTGGGAGGGCGAATAGCCCCCCCTGAGGGTTTTCAACACCATCAGCTGAACAAACGCTTCGCACGCACCTCCAAAAACAAGATCATCACCCCATAGAGACATAGTCATTCAACGGCGAGGTTTGGTCATCGCGCTCCAACAAGCGTAGTCATCAAACATATGAAGCCGATTCGAAAATTCCCGTTCCTTGCCGCAGCGTTCATCGCTCTCTCCATACTCTGCTGCACGTCCCAAACAACGCAGGCTTCCGAGCACTCGCCAACAGCTGAAATTCCAAAGTTGCGCGCGGACATGGTCAAAATGCATGAGGATTTTTTAAAACTCCTCAAAAACCAAGACGCCGAACTGGCCACCCAAGCCGAGAAAATGAAATCCGCGCCGGATGACCAAAAAAATCAACTCATCGAGGCAACACTTCTCCTAATGATCCAACAACAAACAGCCCAACACTCCGAGATGGAGAAAATAGTCGTCCAAATGAAAAACTACATGGGCAAAAACAAATGCCCAATGATGCAAAGGGAAGAATAAATTCTACTGCGGCCGCTGACGAGGCACAGAGTCCTCGAGCGCGTTCGATTCAGCCTCCTTATGCAATTCAGGACGATCCTCACGCCATAACAGCCACAGACGCTAGAGGCGCTAAAAACAAAACCGGCGGGGCGATCACAGCCAACACCAGCCACCTCGTCGCGATGCACCGTCGTTCAAATTTCACTTGCCCGGAATCGGCTCCCGTCGGTGATTGGACGGAAAGTTCTTATACGTAAACACTACGCTCGTTGGCTTGGTTGCTACAAGCAGATCCCTGCCCACCGCCCTCCTAAAGCCCTCTCCCGCAAAGGACCCCGTTCACGCGATGGATGGGAGAAACTCAACCACCCAGGTTCTACGACTTGGGGCGTTGCCGGAGCCGACCTCATAAGCTTCGCAGCGGCAGCGATGAAGCCTTAAATGTCGCAATTTCAGACCACGATTCCTACTTCAATCCCAATGGAGCCGGTACAGGCCAAACCTATATGAAACGCTCTATGTACAACTCGTCCACAGAAAAGATGATAACCAATCTCCAGAATCAAACCCACACGCTGAACCAAAAGCCCAAGCCAACTCCCCCCGCCGCTTAGATAAACACTTGGCGATTCGAAAAAAAGCCATCACGACTCTAACAATGGGGTGGCTTTTTTAAATATGAGAACCCTGAAACGAATTTTAAACAGGATGACAGGATTTGAAATGAATCACAGGAATGCCTTAGGGGGTGTTGGAGGCTCCATAAAACATTAGATGCTTATAGAAGTGTGAACAACTCATCCTCTGTGCTCTCTGTGTCCTCTGTGGTTAATTCTGCTGAATTCGGGTTAAACCAAGCGCGCGAGTTCCTTGGGTAGCGGGCAGGTGAATACCATGTCCTTGCCACTCACGGGATGCGGAAACCGCAGCACACTGGAGTGCAGACCCAGACGCTTCGCAGGATTGCTCTTTGCACCATATTTCTTGTCCCCGATGATCGGGCATCCGGCTTCGGCGAGTTGCACGCGGATCTGGTGGCGGCGGCCGGTTTCCAAAGTGAGCTCGACCAGCGAGCGGTTCGGAATCGACGCCAACACACGAAAATGGGTCACCGCATGGCGCGTGAGTTCGCTGCGCGCAACGCTGAAAACTTTGTAGGGATTGGTTTCATCCAAGTCGGACTCAAAAATACCCGCGCTCTCGCGCAGGCGGCCTTCCACGACAGCTTCGTAGCGTTTCTCCACATCGTCCCAGCGGGATTGCAGGATTTCCTTCGACTCGGGAGTCTTGGCAAAAACCATGAGGCCAGAGGTCTCCTTATCCAGACGATGCACGATCCAGACCCTCGCGCGGGCCATCGGGTTGCCGCTGCGCACATGGTCGGTGAGCTGATGGTAGGCGGTGCGCTCCTGTTCCGCCTCGCTGGCAATACTGAGGAGGTTGGGCGGCTTGTCGATGACGATGATATCCGCATCCTCAAAAAAGACA
>Ga0164293_10005573_pt1 | contig 10712 bp, 16 predicted proteins | sample GEODES118metaG_FD_111487 | JGI IMG/M metagenome (GOLD analysis project Ga0164293, IMG submission 111487) | Eutrophic lake water microbial communities from Lake Mendota, Wisconsin, USA - GEODES118 metaG | ecosystem: Environmental > Aquatic > Freshwater > Lake | place: USA: Lake Mendota...
ATTCTGTCGAACAGCGCTTCCCAACGTCTAGGGTCCGTAGCATAATAGTTTGCAGGGAGTTTCAAACCTACTAGAATGAATAGCCGGTCTGGATGACTGTGAACAGATTTTGCAAGTTGCTGGCGAATGACATCTATTGAATCATCTTCAAAAAACGAGACAGTGTATTTGTTTTTTGAAGTGTAGTCCAACACTTCTTTCTTAACCATCTTATTCCTTATATCGGAGAATCGGTGATAGTCATGCCGCAATATGATACGGGTGTTCGTGAATAATTGACCTGCTGATAAATCTGTATTGATACAGAATCCTGTAATATGCGCCGGAAGTTGGTCCAAAACTCAGGAGTATGTCCAACAGTGGTCGTCATTAAATGTGCCATCTCATGCAAGATTACGAACATTATGGTGTTGGTGTCTGCAATATTATAAGGTGGCGATTTGTCTCGTAAACAGACTACGATCTTCTCTCCTTTATTTTCAGAATATGATGTTGTATCGCTATCTAAATCGTTCTCACACATATTTTCAGGTTTAAATCTGGAAATCATAACCTTAACACGGGGGTCTGCAGCAGAAGCCGGATCGCTTCGATAATGCTCTATTAATTTTTCTAACCTGCTTCGTATTTCTGCCATCTTATTGCAAGCAGCCTGCTTATCCGGCAAATTTTGAACACGATAAACATTTTGATCTGTCGTGCTCCTAACTTCTACCAAATTCTTAGGTCCTCTATTCATTCCATACATTAATACAGCACCTGCGCCAAGAAGAGCTGCGTGCATCATTACTTTGATTTACGATTATTAAAAACGCCGCTTCAGACATTTAAGCATCAAGTCCGCGCTTGAAGGGATTCGCCTCAATGGTCGTATTGAGGAAAGGACCAACCTTCGTCTGGGGGTTGGGCTGCTCGGAGCGCACATCCCAAGAGGCATTGCGATTCGTCTGGGATACACCGGCAACTGCAGTGTTGGTATGGTAGCCGGCATCTAGGAAATTCTGTCCCTTCAGGTCACCCATGGATGAAGGGTTAACCGCCGCCCACGAAGCACCTAGCTCACCCTTGGGGAGTAGTTCACTGGCCGTGAGCTTTGACTCGCTATACGTGGACTGGGAAGAAGGATGGCGGCCCTGGAGGTTCTCAGAAGGCTGAGCATTACCGCCGACGCCGTGGGAGGCCTTGCTATAGGGGCCAGAATCAGATAGTGGGCCCTGAACACCTAGGCCATCCTTCAGCTGCTCCATGCCCTCTCCGACAAGTCCCTTAGCGGCTGAGTAATTGCTAACAAGATAGGCAACAAGGACGATGCCGCCGAGTGCAAGGGCTAAGCGAGTAGTCTGCGACGATTTCATCTTACTTTATATGTCAACAAAGACAAAAAAGAACATGAAACGCCACCCGCTGGTGGATCCATTCGCATTCGTGTCCTCTCCCGAATTTCAGAATTACCTCGAGCAAAATATTCTACGACCGATACTATCAAAAGTTTTCCAGTATTTATATCCCTACATTCTTGCTTTCACTCTTCTGTGGGTGATCATGTTTCTTTCCACTATCATTATCCTTGTTATCCTCCTGAGAGCTAGGATATAGTAGTTCAACAAGTTCACTCCTTTTCATATTCCAAATATTCATATTCAATCCTTTAGATTTTGCCTCCTTTCGCAACTCTTCAATTGTAAGTTTCTCAATACGATATGAGTCAGGAAGCTCAGCCATGCTCAAGAGTTGGATCAATTGAAGCCGACTCTTGATATAGTATTGCTTAATGCGCGGGCGATGTTCCTTTGCTGCCTTTTTTAGCTCGACAAGCGACATAGTATGATAATCCATTGTGTTTGCGTTTTCAAAACTGCTTTTAGGAAATCCGTTTTAGATAGATAAGAGATGGACGCAGCTGTTGTTGCCGTAAGCACTATAGTTGCAATAATAACAAGCTTCTATTTGTTTGGGCTAAGTCGAGTTCAATTCTTGAAGAAGCACTGGCTAGAATACAGATGTAATCCACTTTACATGCCGATGGCAGGATTCGTAGGAGATAACGTAGTAACTAATTTTACGAAGTGCACTATGAAAGGGTTTCAAGACTATGCCGGATTCGTAATGGACCCAATCATGGGAGAGTTTGCAGTTGTCAATGACACGTTGTCTGAAGTTGGAACTACAATGTCATCCATGCGCGACATGATGTCCGGTGTTCGTGGCGGATTCTTAGGTATTATTGGAAGTGTTTTTGGAAAGATTCAAAACTTAGTAAGTCAATTTCAGTATATCATCATTCGCATGAGAACACTGTTGAGTCGTGTAGTTGGCGTCATGTTATCATTCATCTACGTATTCTATGCTGGCATGGAAACTGGTGGGTCGGTAATGAACGGTCCTATTGGACAAACCGTTTCATTCTTATGCTTTGATCCTGATACACTAGTTGTTCTGAAGAATAACACGTCTGTTCCAATGCAGAATATTAAGATTGGTGATGTTCTTTATGGAGGGGAGACTGTCAAATCTGTGTATACTATTTCTGGAAAAGGTGTTGCTATGTATTTATTGAATGGAGTTGTTGTTTCTGGACATCATAAAGTTGTGTTGTCGACTGAAATTATTCCCGTAAGTAGACACCCTCTTGCAGTGAAAATTGATAAAGAACTAGAAACTCTAACATGCTTAGATACAGACACACATCGTATCCATTTACGCGGCCAAGAATTTCTTGACTTTAGTGAAAAGAATATTACAACATCTCGTTACTACCCGGAAGACACTCGAGTAATTTTAGACAATGGAGCGGTAATGAAAATACATTTAGTCCCAGTAGGAACTGTATTGAAAAACAACAATAAGGTTATTGGCCGTGTAAAGAATGAAGTTGGTTATTCGTTATTAACCGAAAAGAACGTGTTCTCAATTCTTCGTGAAGATGGGTATAATGAACTTGTGCCAGATGCTTTATTTTTCTTGAAGATTACATCTGAGTAATCAATAATGTGGTTGTTCTGGTTGTCGCCAGTTGTGGCACTATGTTGCATGTTCGTTATACACGCCAGCTTCTCACTAGATAAAATTCGAACAAATTGGACAGAATATAGATGTCACCCTGCCTATATTCCATTTGCAGGAATGATCCGCCCCGATATGACAACGTCGGATAACTTTTTACACTGCATCGATCGCATGGGCACAGATGTTTTTAAGCTTGCGCTTGATCCCATAAATGCCATGTTTGGAGAGGTCCATTCAACATTAGGAGATCTCATAAACCCTTTGAAATTGTTCAGAGAACTGTTTGCTCGTATACGAAAATTTATGCTGAGCTTCACAGTTTCTACCTTTTCAAAAATTACAGATTCAACAAGTGTGTTTATTCACTACTTAATCAAGATTCGAGATGTTTTGAAACGGTTTGTTGGGGAAGGCTATATTGCAACGTTCCTTGTCAACACAGGTGCTGACTTTGTTTTGTCTTTCGTATACTTGTGTATTTCAGTTATCAAAACCTTCGTTTATGCCATGTTAGCAATTTCAATCATTCTTGCATTATTCCAGCCTGAAATTCTGGTAGCCGCAATTACGATAGCGTCGATGATAGCAGCTTCCGGATACTAAAAAAACGTAGCTTTATGGATAATAAAGATGCAGAAAACCGAACTACTGATTGCCTTTTTTGTTGCGGCAGTTTTAGCCGGACTATTCCTTCGCTTCACGGCCGTTCGCACGGAATCTTTCATGCAGCAGGAAGTCGGTATGCCTCTGGATGGCCCCGGCATTGGACCGTATGATCAGGTAAGTGTCGGAAGTGTTTCCGGATGGGCTGCCACCGAAGCCTCACCTCTTCTCGGAGGCGCGTCGGCTCTTCCCTCCTCTGCCGACAAGTCAAACGAACTCATGTATTTAGTAGGCAATAAGGTTGATCCTGAGTGCTGCCCAGCTGCGTTTAACACCGACACAGGATGTGTGTGCTTAACCGAGCAGGATCGCGACTTGATGGCTCATCGTGGTGGCAATCGGGCTTAAATGCTCACAGTATATTCTCAATATGGACAGCATAGTAACCGCAGTGATTCAAAAGTTTACTCAGCGCTCAGAGTTTGGTAAGAAGAAGTATGGCACGGACCTAGATCGCACAGATCTTACTACTCCAGAGTGGATCAATCACGCACAGGAGGAGCTGATGGATGCTATTCTGTATTTAGAGAAACTGAAGAAAACGCTTACACAATCATGAATGCCTAAATGTAAATGGAGGCAGTAGAAGTTTTTAAGTCATTCGCAACAGACCTACAGACTGCCTTTTCAGATATCGTTCACACAGTGGACTTAGATACTGACAATGCCGTGAAACATATCGAGACTGAATTCTTTCCCCAAGTCGTAAAGATCCTGCAGAAAGATAACTCGTTCTTCACAGATGCCGAACGCGTTCTGTTTGGAATTAATTTGAGTCAGCTTTGGAAAGTAGAAGGAGTTACTGCTGAAACGCGGGAAGCTATTTGGAAGCATCTTCAAATGTGTATGTTCGCATCATTCTTGCATGGCGATATAAAGGACAAGGTTGGAACTATTTTCAGCACTGTAAAATCACTATGGACTGGTAAGAATGATGAAATTTCAAATTTATTGAACAACGAAGCTTCGGAAGGACGATTTAAGGAAATTTTGGATTACGTTCTTGAAACTAGAATTGCAAAGATTTTTATGGAAATTGTCGAGCATATTGATATTACAGAACTCGATTTGGATGTATCAGACCCACAGAAGTTGATGGAAGTAATTAAGAACCCCGAACACCCATCGATCAAGAAGATCATTACAAAAATTCAGGGCATTATCAATGATAAAATTAAGAGTGGTCAAATCACACAGCATCAGCTTATTTCCGAAATAGAGGCGATTAAAGCCAAGGCAGTGAGTATGTTTGGAAATGTCTTTAATGATGCGCTAGGAGGTCGGCGGTCTGATACATCTGCTAGTGCACTCCTAAGTCATTCACCTGAAGCACGCCGCCAACGAATGCTTGCTCGCTTACAGAAGAAACAGCGTGATAAAAACTCGTCGTAAAAAATAAGATGTCAGAGCATATTTGGTTTAAGGACCCGTCTGTTCTTTTTTCACCAACGACATGGTCTCACTTTGTGCCTACGAAGGACATGAGCACCGCAGAAGCTCTTAACTCCGTGGTTCGCTTTTCAACCTACTTCGCGGCTGTTCTCTTTCTGTCAACTGGAGTCAGTGGATATATACTTTCGATCCCACTCGTGATGGTAGCGACTATCGTTCTGTATAAGTTCTTTCCAAATGGCAAGGTTCTAGAGTCATTCGTAAGCAAGGTATCGAATGGAAAATACACCATGCCTTCTGCGAACAACCCATTCATGAACCCACTGTTAACTGAAATACAGGATAACCCGAACCGACCGGATGCTGCTCCAGTTCACCGCGCAGATGTAAAGGCTGAAGTCTACAAAGCTTTCCAGAAGACTACAGATTTACAGATGGATACTACAGACTTGTTTGATCAGTCTCAGGCCATGCGAACATTCCACACTTTGCAGGGTGCTACAATCCCGAACGACCAGGAAGGGTTTTTAAACTGGCTTGCAAAGGGTCTTGATGAACCAGATTATTCGTCGGCACCTCTAGCTCGCCACGGAAAGGCTCTGAATGAAGGGTATGTTCATGCAAAGGGTTCCATGAAAGACTTAACGTCTACGACGAGTAAGCCGACGGGAACGATTCCGTCTGGTCCTACTGCCTCCGCGCCGGCCTCCGAATAATTGCTTTTCTAACACGGCTGATTCCTGTTCACCGACGATAGGCTCAGAAGGAATGCCATTCTTTACAGAGTAAAATCGAGGGAATCCATTAATGTCCAGTTCTTCTGGAATATTTGCAGATTCAACTTTGTAACCAGCAACTTTACCTTTATACTTTTTTGACAGCTCATCCCACGGCTTCATCATGTTCTCGCAATGACCACATTCTTCCCAATAGAAGAATATAGCTACTGGTTTCTGCGATCGCATAAGCTTACGCACTTCATTCTTGTCGGTAATCTCCATTGTCTAAAACGGATTTATTTTACGGATTGCAATAGGGGGTAAAGGATGTTTGTTAAACAGATAGATAGGTCTATTGCAGAGGACGAAGTAGATCTGCAAATGATAGCAGCAAGGTATGGATTTGCTCCAACAATTCATCATATAGAGAAAGGGCCTCTTAATTGGATTGTAATGATGGACGATTTGGGAGATGAAAATACTTTGTCGAATATTTATGGTGAAGATGCCAGTAAGATTCCTGATTGGATTTGGGATGACATTCGACGTATTATAGCAGTTTTAATTGACGAAGGAGTTGAGTATCAAGATATTACGTCCTACAATTTCATCGAAAAGGATGGAAAGATTTATGTAATTGATTTTGGAGATGCCCGCTATATCAGTCGAAAACGTGAGATGAACTGGTTTGTAAAAGAATTTATGAAGGGACATAATGGCTGGAATCCGGATTTTCGGTGATAACAAAATACTCTGAATCAATAATGGAAGCACATTGGAAAGGATACATGAATGCAATTGGAGCTGCAAAGACAATTCCTGCGTCCTCAATGGAAAATATTGCGCCCTATAAGACGTCAGATTCTACAATCGGGGTTTCTGGTTTTTTGGATTTAACTCCAAAGCAGCCTCAAATTCAAGCGCGATATGATGCTATGTCTGGAAACTGGGGAGGCATTGAAGCTACAAACAAAGCACTTGCAAATGGTCTTTTTTCAACGGATGCCATGCCTCTAGGCCCACAACAAAAACACCCGTATATGAAATAAATGTCTGCTGAAATTATTCACTTGATGATGTCGTTACGTGACCAAGTGAAATTATACCACTGGCAAACTATGAGTTACCCTCGCCATAAAGCAACCGATGATCTTGTAGGGAATTTAGATACCAACATTGACAAGTTTGTAGAAGTCTATATTGGCAAATATGGGCGCCCAAAGATGACTGCTAAACATGCCATTCATCTTCACAATTTTTCGGACAAACAGGCAACTCGCTTCTTGCAGAGTGTCGTTACCTGGATGACACACGAACTGCCAAAAAAGGTAAAATCAACCGATACGGATTTATTGAATATTCGTGATGAAATAATTGCTGACCTAAACCAGACGCTATACTTATTCACATTTCACTAGAACAAATCGAGTTGAACCGTCAGGTCATGTGACGTATTCCCGTTACCTCCAGTATATGTTACGTAAACGTGAATCAAATCACCTGCCCCGAATGTTTGTGATATATTGTAAATCGACTTATCTATTTCCGAATTTGATAATGTTACTGAATAACCAGTTACATCTGCAATAGTTCCACCAACAGGTGTGCGGCGAATTTGAATAGTAGTTGAATGTCCTGTGCCGGGTGCTCCTACTAAATGGGCATTCATTCCACTCAAAATAAATGGCTGTTGTGCTCGGTAATATGCGGGAGCTGACGTAGTTGGGTCTGGAAACACGTTGTTAGCCACCGCTTGTGTTCCTGGCCACATATAACCAGCATTTACTCCGTTTTTGAGGTCACCCCTCAATCCATAATACACCGTAGTTGGATAGTTATACGTAGTGAATCCTAACCCTCCTGCGCTTTTGGTTACTAAGTCGACACCTGGTCCGAGTTGAATACCTGGAGATGCTAGATAACTGGGATCAAGAATTACCGCAGGAGTAGTTTCCAAAATATCGGATGCGGTATAGGATTCTCCAACTTCTGGAAGAACCGTCCCAACAGTAGTAGAACGCAGTTGAATGCTTCCAATTTCAGTTGTATCATTCGTTTCTACACCAACATATGAACCGACAGAAGCTGTGTCAAACGGAGCAGCTACGTATATATTAGTGTCTCGTGTACTTATTTGATTTGAATTGGACACTAATATTCCTCTCTTAATCCCACGACCATTACCGAGTATATTAATCGTGCAACCCTTTATGCTATTAAACGAGAACGTTGAAGATGTTAATGCACCTGTTCCGCTTGCAAGTATACCGGTTAAATTGGAGTCAAGATTTCTATCCATATCTTGATTATTAACGGTGATAACACACGTGCGTAATTTTGAAGTTTGAGTTGTTGATAAAGCCGAAACATCTGGAAATTCAACTCCAACAAGATTGATACTATCCTCTCCCACGGGACATACAAGAGCTAATGTCAAATCTTCCACACGACAATTTGCCCCCATCGTTATCAACGTAGTTGACGTAGAAACTTCCATACCGATTGCACATGTTTGTACATTCAGCCCCCGAAGACAGCAAAAATCGGGGATAATTAATCCAGCCGGTGGAGTATATGTTCCTGGCATTACCCAAATTGTCCACCCAACAAGAGCATTACCCACAACAGCGGCAATAGCTCCTTCAACTGTTTCGTATGGATACACGCCTGGTGTACCCAATGTATCACTTCCATTTATTTGATCTACTATTATCACTCTTCCCAATGTAGTAGTTCCGCTAGCTCCTGCCGGTCCCGTGAATCCAGTAGGACCTATGCCACCAGCACCTGTAGGACCTGTAGGACCTATGACACCAGCACCTGTAGGGCCTGTAGGACCTATGCCACCAGCACCTGTAGGACCTGTAGGACCTATCACACCAGCACCTGTAAATCCGGTGAATCCGGTAGGACCAGTGTCACCTGTAGGACCTGTATCTCCACCAGTTACATATGGCAATAAGTTCCAAGATGTTAATCCATCGCCAATTTTCAGTTTAGAAAGTGTTACATCATACCCAGGTTCTCCCTGTGCGAGAGTTGGATTTGCAAATGACCATTGAGATGTGGTTGCGCGCCGTAACTGGAATCGCACATTAGTTACTCCGCATGTAGTGCTCATTTCTTATTACAACCCACAGAAAGTAGTGGTTTGATTTCCCCCATCATATATTAAATCTCCACTTCCATCCATAGTAACACAGTATTGGTCGTTCTGTGCGTCTAGAAATACTAAATTCGATGGACATGTTGGTCTTGAACATGTCGATACCGATACACTTCCGCCATCATATACTATAGTGCCATTACCATCCAATACATTGCAAAATTCACTCCAAGATATGCCAGCATCAAAAAAGTTTGTAATAGAAATAAAAGGTAACGGAGGACAGATCGAGCTTATAAAAAATGTTTCAATAGCACCTGTTGTTGTTCCACTTGATGTTCGCGTTTCTTTTATTTTTGATCTATCTAATCTGCCTGCCTGCTGAATTGCCCTGCGTCTTGTCAATTCAGTAGACATGGATGCGTCCCCAGTTTTTGACTGAATTACTTTTGATTTGCCGACCTGTTCGCCCCAAAGAAATTTTGGTTTTTCAGGAACAAACTCTTTTGGCAAAGACAGATACAGATAAATAAGATATATTATCGGGATACTCAGAATGCAAATACTTACCGTATTCAAATCCATTCTTATTTCTTCGCAAAATATTAAATGTCGGATTTACCAATCGAAGTTCCAGATAATAGTATACAAGTCCAAGTTCCAGATATTGTTTCACTAGATGACATTATGTCGTATCAATCGGTCCTGCTGCAGCGGGAAAATGATACAAAAATACTGCTGACAAATTCGATACTAAATGTCTCAGCGTTTTCTCTGAAACCAGTTCTTTTGCAATGGGCAACTGCTGGGTTTCCATCTTCATTTGTCCTTATCGAAGTTGAGATAAATCCTCCACCTATATGCTCAGATGGTGTTTCAAGATCAGTTTCTGACTATATTAATTTTTGTTTAGGCGACGCTTCGCATGAATTATACTCTGCATTGACACCCAAACTTCCAGGGTGTTTAATTTCATATGCAATAGTCGGAACAAAGTTAACAGCATACATTTCCAAAATCTAAATAGGAACTTTGTAATACGGATGTGTGGTAGGAAGAGACGCTTGTAATCCCCATTTCCATGCCAAGTATCCTTCTACTTGACGGCGTTGTGTAGGTGTGAGTGTAGTTGTGTATGTTACAACTTCATTTACAATTCCATCCAAGGGATTTGCTGTGCTTACATCTCTGCCAATTGAAAATTGTGTGAAGTTATATGTTGGAGATGTAAGTGATGTGGGAGATGATGCTACTTGAGTTCCATTTAAAAATGAGGCTAGCTGTGTTCCTGATGTAAACGATATTATACTATACGGTGCTGACAAAGAACCTGTCACTGATGCAGATTGAGTTACTGCAGAATACGGTGCTGCAGCCCCTTGAAATTTTTGTATTACAATACTGGTGTTTGTCGTTTGATGAGCAATTGAAAATCCAGTATTATCAGTAGTAGACCCATCACTGGTTGTTCCTGCTGAGACAAATCTTCCAAAAGATGTTGTGTCTCCTAAATCTTTTAGAACTACAAAACACGAAAAGGTAGTTACTCCTGTCAGTGAAATTCCAGATGTTTTTGAAATAAATGAATTTAGTAAGTTAACAAAAACTATATTAAATCCACAGGGGTTATCAGATGTTGAAAGGCGAACGGGTCCTGATGTAGATGTTAAATTATATCCATTTCCACTTTTATCATTCCACTGTGTAACCGGAGCATTCCCGGTAAATGTGCTAGAGTCCGCACCATCATACCACCCAAAAATTCCAGTAATTATGCGAGGATCAAATGGAGTTGTGGTTGGAGTTGGAAATTTATAGAATGGATG
>Ga0164293_10005574_pt1 | contig 10711 bp, 8 predicted proteins | sample GEODES118metaG_FD_111487 | JGI IMG/M metagenome (GOLD analysis project Ga0164293, IMG submission 111487) | Eutrophic lake water microbial communities from Lake Mendota, Wisconsin, USA - GEODES118 metaG | ecosystem: Environmental > Aquatic > Freshwater > Lake | place: USA: Lake Mendota, Wisconsin...
CGTTTGTATATTTACTTTTACAAATATCTGCCATTTTGCCATGTTTAAGTTCGATGGCATAGGGTTTGACAAATGAAATTGTACCATATAGAAAAAAAAACGTCAGATATTGAGTTTGACATATCATACATGCTAGATTTTGATAATTTTAACAATATAGGTCTTTCAGGAAAAAACATTGAAAGTGTGGAGATGATTGAGATTTCTCCACCAGATGAGGTCATGGAGGATGACAACAATCTGCCAGAAAATCTGCCAATTTTACCACTTAGAAATACAGTACTTTTTCCAGGTATAGTCATTCCGGTAACAGTAACCCGTGCCAAGGGAACAAAACTTGTAAAAAAAGCTTACAAAGGAGATAAAACCTTAGGTATTATCTCTCAGGCACGCCAAACTAACGACGAACCTTCGGAGGATGACCTCTACAAAGTGGGTACCATAGCACACATCATTAAAATGATTGTGCTTCCGGATGGTAACGTTACCATTATTTTGCAAGGTAGGAGGAGATTTAAGGTAGAGGAGTTTACCAAAACTGATCCTTATTTGATGGCTAAAGTGACCTATATTGAAGATCATTTCCCGAATCCAAAGAAAAAGGAAACCAAAGCTTTAATTTCGAGTCTGAAAGAAGCTGCTTTGAATATTCTCAATCTCAATCCTGAGATACCGAGAGATGCTCAAATAGCTATCAATAATATCGATACACCGAATTTCTTAACCCATTTTCTCTCTTCCAATCTCAATATTGGTATTTCTGACAAACAGCTGTTGCTAGAAACTTTCGATGGTTATGAGCAAGCCACTAAGCTTCTCGAACACATGATGAAAGAAGTTCAAGTGCTTGAAATTAAGAAAGATATACAAAGTAAGGCCTCTTCGGATATCGACCAACAACAAAAGGAATATTACCTTAGACAGCAAATAAAAGTGCTGCAGGAAGAACTCGGAATGGACTCACCAGACCAAGAAGTAGAGAAGCTACGTGCCAAAGGAGCCAAAAAGAAATGGACACCTGAAATCAACGAGCATTTCAACAAAGAGCTCAACAAAATTATGCGGATGAATTCCATGGCTCCCGAATACGGTGTCTCTCTGGGCTATGCCGAACTTTTGGTTGATTTGCCTTGGAACGAATTCAGTAAGGACAATTTTTCGTTGACAAGAGCCAAGAAAATTCTTGATGGTGACCACTTTGGTTTGACCAAAGTAAAGGAAAGAATTTTGGAATATTTGGCTGTGTTGAAGCTCCGCAACGACATGAAAGCTCCTTTGCTTTGTCTTTATGGCCCTCCAGGTGTTGGTAAAACATCTTTGGGCAAATCCATTGCCAAAGCCTTGGGCCGAGAATATGTAAGAATGGCACTGGGCGGTGTACATGACGAAGCCGAGATACGTGGTCATAGAAAGACTTACATTGGTGCTATGCCTGGAAAAATTATCAATAATATACAAAAAGCCAAGAAGAGTAATCCCGTTTTTATTTTAGATGAAATTGATAAGATTTCTCGTGATCACCGTGGCGACCCTTCGAGTGCATTGTTAGAAGTGCTTGATCCTGAGCAAAATAGTGCTTTCAAAGATAATTATCTAGAAGTAGATTATGACCTTTCGAAAGTCCTGTTTGTAGCAACTGCAAATTCACTGGATACCATTCAGCCAGCCTTGAGAGACAGGATGGAAATAATTGAGCTGAGTGGTTATACGGTAGAAGAGAAACTTGAAATTGCGAAAAGACACTTGCTTCCGAAGCAAATTGAACTGCATGGACTTACTCCGGGAATGTTCAAAATTACAAACGGAGCTTTGGTGAAACTCATAGAAGGCTACACAAGAGAGTCAGGTGTGAGGAGTTTGGAGCATAAGCTGGGTAGTTTGGTGAGGAAAATTGCTAAGTTTGTAGCTATGGAGGAAGAATATAATCCAAACGTGAAAGAAGCCGATGTTGAAAAATTATTGGGTCAACCTATTTTTGATAAAGATTTGTATGAAGGTAATGAACTTGCAGGTGTAGTTACAGGCTTGGCTTGGACACCAGTAGGGGGCGATATATTATTTATTGAGTCGAATTTGAGTAGAGGCAAAGGTGCTTTGACACTTTCGGGTCAGTTGGGAGATGTCATGAAAGAATCGGCAGTAACGGCACTTTCGTATCTGAAATCTCATGCTGAAGACTTGGGCATAGACTACAGAGTTTTTGGAAGTTACGACCTGCACATACACGTGCCGCAAGGTGCTGTTCCAAAAGATGGCCCATCAGCAGGTATTACCATGTTGGTTTCTATGGCTTCTATTTTTACGCAAAGAAAAATTAAGAAAGATATAGCTATGACTGGCGAAACCACTTTAAGAGGGAAAGTATTGCCAGTGGGAGGTATAAAAGAGAAAATATTGGCCGCCAAAAGAGCCAATATCAAGGAGATAGTGATGTGTTATAAAAACCAAAAAGACGTAGAGGAAATAGGGGAGGAGTACACCAAAGGCTTGACTTTCCATTATGTAAACTACGTGGAGGAGGTTTTGGAAATAGCTCTTCTTGACGAAAAGGTGAAGAAACCGATAGTCTTTAGTTTTCCTGAAGAAATAAAAAAAGAAACTGTTTGAAATATAAAAAGGGGCGATTAGCCTCTTTTTCATAAGTATATAATATAACTTCACCGATAATGTCGCCCCATACCAACCACTATCTGAAGGAGAGAGTAGTTTGAAGTATTTGGTTTTCCTGTTTGCCTTAAAATGAAAGATTAATTTTTTATTTTACTCCTTTTACTAATTTATCTGTTCTGAAATGCTCATTGGTTTGGTTCCAATGCCATTTTTTAGTTTTGGCCATTATAATTCCATTAATTTTTTCATAATCATTTAGATAAATAAATTCTCCATCTTTTTTTGAAACATCGTGATGGAATTTATAACCCGCCAATAAAAAGTCTTTTTTATCGAAATAAAAATACCATTGGTCGGCACCAATATTTTTGTCAAATTCTATTGCCAGCTCATAACATTGTTTGCCATTAAATTCCGTTTCGATATACTTTTCTTTTAGTATTACCCCTGGGTCTTTTAGTTTAAAAGGTAAACCAAATAAATAATTGTACACTTTTTCGAGATATTGGGTTCTCTCACAAGTAATATCATATTTTTTTACAAGATCTGGCGAAAGTAACTTGCTATTGTTTGCTTCTAAAATACACTTTCCTTTTATAAATTTTTGTTTAAAGGAAACGGAATCTGTGTTAACGATATAAGAAAAGCTACTTTTGCGTTTGTCAAAAACAAGCGAAAAGTTTCTAGTGGTTTGGTTTTGTCTTTCTATTTGGTACAGAAAAGTACCTTGAAATTTCCCAAAATTATTACTAGAATCATGGGCATTTATGCTTTTTGATACAATATCAGTTGCACTTAAGTTTTGTTTAAAAATGCCAAACGGAAATAAAAAAAAGATTAAAAATTTCATATCAATTTTTGTAATAAGAGCCATTTTGAGTGTTTAAGAAATCTTCAAAATTTATTTCTTCCTGCTTGATAAAACCACTCGTTGGTAAAGTTTGTTCGGCCACCATTTCTACCACAGCAGCAATGGAAGCAGCAGTGGTCCACGAAATGGCTCTCCAGTGTTCTCCATCGATAACAATCGGTTGGAATGGTCTGTAATACTCTTCACGCTTAATTTTGTCATTTTTCCAGCCTTCTACCACGGCATAAACATAAACAACGTCCTCTTGCACAGGAGGTTTGGCATTGGTCAAGATTTGCTCCAGTTGTTGTCTATCGTCTTTCAGAATCAATTCATAAAGCAAGAATTTCATCAGTTTACAATGCCCAGGATATCGCATGGTTTTGTAGTTGAGCGTATCCACTTTCCCCTCGTAAGTCTCGCACATGGTTCCGAGACCACCAGAAGTGCTAAATGCCTCAAACTCTTCACCGCCGATATATATTTTTTCTAGGCCGTCAAGGGCTGGCACCATCTTCTTTTTGCCATTATGAATCACCTCGCAGTCGTTGATATATTCATTTATAACACCCGCAGGCGACCAAGTAAACGAATATCCCAACAGTCCGTTTGGAAATTGTGGCAAAGCTCCAACTCGCAACTCAATATCTCGGATTTTGTCGAATCTTTTACATAAATCCGCACCCACAATACCTATAAAACCCGGAGCTAAGCCACACTGAGGTGCCATCACGGCCTGAGCCGTTTCTGCCATTTGCCTGATAGCCTGGGTAGTAGGTACGTCTTCTGTAAGATCAAAATAGTGAATGGCATTTTTGTGACATATCTGGGCAATCGGAAGATTTAGGAAATATGGCATGCAAGATACCACGGCTTCAAACTGCGGAATAGTTTTTTCTAAAAAGTTGATATCTGAGCAATCACCTACTTTGACTTCAAAAGGTAGTTCCAAGTCATAATGTGGTGGATTTTTGTCTAAACCAGTCACTTTGAATCTTTTGTTGAGTAATATACCTACCAAAGAGCCCACTTTACCCATGCCGATAACAAGGATTTTTGACCCATTTCTGAATGTGTTCATGTTTTTTTATTTATGTTGAAATGTAAATACGACAGCTTTTAGCCGAGAAGACTTATGCTGAAAAATCAGGAACAAACGAGCAAGCACTACGCAGGTAGGCCAGTCGGGCAAGAAGGAAGTTTAAATCGGCGAACAATGTGATTCTGTTTTACGATTCTAAATTACAATTAAAATTGAAAAATCAATCTATTATGGCATAAAAAAAGGCGAAGAATTCTTCGCCTTTCAACCATTATAATTTTAAATCAAACTGAAAAGCTCTCTCCGCAGCCACAAGTACGGCTGGCGTTGGGGTTTTTGAATTGGAATCCTTTGCCATTTAGACCATCGCTGTAGTCTAGTTGGGTGCCAATTAGATACAAAAGGCTCTTTTTATCCACAAATATTTTTACGCCTTGGTCTTCATATATATGATCGTTGGGCTGTTGTTCTGCATCAAAAGCCAGGTCGTACATCAATCCTGAGCATCCGCCACCTTCTACGGCAACTCTGATACCATGATTTTCGTTTTTACCTTCCTTGCTTTTTAATTCCAAAATTTTATTTTTTGCCTGCTCTGTTACCGTAATCATTTCGAAATTAATTTATATTTACTCCTATTAAAACTTTAAATATAAATCAAAAGTTTCATGGCGAGACAAATAAAGTCAAAAAGGGTATTGGACAAAATATATGAATATCAAACCTTAGGGACAAATTTGCGTTTTTATGAAGCCATACGAAGTGAGTTTAAAACCGGCGATTTGCTGTTTTTTTCTGGAGAACATTGGCTCTCAGGCTTGATACGTTGGCGAAGTAAGTCGGCCGTTAGCTTTCGGTTTATATCAATGCCCAACGGATATCTCATATAAATATTTGAAAACAAAATACCTTTAAATGACATACTTTATGTTTTAATTCTTCTTTAAACTTTACTTCTGCGGCTGAAAGCCGCTATCCGCACGTACGAAGGAAATATCCTTCGCACAGCTAGTGTGGGTAGGCTTGAGTAATGGCCGTGGCGTTTTCTATTTCTATCGACCAAAAGGCCAAGCGGGTGAAACCCGCATTTCACACCTACGAAGGCAATAGCCTACGCAGATCGGCGTTTGACTGAAGTGGCGACACAATACTATTTGTTTCAACCAAAATTTTTCCCACTCAATCATACAAAACATACTTCAATCTCATTTTTTTGTATTCTGAAAGACCCGGCTCCCAGGTTTTTTGAATTTCTTCGGCGGTTTTTCCTTCTTCTATTTGTTTTCTGAATTCGTAAACGCCAGCCAAGAAATCTATGTTTCCCATCTGCTTGCTTTGGGTTCTGTCAAAAAACTTGGCTTTGTCGGGGTAAGCTTGATAGAGGTCAATCATCCATTGCAGGTTGATTCTTTTGGTTTTTCTGAGGTTTTTGATGTCGTAATTCATCAAATCTAGTCCGTAGCAGGTTTCGTTCATGTGCAAGGGTGACTCGCTCATGCCCGGGATGCTTTTGGGTGTAAAGTTGAATGTATATTTACCTTTTAACAATGGAGCTCCCAAAACCGTAAATGGTATCTGCGTACCGCGGCCTTGGCTAAGTATAGTGCCTTCAAACATACAGGTGGTTGGATAAAGCATAATACTCTGTTGGGTATTGAGGTTGGGAGAGGGTTTTATGGGTAAAATATATTCTATATCGTGCTTGTAATTAGCCACTTTTACGATTTCGAGCTTGCATTTGGCTTGGTTGGGCAGCCAGCCTTCGCCGTTTATCATTTGGGCAAACTCAGCTATCGTCATGCCGTGGGCTATCGGAATCGGAAACTGCCCGATGCCAGATTTTAGTCGCATATCCATGATGGGGCCGTCGATGAGGTAGCCGTTGGGGTTGGGTCTGTCGAGAATCAAGAGCGTTTTGTTATGCTCTGCACAAGCTTCCATTACATCTCGCAAAACATTGATATAGGTGTAAAATCTACAGCCAACGTCCTGAATATCAAAAATCATGATGTCCACATTGGCCAAATCTTCGGCAGATGGTTTTCGTTTTTTTCCGTAAAGCGAAATGATTTTTATGCCGGTAGCTGGGTCGGTTTCGTCACTGACTTTTGCTCCGTTGGAGGCATTTCCTCTGAATCCATGCTCGGGGCCGAAAACTTTTACGATTTCAATTCCCAATTTTTGGAGGCTGTCCACCAAATGGCTTTTGCCAATTATAGTCGTAGGATTGGCCAATATTCCAATTCTTTTTCCTTTCAGAAGCGAAAGATATTTGTCTGTTTGCTCTGCACCAGTTTTTATTGGTTCGACTACTGAATTATAAGCTTTGGGTGTGCATTTGAAGCCAAGAATAAATATCAAGGCCACTAAAAGTAAAGCAATTTGAGGTTTTTTCATCGGTTTTTATTTTTCTCGCAAAGCCGCAAGGACGCAAAGAATTATTTTATAGTAGCATCACTTGTGAATTTTCGGGTTTGTTGAGCTATTTTTATATTTTTAAAAGGAATTTTTGAAAGTATAATTATTAGTACTCTAAAACGTCATCGATAAGGTACGAATTGCCTGATTTAATGACCTTTATGTCTCTTTTGTATTTTGCCTTGGCTTCTTTGTCTTCTATTATCACATCAAAAACCATGGTAGAGTCGGTTGACATGTCGCCTTTGAGGGTACAGTTGGTAATGCTAATTTTTACCCAATCCTGACTAGAGATAAGAAAACCCGTACCCATTCCTGCATATTTGGTGTCATATTTCCCAGTCCATTTTTTCTTGAAAGCTTCTTCGGTCATGCCGCCGTCGTAGTCTATACTTATGGCATCCGTTTTGTATTCTTCGTAGTTTTTGGTGTAAATGCTTACTTTTTTGTCTTGGTTTTTGTCCTCAAAAAGCGGGTCGGCAAATTCATTTTCGATGCTTTTTATCAACCAAGCTTTGGCATCTTCACTCATTAGTTTTTTTACGTTGTTGATGGAGTCAAGTCTTAGAGAATCTTGAATGGCAAGCGTATCGATGGTATCATTTTGAGATTTTGTACAAGAAAAAACAACGAAAAGAACGAATAGAAAACCGAGTGTTTGTTTCATTTTTGAAGAAGAATTTTAAAATTTGAGGTAAAGCAAAAGTAAACCTTATTTTTTCTTTTTCAAAAAATCTTCTTCTATTCTGAATTTTACGATTTCTTCAATCAGTTCTTTAGGAAGTGCTTGGTCTATCGGGAACTGGATGGCCCCTTTGGAGTATTTGTAGTTTGTAAGTCGGGCTTCGAATGTCGTTATTCCGCTGGGTGTTGGGTAAAAACCTATGTGGTTTTTGTAAGCTGCATAATAAACCAAAATTCTGTTTTGCTTGAAGGCCGGCATATTGTAGCTCATGACTTCTTTGGCCTGTGGTGCTGCGGCTTTTATGATTTCTCTAAGCTCTTGCAATTTTACTTGAGCCATTTTTGTAAAATCCGAAAAGTATTCTTCTACAGTGCTATATTTTTTCATCTCATTTTTTTTAATTTTCCTGCACACGAAAACCTAAAATTCTTTTTGTGCTATTTTATGGTTGTCAAGCATGGTTTTTGGTAACGAATTCGTTCTTAAGAATATGTTTGATTTGTTTTTTATTTGAAAAGGTGATATCGCCCCGAAGGAGCTGATATCCTTTTAAAATTATTTTAGCCTACCAAAATATGCCTGATTCAGCCACCCGACCGATGTAGCTTTATTCATATTTGTTTTAGCGTTTTCATAATTTGTAAATGAATATTCTTTTACAAATGTATCAAAAAAGTAGTGGCATTTGGCGAGTAGAATAAGACAAAATGAAGTCTTAATACGTCAATTTTCTGAATAGAATGTAGAAATCTAAGATAACTATGTGCCTATGTGTTGAAAAAAAAACAAACACATAGGCACATAGAGCACAATAGGAATTCACTGAAATGTTTTGAATGGTAAGTTACTTAGCATTTTTGGCATCCACCCATTTTTTAGCATTTACGAATGCCTCTAGCCATGGGCTTACCTCGTCATTTTTGCGGTCTGCTGGGTAGTGTGCCCAGTTCCAAGGGAAAGTAGAACGCTCAATGTGGGGCATCATCACCAAGTGTCTTCCAGTAGCATCGCACATTATGGCGGTGTTGAAATCAGAGCCATTTGGGTTGGCTGGGTAGCTTTCGTAACCGTATTTTCCTACGATATTGTATTTTTCTTCGGCGTAAGGAAGGTTAAATTTACCTTCACCATGCGATACCCAAGCACCCAAAGTAGCTCCCTCTAAAGTGGAAAGCATTACCGAGTGGTTTTTCTGAACTGTTACGGAAGTAAAGATACTTTCGTGTTTATGCGATTCATTGTGAAGCATTTTGCCATGTATTTCATGCTCGGGATTGATTAATTCCAATTCCATAAACAACTGACAACCATTACAAATACCCACCGAAAGTGTATCCTCTCTAGCGAAGAATTTCTTCAATGCTATATTGGCTTTTTCGTTGTACAAAAACGCCCCAGCCCATCCTTTGGCCGAACCCAGAACGTCAGAATTGGAGAATCCACCAACTGCACCAATGAATTGAATATCTTCAAGCGTTTCTCTTCCTGAAATCAAGTCGGTCATGTGAACGTCTTTCACATCAAAACCTGCTAAGTACATGGCATTGGCCATTTCTCTTTCGGAGTTACTGCCTTTTTCACGGATGATGGCGGCTTTTGGCTTCTCTACTACGCTCGAAGTGACACCTGCAATACTCGAAGTGGCATTTAACTTTCCATCAAAATGTTTTGGAAAAGTATATTTCAAAGGCTGGTTTTTATAGTTTTCGTAACGTGCCTCAGCTCTTTCGTTTTTGGATTGACGGCGATCTAGTAAGTAAGAAGTCTTGAACCATACGTCACGCAACTCGCTGATATTCAAATTTAATTCGTCAGAATTGTGTTTTATAGAAACTGTATTTCCTTCGACAACTTCACCTATTTTACATAATTCTATTCCTTTGTTTTTAAATTCAGATTCTATTTCGGCATCGGCTTGTAAAACTATTCCGATGTTTTCTGCGAAAAGAATTTTTACTAAATCTGATTCATTAAGAGAGCTTAAATCATATTTTGCTCCCAAATTAACATCTGCAAAACTCATTTCCAAAAGCGTGGTAATCAATCCACCACTACCGATGTCATGGCCAGCTTTTATTTTGTTAGCTTTTATTAAATCTTGAATTAGGTTAAAAGCCGTGGCGAAATATGCTGAATCTTTTATAGTCGGAACTTCTTTTCCTACTTTGTTCAGTATCTGAGCAAACGAACTTCCACCCAGTTTGAAACCGTCTTTCGAGAGGTTTATATAGTAAATATTTCCACCATTTCTTTGTAAAACAGGTTCCACAACTTGTTTGATATCTGAGCAATTAGCACCTGCCGAAATGATGACCGTCCCGGGGGCTATTACCTCATCGTTAGGATATTTCTGCTTCATCGAAAGGGAGTCTTTGCCTGTAGGAATATTGATTCCCAATTCTATGGCGAAATCTGAACAACCTTTTACGGCTTCATATAATTTGGCATCTTCACCCTCGTTTTTACAAGCCCACATCCAGTTGGCCGAAAGAGAAACTGATTTCAAACCGTCTTTTAATAGAGCCCAAACGATGTTGGAAAGTGCTTCGCCGATGGCATTTCTCGAACCAGCCACGGGATCTACCAATGCAGAAACTGGTGAATGACCGATGGTAGTGGCAATTCCTTCTTTTCCTTTAAAGTCAAGAGCCATCACACCCACATTGTTGAGCGGCAATTGTAACGGACCAGCACATTGTTGCTTCGCCACACGTCCGCCAACGCAACGATCTACTTTATTGGTCAGCCAGTCTTTACACGCAACTGCCTCTAGTTGAAGCACTTGTTTCAAGTAGGTTTCTATGTTTTCTGCCGAATAACTTAATTCAGAGTAATTTCTTTCAATGGTTTTATCGGCCATGATGGTTTTTGGCGAACTGCCAAACATGTCGGCAATTGCGAAATCCATTGGTTTTAAGCCTGTTGACTTCGATTCAAATGTAAATCTGTGGTTGTTGGTCACTTCGCCTACTGTGTACATAGGCGAGCGTTCACGGTCGGCTATTGTTTTCAAAGTCGCCAAATCTTTTTCACCAATCACCAAGCCCATGCGTTCCTGCGACTCATTTCCGATTATTTCTTTGGCCGAAAGTGTTGGGTCTCCTAC
>Ga0164293_10005578_pt1 | contig 10708 bp, 10 predicted proteins | sample GEODES118metaG_FD_111487 | JGI IMG/M metagenome (GOLD analysis project Ga0164293, IMG submission 111487) | Eutrophic lake water microbial communities from Lake Mendota, Wisconsin, USA - GEODES118 metaG | ecosystem: Environmental > Aquatic > Freshwater > Lake | place: USA: Lake Mendota...
GCTCATTACATTCAAGTTCTTGCCGACAAGACTGGATCACTGATTGCAGCCAGTGCTGAGCTTGGTGTTGTCTATGGTGATGGACCTGATGAATATCGTGAACCAATGAGAATCTATGGTGAGAAGGTAGGAGTTGCCTTCCAGTTGATTGACGATGTCATCGACATTGCATCAGATGACTCAGGTAAGACCCCTGGCACAGACCTCAGAGCAGGCGTACCAACCATGCCAACCCTTATTCTTAGAGCCCATGCCGATACCGACCCGAAAGCCCGCGAACTTATTGAGATAATTGACGGGGGTCTTGAAGATGATGCCCAGTTAGCATTGGCGGTGAGCAAACTTAGAGAGCACCCAGCTCTTGAAGAGGCTTATCAGATGGCCAAGACTTGGGCAGCAGAGGCCGTTGAAGCCTTAGCCCCTCTACCAGATTCACCGGTCAAAGACGCCTTGCGAGTATTCGCTGAAGCTGTTGTTGACCGTAACCAGTAAATAAAAAGGATTTGATTTAACTTGAACAAAATGCGTTTAGCTATTGTTGGTGCTGGCCCTGCCGGAATCTATGCAGCAGATCTAATCATCAAAGCTGAAAGAGACTTTGATGTGAGCATCGACCTGTTTGATTTGCTTCCAGCACCTTATGGCCTAGTTCGTTATGGAGTTGCTCCTGATCACCCAAGAATCAAGGGAATCATTAGAGCCCTCTATGAAGTTCTAGATAGAGGAGACATTCGCTTCTTCGGTAACGTCAAGTATGGAACAGATATCACTCTTGATGAACTAAAGAATCATTACAACGCAGTTATCTTTTCAACTGGAGCCATCAAAGACGCATCACTAAACATTCCAGGTGTTGAACTAGATGGTAGCTACGGTGCAGCTGACTTTGTGAACTGGTATGACGCTCATCCAGATTTCCCAAGAACCTGGCCCCTAAACGCTAAAGAAGTTGCTGTTCTAGGAAATGGAAACGTAGCCCTAGACGTAGCTCGTATCTTGTCTAAGCAACCTAACGATCTTCTATCAACTGACATTCCTGAAAATGTGTATCAAGGACTACTAGCTTCTCCTGTTACTGATGTTCACGTGTTTGGAAGACGAGGACCAGCTCAGGTTAAGTTCACCCCACTAGAACTTCGTGAAGCATGTGACATTGAAGGTGTTGACACCATCGTCTATGACGAAGACTTCAAATACGATGCAGGCTCACAAGAGGCTATTGATACCAACAACCAAACCAGAGTAATGGTGAACACCCTTGAGAGCCACAGAGGCAAAGAAACCACTGGGGCTACAAAGAGGCTTCACCTCCATTTCTTTAGTTCACCTAAAGAAATCGTCGGTGAAGATGGAAAAGTTGTTGCTATCAAGATTGAGAGAACTGAACTTGATGGTAATGGTGGGGTAACTGGCACAGGAGAGATCAGAGAATTCCCTGTTCAGGCTGTTTATAGGGCTGTCGGTTACTTTGGTTCAGAGCTAGATTCAATTCCTTTTGATCACAAGCACGGAGTTATCACTAACGATGCAGGTCGTGTTCTTGATGAGAGCGGCAAACACATTCCAGGCATCTATGCAACTGGTTGGATTAAGCGTGGACCTATCGGTCTTATTGGTCACACTAAGAGTGACGCGATGGAAACCATCGCTTGTGTCCTAGCTGATAGAGACACCTGGTGGGATCCAGCTCATGCTGATGAAGATGATGTTGTTCAGTTACTTACTTCTAAGGGAGTTCAGTTCCTAGGTTGGCCTGAATGGCTAAAGATTGATGCCACTGAAAAGGCTTTGGGCGCTGCTCAAGATCGTGAACGAGTGAAGCTAGTCGACCGTGAAGACTTCCTAAAAGCAGGATTTAAGAACGACTAAGGATGACTAATAACAAGGGAATAACAGATAGCAGAGCTAAGACTGCTCAGTTTGCTCTAATGGTTATCTTCTTCACTCAAGGCTTTGCAACTCTTTCATGGATGCCTCGTATCCCAGAGTTCATTGAGAATCTAGAAGTTTCTAAAGAACTATGGGGAGCAATCATAGGTTTTGGTGGAGCAGGGTCTTTGATTCCATTGCTTTTCACTTCAAGGCTGGTCGTTCGTTATGGAACAACACCCATCATCAAATACTCCAGCTTTGGAATGGTCGCTATTCTTCTAGCGCTACCTTATCCAACCCAGTGGTGGCTATTCCTAGTTCTAAACTTCATGCTTTCTTTTGCTATCAGTGTTTTCAACATTGCTCTGAACTCACAAGCGGTTATGTTCCAGAAGCGCGTGGACAAGGTATTACTTGGAAGCTTCCATGGTTCTTGGAGTATTGGAGCAGCTGCTTCTGCTGGAGTTTCCAGCATCATTGCTGCCTTCACTCCACTAAAGCTGCAGATGTTCCTAATGCCAGTGCTCTGTTTGGTTTTGTTTTTGTGGGCAGTAAGACACATGCTTGATCCTGCTGAAAGTGATTCAGTTGATAGGGATGTTCCAACAGAACGAATCTCTTGGCTGAAGACCCCCCCGTACCTTTGGCTATTGGCTGTTGGTGGATTTATGGGAATGTGGCCTGAGCTAGTACTTATGGACTGGTCAAGTGTTTACGGTAAAGAAGTTCTTAACCTAGATCCTTCAAGAGCTGCTTGGCCTTACACAATCTTCGTTATCGCCATGATTGTTGGTCGTTTCTCAATTGCAAGACTGACTGAGAAATATAACGTAGCGAGACTTTCTCAAGTCGGTGGAATCTTCGGTTCTATTGCTTTAGCGATAGCTATCTATTCATCAGCAACACTTGCCGATGTGAATCAGGATCTAGCTCTACTAATGCTTTGTATTTTCTTTGCTATTGCAGGTCTCGGTATTTCATCTATGGTGCCAGGGTTTTTCAGCATGGCAGGAAACGTTGAAGGTCTTTCAACAGCTCAAGCCTTGAGTAGATTGCTTTTGTTCAACACAATCGTGGTTATCTTCGCGAAGATGGCTATGGGTTCACTAATCGATGCTTCATCATTGCCGTTAGCAATGATTTTCCCAATAGTTACATTTGCTATTGCTGGTGTGATTAGCGGTGTTGTTGCCAACAGACATAAGAAGATAACTCTAAATAGAGATTACATTCCAGAGTAATTAGCGATAGTTCGTGAACTGAACGTCAATATCTAAATCGCTTGAACGCAACAGCTCCATGACTTCCTGAAGATCATCACGGCTCTTGCTGACTACTCTTAGCTCATCACCTTGAATGTTTGCCTTGACCGACTTAGGTCCCTGCTCACGGATGATAGCCGCAATCTTCTTAGCCTCAGGCTGCTCAATGCCATCCTTCAGTGTTGCTTCAATGCGGTATTCCTTACCTGAAGCAAAAGGCTTGCCGTCATCTAGGCTCTTGAGCGAAATGCCACGCTTAACTAGCTTGCTCTGAAATACGTCTAGAACAGCCTTGACTCGCTCTTCGCTGTTGGCTTTCATCAGGATCTTCTCGCCTGACCATTCAATAGATGCGCCAACACCTTTGAAGTCATAGCGCTGCTCAATTTCTTTCTGAGCCTGGGTGAGAGCGTTAGACGCTTCTTGCTTGTCAACTTTGCTGACTATGTCGAATGAGGAATCTGCCATAACAGTGATTCTAACGAACTACTGGGTAGATGTTGCTCTGGCTGTGCTGCTACGAACGATTAATTCAATAGGCCACTCGGTAACCTCTGGAACAGTATGGTCAGGGTTATCTAGGAGCTCAAGCATAGTCTTGGCAATAAGTTCTCCCTGACCCACAACATTCTGGTTAATTGTTGTTATTCCAAAGAACTCGGCTAGTTCGTGATTGTCCACACCAACAATAGATAAGTCAGCAGGAACATTTAGGCCTAGATCTTTAGCGGCTAGTAACACTCCTACAGCCAACTCATCGGAGGAAGCGAAGATGGCAGTTGGGGAATTGTGTGGATCACCAAGAAGGTTCTTGGCTGCAGCATACCCTTCGCTGATTGCATAGCGCGGCACAGCTCTATACCAGGCAGGTCTTAGTTCAATACCAGCAGCCTTTAGAGCTTCCTCGTAGCCTACTTTTCTAACGTCAAAGACTTTATAGAAGTTATCGGTTGCTTCACTTTGACCAATCATGGCTATCTTGGTGTGCCCCATTGAGATCAAGTGGTTGGTTGCTAGAGAGCCTGCAGCATGATCGTTAATCCTGATTGTCTTAGCGCCTTCAACTGAACCACCCAGAGAAACCAGAGGCTTATTCACCTTGGTTAGAGCAGCAATCTCCTCTTCACTCATCTTGACCGATACACAGATAACCGCATCTACTCTTTTACGAGGCAGAGACTTAGTGAAGATTGACTTACGGTGCTCATCCCCTGAGGAGAGGTTATACAAAGTAACGTCATAACCAGCAGCCACTAGTTCTCGGTCAATAGCTTCGAGGACTGTTGCAAAGAACCAGCGGTCAACATAAGGAACTACAACACCAATGTTCTTAGTCCTACCGGTAACCAGGGTGTATGCAGAAGCCGAAGGTACATAACCAAGACGATCAGCTACTGACTGAACCAGTTCCTTAGTCTCAATAGAGACATAATCCTTGCCACTTAGAGCTCTTGAAACAGTTGCTGTGGAGACTCCAGCCTCACGAGCAACATCAACTATGCCAGCCATCACTCAAACCTTTTACTGTAAATGTATGCAAATCTCTCTGTAATCTATCTAGCCTTACACAGCATTACAGGTAATAAAGCCAGATTGGAACCTATTCGTTGCATAAAGGCGATTAGCGGAGAAGGCTCTGTTTCAGGTATTCTTGACAAGCACCCGTCCGGCTGATTACAGGCGGCCGGGAGCACTGGCTAGTTACCCAAGCGGCCAAAGGGATCTGACTGTAAATCAGCCGGCTCAGCCTTCGGGGGTTCGAATCCCTCACTAGCCACACTGTTTTGTCTCGAGGCATGCTTCATGCATGTCTCGAGACCAGAACTTCTTCCTACAGATACTGAAGAGTGCAGATTCTTCAATTTTCAGCCCTATTTCCTAGAAAACAATTCACAAAATCTAGGACTTGTGTAATACTAAAAGCACAAAGACCCGACTACCGAACAGCCACCGTATGGTGAGCGTGTCTCCTCGAGAGACTAGGTGTCGGGTCGCCTTATTTAATTGCTAATTATGGGAACTTGCCAAAATCTGACTTCCCATGAACTGAAAATGGCGCAAGCATAGCCTGATATGCTGCCTGGTTCTTATCTGATGTGTCGCTTGAGCGCCTAATGCAGCCTGCGAACATGTCTGCAACTTGGATCAAAAGGTCATTGTGGGATTTTACAAAACTGACCTTTCTAAGCGATTGCGATCCAGGTTTATTGACTTCGGCAAATAAGTACTTTTTAGCTGCAGCTCGATAGTCGCGGCTGCCACTTCCATCAATTTTTACTGAGGCCCGTTGAATAACCCCTCCCGAATTGGTTAGAACCAGTTGTATCACGTAGTTGTAGAAAGACTCATAGTCCGACTTCAGAGATTCACTATCCACCAATTTCTTATCCACCACAATTGAACGGATAAAAAATAATTCAGGATCTAGTCGACTGAAGAATCGCTTCTGCAATTCGAGTTTTGTCTTCGAAAACTTAAATTCGCTCCGACTTGACCAACCCAGCTCATTCCGAAGCTGTCTCACCTTGTTTGAAGTCTGTTCTGCATGCTCAGCAGACTCGAAGATACAGCAAGCGATAACAAATAGCCGGCTCGAACCGCTTTCAAGCTTGAAACCGGCATCGCCTGAGTCATCGATGAAGACATACATTTGCCTAAGTGTAAGTTATTTCCGCTTGGATGGATTTGGTCGCTGTTTGAGTGTGGACGCAGGGAGCCTGAATCCACTCCGTTGAAATGCAAGCGGGCCGTTTATGCAAAGTTCCTGGCGGCTTCACGCTTCAGGCTTACTCCAGCTGCATCAACCGAGTTGCGGTAGCACTCCAATGCTTGCCCTGCCTGATCCAAGCCTTCATAAACCTCGGCCATCTGCGCCCAGATTTTAGCCGTCGCACGGGACTTAGTGTTTTCTTGTAGAAGGGATGCTGCTTCTAGAAGGAGGTTCATCGGCTGACTCTCAACTTTGCAACCTTGAAGCACCTGTGCGTTATCAACTAATCGCTCGGCTTTTTCCAACTTCGGTAGGTCCTTACAGTAACTCAGTGATTCATTAGCTTTTGAAACCGCGTTGTCAATTTCTCCCCTTGAGAGATACGCCATTGCAAGTGTGTTTAGAGTGTTGGCGACATCCGCAGCACTTTTTTCCAGCCTAAATAGTTCAATTATTTGAATAAGGTCTTCCATTTCTCGGTCAGTTGGAACCTGATTTGTTAGGCAGGAAATAAAAATGGATGCCTGAATCAGGCGAGCTTGGGACATTTTTCTATCAAGGCCTGAAATGAGGTGGCTTGCGCCTTGAATCTGTTCTCTCGCTTGAACGAAATCGCCACGCTGGTAGGAGACTTGACTTGCTGACCAAAGACTAACAACGGCGTCCCACGTTGTGTCCACTGAACTCGGCCGGGATTTAACCATTTCGCTAGCCTTTGCCAAGTCGCCAACTGCTAGGTATACAGATGAGAGAGCTGCTTTAGTTTCAAACTCAAATGATGTGGAGTCAAAGTTTTGACGAGCCAGGTGTTCTAGGTGCTGTTGTCCCCAATAGATTGCTGAATAGAAATCGCCTTGCTTTCTTTCGAGCATGATTAGGGCCAATACCGATCGCTGGAGAGATCGCACCGAAAGCGATTTGTTTCGTGCAATTGACTCTAAAGCCGAAATTGCCAGCTGGTAGTTCCCTGCACTCGAAGCAATTAACCCTTGTAAGAGGAGGGCCTCATTTTCATTCTTTATGCGAGGAAGCCATAACTTAGCAGCCTGAGCAGAGTTGTTTTCCAGCTCAAGGCACGCCTGGAGGAGTTCTGTGGACTCTGATTTGACTGGAGTGCCTTCGTCTGGCACGCCAAGCCTGACATGGATGGCTTCTAAGATTTCAGCGCTGACGCTGCGTTGACCACGTTCGATTAGGGATAGAAGGCTAACTGAGCAAATCCCTTTGGCGGTTTCCTCCAGTGACAGCCCAGCCTGTACTCGGGCTTGCCTTAGATAATGTCTGTCAAAATTTTTCACCAGACCACTCTATCTTGACAAATTGCTCCAAAAAGTGAGTATGATTTCGATATGTCAAAAAGTTTGACATTTGTAAAAAAAGGGGCGAAATGATCGAATTAATTAGATTCCTCATCATAAATACACATCCAAACCGAAACTCTAACTCTTCAGCAGGTACCTCTGAGTGCTGCACATTTCAATGAAAGGAAGGACCAAAAGAATGATTAGAACAATTAGGAATAGCGTTGCAACTTTGCTCGCGGTAGCCACACTCTTGGTACACTCAACCATTGCATCCGTGCAGGCAGAAACAGAGGCCTTAGTGCAAGTTAATCTCGACTCTTCAAGTTTGTCTGTCGAGGTTCCAAATCAAGAACCAGCTGGACTGGAGCTCGCTACCGGAATGATACTGGCAGATAAATCTAACTATCAGGTGAGTGTTGGAGCTGTTTCGGCCGATTCACTTCAACTACTCATCGAGATTGAAGACAGAACTTCACCTGATTATTTCGACTTCGCCATTCCGGATGCGTTTGCAATGGAGAAAGTCAACTTTGATGGCTTCGAAATGTACAAGTTGTTAGACGAGTACGGAGCAACGGTGGCGTGGCTAGCGCCGCCATGGGCGAAAGATCAACTTGGTGTGCCCGTTAAAACACACTTCGAATTTGAAGATGGAACGCTCCGTCAATATGTTGATCACAAGAGCATAAATGCTGCCTACCCAGTCATTGCGGATCCGTACTTAGGCATAGCGCTCATTTCAGATATGACCATTCAGCCCAGTCAGGGGAGCTACAATCTTTCCATAGCAGTGACGCCTTGGGTCGGAGTAATATATGCAGGTGGCCTCATTGGCGCACCTTTGAGTCGGGCCTGGACTTATGGCTTCGCTTACTCAATAATGGCGGGAGACGGATGGACAGAAGTTTTGTCGGTTGCAGGTTCAAAAATTGGCGGCCCATTTAAGCAATATGTTGCTACGAGACCTACTTACCGCAATCAATGGAATTGTCATGCATTAGGAGCACCTGCCATATTCGCTGGTCAATTGTTTGGAGATCCAAATACAACTTGGGATCTCGAAGGTTATCGGACTTCAAATACTAATACTGCAACTTGGGTTTCATCCAAATGCAATTGGTAGAAGTGCACTTCAGATAGAAGAGGATTTATGAATTCCAGAACTATGCATTTTTTAGCTTTGAGTTTTCTAGGGTTACTGTTTGTGATCTTCGGAGGAGGGCTCACCTATTTGAATATTGCTACTACTTTCATCGGAGTTGCGTTAAACTTCATCAACACTTCGCTAGCACTAGCTTTTTGCGGCATCTTACTCATGCTTCTCATCAATGCTGTCGTATCCAGATCTACAGTTACTATTTGGGAATCGTTCTTGAACTCTCTCGTTCTTGGCTTGGTTACGATGCTTAGCTTTTATGGCGGCATCATCCAACTATTCAATTGGCCTTACAATCCAGCAAGAACCACTCCGGATTTCTATGAAAATTCAGAATTTACGTTCTTCTTGGGATTAGGACTTGGTTTGGGAGGCCTAGGGCTCTGGATTGTCTTCTTACTATACAGGCTTCGAACACGACCCGGAATCTAATTTAACAATCAAAAGACCCATCAGCTGATGGGTCTTTTGATTTATCGAAACACACCGATGAACTTGATATATACATACTTAGTATGTATATATTGATACATGAGTCTAAAACACAGCATCCTTGCGGTTCTGAGCATTGGTGATTGCCATGGTTATCAAATCAGGCAAGAGATCGAAAGCAGAACCGGACAAACCTGGCAAATCAATATCGGGCAAATCTACTCAACACTGGATCGACTCGAACGAGACGCCTTTATTGTTGCCGATGGCGCAAATGCCGAAGGCCAAATCAGATACTCGATAACTGATGCAGGGCGAGCAGAGGCAATCCAGTGGCTTAGAGCACCTATCTCTCAAACCACTCAAATACGTCACGAGCTAGCTATTAAGTTAGCGCTTGCAGTTACCTTGCCAGGAGTGGACACTGAGCTGATCCTGCAATCCCAGAGAATCGCAACTCTTCAGAATCTTCAGACACTTACAACAGCCAAGATGAATGCATCCGAGTCACCCAAGGACTTGGCTTGGCTTCTGATCTTGGACTCACAATTGTTTGCTCTAGAAGCAGAACTGCGGTGGTTGGACCACGTAGAAGGTCTATTACTTGTTAGCAACACCAGAGGTCTTGAATCTCAAAATGAACTAAGCACAGCGTCATCCAAAAGGGGTAGACCAACTAAATCAGTAGGGAAAGAATAATGACAAATACGCTAATTGATCTTCAAGACATCAGAAAGACATACGGGTCTGGGGAAGCACAAGTCCAGGCTTTGGCAGGCATCACATTACAGGTTAATGAAGGTGAACTAGTTGCCGTAATGGGTGCCTCCGGTTCAGGCAAATCAACATTGCTTGCAATCTCTGGTGGATTAGAAAGACCAGACTCTGGAACTACAAAAGTTGATGGCATGGAACTGTTTTCAACTCCAGAGAAGGAACTTGCCAGACTTAGAAGACAGACCATCGGTTACGTATTTCAAGACTTCAACTTGATTCCATCGCTTACTGCTATTGAGAACGTGGCTTTACCTATGGAACTCGATGGCATCTCAAAAGGGCAAGCGAGAAAAGCTGCCATGGAGGCGCTAGAGCTAATGCAGATCAAAGAAATAGCGAAGCGATTCCCAGATCAAATCTCCGGTGGTCAACGACAAAGAGTGGCAATTGCAAGAAGCATTGTTGGTTCTCGAAAAGTAATTCTTGCCGATGAGCCAACGGGAGCATTAGATTCAAGAACAGGGGAGGCAGTCATTAGAGCACTGCGTGAACGTATCGATGGTGGGGCAGCGGGAATCCTTGTTACTCACGATGCAAAGAACGCCGCATGGGCTGATCGTATTCTCTTGATTCGTGACGGCTCGATTGTTGATGAAGCAAGAACCAAGCGTGATCTCAATGAATTGGTCAAAAATGTTTAAGGACTTTATACAACGAATCAACAGTCGATCTGTTGGATTGAAGATGGCCAGACGCGATGTTTCGCGTAATAAGTTGCAGTCATTCTTGGTAATCGCAGTTATCTCCATTCCTGTGGCTCTAGGCTCCTTTGCTTTTACGTATCAAGCAAGTCGAACGCCAACGCCTGAAGAAAGAGCTCTGTATAACCTCGGTCAGACCCAAGCCAAGCTCGTTTCGACCTTAGAGCCAAGTAACAAGAACTATCAGACACCTTTAGATGAAAGGCCATTTGTCTTTAACAAAGAAGACGGAGGTTACATCAGCTGGGAAGAATCTGGTGACCCTTCAAAACTAGTTGATCCGCGAACAGCGCTAAAGGGCTACACCTGGCTATCTGAGGCAGTGACTTATCAAACAACTAAAACCAAAACAGGCCAAACCAAATTGCCTATCTATGAAGTTGAAGCTTGGGATCCAAATCTTCAAGGACGCTTCGTTGATTTCAAGGGCAAGGCACCTTCAAATGAGAATGAAGTGCTAGTTAATGCGGCTGGGCTAAAAAGACTTGGTGTAA